>JAAUXT010087469.1_pt1 | contig 14427 bp, 16 predicted proteins | sample 7278171 | NCBI WGS metagenome assembly JAAUXT01 (sample SAMN14350112, study PRJNA611818) | marine sediment metagenome | isolation source: surface marine sediment (1.8m) | place: French Polynesia: Moorea | collected 2018-08 | reverse complement strand
TTTCCACATTTCCAAATTTGACCTTTTTGACCTCAGAAACCCAAAAATTCAAAGAGGACAAATTCCTTCCTCGCGCATTATCCCCAACCCAAAATGAACTAAGAGAGCCCAAAAGATCCCAAATCAATCCTCATCTTGACCATGAAACTGCTGCAGACATACTTTTGGAAGAGGCTGCTTGTAGGTGATTTCATTTTGCTTGCTCCGATTTTGCTCGCTTTTTCCAAAAGCTCACAAATCGGACCAAGCTCCTCAAATCACCTAATGATCTGTTCTCACTGTCAAGGACTTCAACAAGGGTACTTCGTGTTCACTGCAGTGAGATTTTTTGCACTTGTCGTAAACTATCATGACCAGGGCAGTGCGTCACTGCCAAACTCTTGTTGCCAAAATTTTTGCTGCAGCCACCGCACTGCACTTCAGATGTTTGCAGGTGGCTTTTTGTTGTCCTTCTCAACCGTTGACAGTCCAGTCAGTCCTCAAGATGCTCGGGTCTCGCGAAGGCGGTAATGTCCATCTGTGAACAAGTTCAATTGGATATGTGATCTTGGAAGTGGATTGGTGTGATCACGACCCAGGATACTGTGCTTTTGGACGTGAATGATAATGTGGACTGTGTTCTGTGTTGTGACAAAGCCTTTGTTTTCTTGAGCAGCACGACCATTGAAAATGTGCCGTTGAAAATTTTAATATTTTTGGCTTTTTTAGCAACGTAATTTTCAGAATTTCTCTTTTGTTTCTACAGGCAAGCCTGAGCCGAGCATCAAATGGTTCAAGGGCGGACACGACGTGACGCAGAATCCAGATTTCGAGATCGCGTTCAGCAACAAGCGAGTTTCGCTCAAGATCCCCGAGGCTTTCGAAGAGGACAGCGGCTCGTACGAGTGTCGCGCCACCAACCAGGCGGGCACCGCCAGGAGCAACGCGGAACTCGTCGTCAAAGGTCAGTTTTGTTCCTTCGTACCCGTAGTTTTTGTCCGGAAGACGGGTGTCTTGTTTCGGGTGATTGTAGGGGGCTTAGGTCACCAAACCCCTTTTTTCGTGCGCGTCATAATCACCGATTCTGTTGGGGTTAAGACTAGATCTATCAGAGGCAGGTGCACCCACCTGCAAGCAAAATGCACGATTCAGATGATTCGTGGAGTAGCGCTCGCTAAAGCTTCAATGTTTTTGGTCCAGCCGTGTTCTTGGTGGTTGCGCGGTTCCGAGTCCTGCCGAGGTTTTTGCTCTGACACGATCTCAGGATCATTCAGATCAAGTCTTCTTTTTCTGGCAGCGACAGAATTTTTTTCGTGCTTACCAGACTGTTGAAAACTTAAGAAAAAAGAGAAAGAGATGAAAGAATGCAAGTGTACGTCAACATGTAGTGCACTGAGAGTGCTGACACGGCAGAGAGTCTTCAGTTCACGCAGGGTGCAACATGAAGTGACTTCTACCCCCCATGGACGATCTCAAAAAAGCGCACTCAGTACTGAGGTATTTGGCCGTCCGACTGTTAGAAGGGAGATGAAAACATTTCAATCACAGGTGGCAGATCAAAGTACAGCTGAGGAGAGCAAATACAAACAACCAGAGAGGCAACAGACAGAAGGCAAAGTGGTTATGTAAACCTGCAAGAACAAATGAGTGGAGACGTTGGGCAACGGGGCATAAATTGGAATACCGCCGAAATTACGCATCAAAAATCCATTTGTCTTGCTTGCCTGCATCATTGTTTTGCACAAGTTCAGGTTGTGTTTTGGAGGGAATGATTTGAAGTTGCTTGGGGGCTTTTTTCCCTGTCTTTTCTGTTGCTTTCAATCAGACAGGTCGTTCAATGGCCGACTGTACTTCCTCACACAGGGTTGTGAAACCAGATGCTGATTGTTTTCGTCTCCTGTAACCACTGAACTTTTCAAACACGGAGGGTTCGGCATCCGTCTGGCGGGTTCAGTGTCAGATTCTGTCTGCGAATTTTGATCAGTGCTGCTCAAGATCGTTCAGCTGAAAGAAACCCGCCCGAATGCGTTTGCCATTTAGACCGTTGCCGCAGCAAACGTTTTGTCTGCTGGACAAAATTGATCTCTTGCCGTACTTGAAGGAAACACACCTGCTTGAAACAAGATCCTTTTGCTGGTCACACAAACCTTTTGTTGGTTTGAGAAACAGATCTGCAGATTCTCCAATCACTTGGATCACGAGAGTTTGCATCTTGCACAAGTATTTCAAAAATAGATGTTTGCGCACAGACAGATAGGTGGTGGAGATTGGTGTACGTACGCGGCAGTACTTACTCTGAATTCTGACATTCACCAAGAGCGTTTGTGTTGGCAACACAGCTCCCGACCGAGTCAGCCCCAGGAATTTGTGAAATAAGGTTCAGCTTGTAAAAACTACCGGCTCAGAGCATAAATCGCACAAAAAGCCAAAACGCTGAATCATATGAAGTGAGACAAACTGTCAGTTTTTCAGGCAATTAAATGCGCAAATTGTTGGGCGCTGCGAGGAGAGGTTTACACGTTTGCACCATGGGGGCCATTGAATCACAACCGTGAAGAGCTGCTTCTGGAGGACAGATTGTTGTTTCCATTGGAGCAGGTTCCTTTGTTCCGAACGAACAGGGAAGGGACGTGGGCCTCTTTTCCCAGAACTGCAAGACTTGGGTGGGAATTTGTTTGGCTGAAGCTCTTGTCTGAGGGTGCATTTGGAAGAAGAAGCAACAACGTTCTGACGCAATTTCGGTTCCATTTGTCCAGACTGCGGCCCTGGGCCTTGAGCTCACGATCACATGCTGTTTGTCGGTGATCTCAACACAGGAATGGACCTGCACCCACACCATGCAGTCCACGCGCTCGCAAAACAGACAGCGCATTTCGCATAAAAATGAGACTGTACGTGTAAGTGCGCTCCCCTTCACAGAACACTGCGTTCGTGCCAGGTTCTGACAGCAGTACAAAGGGCAGCGAGGCACTTGCAGGTCGTTAATTGTGTTTCTGCGTGTCTTCGTGTTGGATGAGGTGCAGCTGCGAAGACTGCAGGATTCAGCAGGATTCGTCTGTTCCCGTAATAACTGTACAACGCAGATGGACCTCCTGTGCGTCGGGTCTTACTCAACTGTATCCAGTACAGTAACCCCGTTGTAGACTTCCCCCTCAGTTTGTTCTGATGAACGAAGAACAATCGTTCTGCAGTCCATTGTTCTCGGGAGTTTTCTGTGCAGTGTCGCGGTCGAAAAATCTGGAGAACGAAGTGCCCCACCATTCAGTAACCCCTGCACTATTCAAGGGTGATGGTAGGAAAAGTGCGAAACGGCCGTTTGCTCATCGAGTGGTATGCGAGTACCTCAAAATCCGGAAGGGTTTGTGGTGAGTGGCGGGGATTTCTTTTGTCGTAATTTGCTTTGTGCTATGTACCCCTTCTTTCGTTGAAAATGTCACTGCACCTGATGACTGGCCAGGTCTGCCAGATGTCGACCCCTCTCACCTACCCCCCGCCCCCTCCGAGAAAAGTCCCCACCGTCTGCCAGTGACAACAGCAGAAAAAAAATTGCGCACCGTTTCCTGTTGTAGGGTTCAAAAGTGATCATTGAAGCTCACGCTTGGCACAGCGGTGAGTTCTACATCCCTGTCTTGGAATTTGTTTTTGGAAAGCTGAAGAAAAACAGCTTCGCCATTCAGCCCTTTCTTGTGGTCTTTTGACAGGTGTGGATGATGTTTTGGTCGAACTTATGATCGTTTTTGCGCAGACACAACAAAAATATTGCCTTTCAGGTTTTTGCATTTGCTCAGCAAATCATGCAGGAAGACTCCGTGTTCTTGGCAACCTGTGAACACACACACACACACACACACGAAACTTGTGAACAGACGGATTTCAGTGGCGTTTGTGGAGATGATCATTCTTCTTCTCTGGAACAAATTGGTCAACACAGATTGTTGACCAACCAAGGCACTGTTGATGGGCGATTTTGAAAACAATGTCGCAACCACAGTTCATCGGGGCTTTTTGCCAACTTCCGGAACCGCCCCAACCCAGCTTCAGAGCCTGGGTCTGATCCAGCCTGTGAAGTTTAGTCAGGTGGGCTGGGCGTTCATTGCGTAATGAGACAAATGCACAGATTGCTTTTCCAGGGATCATCGACTTCTGAAACATGTGTTGCTTGAGGTCAGGGATTCAACAGGTGTGGATTGTTCGTGCATGTTCTGCAAAGAAAGGCTGAACTTTCATATGGATCTGTAGGTGTCTTGACCCTGGGGAGATCAACCGTCTTTGAAAACAGAACCACTCGTTGGTGTTGCTCGTGGGTTGAACAGGTGAAGGGTCCGAACAATGCTCTTCACAAATTGTTTCTGTACAAAGGGCTGGCGGAGTCAGTGTTGTGATTCATGTTTGGACGGCGCGGCGGCGCGGCTAAATATACTGGACGGCTCGCCCGCCTGGCCCGGCCGCCCGCCCGGCCGCCCCTCCGCTCACACCTGCTGCGAACCCGTTCGCGCCGTCGCTGCAAAACGCTGTGATGACGGGCGCAGCTGGGGAGTCGGTGGTTACTGCTGTAGTCAAGCGCTTTCCCGGCACCCGAGCCTGGGACTTGAAATATATTTGAGAGTATCAATCAGTCCTTATGTTTTGACCCAGATAGACCAGCAATTCTGCCGGTCCATGTCTCGTCAGGTTATCAGTTTGAATACAGTGTTTCAGTCTCGTTGATCCGATGCAAGTAATCTCGTCCTCAGGTGGTGGTCCCGAACGATATCTAAAGACCCTGCTGGGTAATGTACGCCAGGCTGCAGTCCACGCAGTTTTGTGACAGTTGATATCGGGGAAGTGCGTGTTGTACGTTTGTTGGGCCCTGTGAAAGGACAACTGGTGTTCAGAGCCTGAGTTTTGGGCCTTTGGTCCCCTTGGTTCTGAAGTGCGCATGGGCCGTGGTCCACTTGCAGTTTCCTGGTTGGAATGACCAGATCATTGTCCCTGTTTGATGCGTCACGGTTGACAAAGCGCAGATTCATTTTTACGAGCACCGTGACATTTCATTGTTTGTTTCAAAGTACGTGATGAGTTTTGTCAGCATTACTCAACGCTCTCCCTCCCGCAGCTTTGGATGCTTCGCAGTGAAAGCTGCTCGCTCTCTCGCGTCTATTTTTACCGGTGCACATAACAAATGCTTGAATAACGTGAAGACTCATTATCAGTCATGAGGGTTCGGCGACGAGGCTTGCTTCCAACGAACGCCTTCGCTTCCAATTTTCGCAATTTTAATTCCATTAAAATTGTTTTCGCTTGACCATCAATTGCCATTCGCGAAGGTCAAAACCAAAAGGAGACTTTTGTCATCTGGAAATCCTTTTGGAAAAGTGGAAGACGATTGGAAGAGATTCACGAGATTTGAAAATGGATTTTACCATCAACCCTCATTGAAGAGAAGGTGTGATACGGATTGAAAGATTTGCTCAACACAGCAACAGGGGACAAAAAGCTTTGAAAATCCAGGGCAAGTTTTACCAGTCAACTCAAAACTCAGGAATACGCAGCATCGCATCGGATTTTACTTGAGAGGGATTTTACCGATTTTCGACGACAGCAGCCATGCTGGGATACTATGAGTACAGTAAGCGGCAGAAGCGCGAGGCCGGGGCGGCGGCGGAGGCGGCGGAGGACGGGGACGGGGAGAAGTCCGACTCCGAGGAGGAGCTTCTGATGATCACAGAAGGTACGCCGTGCTGGGGAGTGAAAACGAAGAAGGGGCTGAGGGGGGGGGGGTCGTTTGCATTGAAAGGACAACGACCGAGCGTCTGTGTGCGCGTCCATGAGTCGTCCACTTCCTTTGGCGGAATGCTGACCTCGTTGTTCTGATGAGACGTTCTGGGGCTATGTGCTGGAGAGGCATGTGACCTATCCTGCCAGTTAGGTTGCCTCGCAACAGGTCCGTTCGTTCAAGGTCTGTCGAGCAGACCCGTCTTTGGTTCACTATTCTGGTTCTTGGGAGGCAACCAGATGCTTTGCAAGAGCAAGACAACCAAGCGAATGCAGATTGTGACAAGTGCACAACCGTGTCCCGTGTGAAGAAATATCTGTCGCATCATGTGCACGATGTGGAAGCCTTGAACGAACCAAAATCACGCAGTTCAGTTTGAATCAAGCCAGGCTCCTTTCTTTTGATTGTTCGTAATGATGAGTAACTGGCTGACAGCAAAAGAACAATTTTTTGAAGGCGAACGCAAGTTACGGGGCCAAGTGTTTCAGCAATGGGTTTCACTTCGTACCAAGCGACCAGTGTTTACGATGATCGGTTGCAGAAATTATGATCCCATCCACATTCATACGATACCAAAATATTCTGGAGGCTGTTGGGCTGAGAGGACGAGTAATCCTCTGGGCTTTGAGTTCAGATATGCAGACGAATTGCGCGAGAGTCGAGCCGAGTGTTGTCGGATGAAGTTTCCCGTGTAACCACCGGTGTTTTTGCAGACTCCGGAATTTGTTTTGAAATGGGTGTAAGAATCGCGGGGAGAGATTTGACATTTGGTCGAGTCTGAAGCGAAGACAAACAAGAGCAGTTTCCGCTGCAGGTGTGAGGGAGGGAGGACGTGAATGAAACCACACTGCCTTGGTCTGCAGAATTGAACATCGATTCACACAAACAGTGTTTTGTGCCCAGACTCCGCCTCCACCTCCCGCCACCTGCGGTCAGATGCACTCCGGTGTCGAGAAAAATCAATGTCTCATGCTGAAAGATGGAAAGCAAAGAAATCACATGGTGATTTTCTGAGGTGCTGTGCACGAAACTTGTGGTATTTTTCTTGATCACACAGTCCGACGGACAGACTGCAGGCATTGTGTCGTTGAAGTCACCGACAAGAATCACCAGCGGTTTAAGCAGGGGTCCCCAAGAGATTTGGCTCACATTGTTAGCACCATGTTGCTGCAGTTATCCTGCTTCGAATTATCCAATCGGTCGTAAGTCTGTCCACCTCACATTTTCGAGTTGAGTTGAAAAGTGTTGTCTGCCTGTGTAACGGTATTGGGTCGTTTATCACAGCTGCAGTGCGTCGGTAAAACCCTTGTCGTTGGTGGAGAAGAACATTAGCCGAATATTGGGGGTTACCGACAGTGAGGTCTTTACATCTTGCCTTCTTCCCAATGTTTGTGAAATTTCTGTTGCCTTGATCTGCAGGTTGATGTATCAACGAAGCTTGATGTGTCATGGTGGACTCTTGAGTGTTGGCAGGAAAGACACAGAGAGCTCAGTTGCAGTGCAAATTTTACCTTCGTGGTTTGTGATCCACAACGAGCACGTCTATTTTGGTGGACCCCTCGCTGAACTGCAGTGAGTTGAAATGCGCAACGGAAATTGCGTTTTGAAGCGAAGATCCAGCTCGGAGATGCGCGGCGTGTGTGTGCGTGTTGAGAACACGGTCTGTTGGTGGAGATCTATGTCACTGCGCTGCTGGGCTCTCGAGATGAGTATCGTCGTGTTTTCAGTTTATTTCCACCCATCATGTGGATACACAGACAATATCACAGCGGAAACCGAAGCCCCGATCCTTCTGCATGGCGAACTGGTGGGTCTTTCGCTCGGAGCTGTGAACACCACGAAGCACGTTGAGGAGGAAGTGGGAGATTTCGACACGTTATGTGGTGTCTGTCAAATACGAACCAAGGTGATGGAGGGGAATGGTCCTCGGTCGTAGAACACGCAAGAAAAACCAAATCGTGCACTTGAAGAGAGATCACCGAAATCCCCAATTGCTTGATTTGCTGATAGGACCACAGTTCCTTTCTGCAGATGGACAAAACCCAACTTTCATTGCCCTCACCCACTGCACTGTTATGTGAAGCTCAAAGTTGACTCCAGGTGTCTACGCCACGGCAGTGTGTCTTGATCAGTGTGCATCCACTGATCAGTACCGATGTGTTCTGCTGTCTGGTGCAGGAACCTGGTCCGTCTGTGACTCCGCAAATCCAAGATTGTGTTTATCAGATCTTGTTGCGCGTGTACGAAGTCGATTTCGTATCACGTATGTTTCCACACGTGTTTCGGTGTTCACCACATTGGTGCCGATGCTTTTTTGCCCGATTCTGCAGCAGGCGATAAGGGTTGCAGGCTGAGTTTGGGATTCGCATAAGTGCGGGTGTTTCGTGTTGGAGTTGATGTTATCCGGGGTCTGTTCCGATGCCGTTGTCTGCGTCTCACGAACAAACCAGAAATACTCATGTTCCCCTCATGTGCGTTGGCCAACGGGTCACGAAAGTGCTGTGAAGACTGTCTTGAAGAGTGTGTTGTGCTTGTTTTTGACGGTCAACCGTGTCCCAGGCTGAGCTCGCGATTCAAACCCTCGTGGCTCTTGAAATCTGAAGGGTCACTCTCGTTGTCTTGTTTGGACCATTGATCTTCGTTTGAGGACTCAGTGCACCTCAGAGCTGTGAATCTCAAACATTTGGAGTCCATCTTTTTCCGTAGATAATTGCTTTGAAGAACAGTTTTCATTTGCGAGAGGGCATTCCCAACCCTTTCAGATCCAAAGCCAGGGTCTGCACGACAACAACACGTTCATGATCTGCTCACGTGATCGCATTAGTTTGCACAGGGACGGGACCCAGTGCTTTGTCCTCCACCCGAGTCACTGTTGAATTTCCTGTGTTTCTCATTGCAGCATCGATGATTCCGCCGCAGTTCCTGGACCGCCTGCAGACCCGCGAGGTGGCGGAGGGCGAGTCCGTGCGCTTCACCGTGCGCGTCAAGGGGAAGCCGCCGCCCGACGTCAAATGGTACGTGTCCAGTGTTGATCCGCAGGGGCTTCCTGAACGGACCCAAATCTGAGGGCGGAGGAGGCAAGGTTGATCTGGAACGAGACTCTGAAAGTTCAAACAAGTTTCTGTCGCGGAGGTAGTGACTCCCACAAAATACACTTTGCCATTTTGGAAACAAAGCAGGATGTTTGATTTTAGTTGGCACATCTTTTCCACACTATGAACCACACAACCACTCTTTGCGCAGGTTCCGTGAGGGAGCGCAGATTGTCAGCTCCCCGGACTTTGAGATCATCAGAGAAGGCGACACACATTCACTCTACATTCCTGAAGTATTCTACGAAGACTCCGGCAAGTTCTCGGTCAAGGTGAGTGCTGCTCTTCACACCATCACAAGCAACTTTTTCAGCAAAAATGACAGCCACTGATCTTTCTTGTTTCGTGCGCCTTTCCTGAACTTGACTTTGTGGCTTTTCTGTGGCTGAAAGTGAATGCTGTCTGACGAACTACTGGATGATAGAATCTGCCACTGTTTGTGTTCAGGCGGAGAACCCGGCAGGACAGGCGACTTGCACAGCTGAGCTGATTGTGGAGGCGCCTAGTGGTCACGAGGAGAGCGTGTCCCCGTCGCCACCAGTGTCCCGCAGCCCTTCAGTTGGGACGTCGCCTGCGCCGCTCTACCAGACAGCCATTCCACCGCACTTCATGCGCGTAAGTCGCGTTCCCGTGCCTCTCGCTTTGCGATGGCTTTTGCGTTCTGGAATCTGTCCGCGGAAGAGAGAATCTCGTTTCACTCGCGCGTAACATTTTCACTTGTGAAAAGTTTGCAGCATTTTTCACACCAAAGGAAAGCTAAAGCAATCGTATTGTGTCCACTTCAAGAGAAAATCAATTTCCAAACGTTATCCTGTGTCTGAATTTGATGGGAAGTAAAGAGGGACATTTCACTTCCAAGCAAACTTTGGTCCAGAACAAGGGAGAACACGCGTTGTTTGTGAGCATGACTGAGGCATGACGCTGACGCTGTTGTCTTCTCTGTAGCCGCTGCACAACGCGGTGGTGCGGCAGGGTGAGCGCGTCGTGCTCGAGTGCACCGTCGCTCCGCACCCGCCGCCAGAGCGCGTCCAGTGGTTCCGCAACGAGATCGAGATCAAACCCTCCAACGACTACCAGATCGTCTACGGTACGTGCGCTCTGAATTGTTCCTCCTGGACTAGGAAGGCGCCGTTTGTATTCCTAATTTCTGGCATTTGTGCGCAACTGGCTATTTTGACTCATCTTTCAACGAGGACAAGAGCTGAAGAACAAAGAACAGCGATTGTGTGAGAAGGGTCAACGGATATTGATTCGTTCTGTTTCCTTCTGCAGGTAACGGCGTGTGTTCGCTGATTATCGCCGAGGTTTTCCCGGAGGATTCTGGCAAGTTCACGTGCACAGTCACCATCGCTGGTGTCAGCAATTCCACACAGATGTATCTCAGGGTCGAAGGTCAGTGTCCACACCAGGTCTTCAGGTGTTTGGTTCAGAACGTTGGCGTGCAACAAAAGACGCGTTTTCGTGCTTCCGCAAACGGATGGCATCTGGCGCTGTCTCGTCTCTTCATTCTCTCCATGCTGTTGACAAGAAACCCTGTCAGTGTGTCAGTGTTTTTGGAATTGATATTGACGGTGTATTTTCTGTCTGCAGCCGCCCCTGTGCCGCCGGCGCCGCCGGTCGTGTCGCCGCGCCCGCAGGAGGTGAAGCCGACCTTCGTGCAGTCGCTCACCAACCAGCCGCTGCAGTTCGGCGCCACCGCCTACTTCGAGTGCAAGGTACGTGGGAAACCCCAGTTGCGTGACGAGAGCGTTTGATGGTTGTGTCTGTGAAAAGAAACGGAACTTTTGTACACGGGACTCACAGCTCAGTGTCACGGGAGCCTGGTTGTTTGTATGATGGAAAGAAATCAACTTTCGTGTTTGGCCCCACAAGGCTTGTTGCCAGTGGAAGTCACTTGCTGTGACTGACGTTTTTCAATGCACTGATCGAAATGAGTTTGACAATACTATTCGTGTGTAGGTACACGGCTACCCGCCGCCGGAGATCTTGTGGACACGACGAGGCCATCCACTCGTGGACAAAACCAGATACAAGTCAACGTACGATCAGTACAACGGCATCACAACGCTCACCATACTCGACTTGCAAGAAGCAGACGAAGGTATGTTGACCTGTTTTGAACCACACCACTGAATTGCAGAATGCAGTTTGGATATGTCAGCAGACCTCATATCATTGAATACAGACTTGCGCTTGTTTCACTGAGCTCGCCGTGCAGTACTGAGCACACTAGATCTTGCAGGTGAATACACGTGCACGGCCATCAACTCGCTGGGCGAGAGCTCGACGTCGGCGCTGCTGCTCGGACCCGACCGCTACGCGGCGTGGCTCGCCGAGCAGGGCAAGGCGCCGGTGCCGAGCCCGCGCATCGCCAAGCTCGAGTCTCCGATCCCGAAGCGACCCGACTCCTTCTACAGACCGGTGGCCGAGAAAGTGCTGGACGTCACAAGCGAGGCCCCACTGTCCGATTATGACGATCCAGATAAGGTGCGTTGTGGCTCTTCTGTTGTTCAAGTGTGAAGGAAAAACACCCATTGTCAGGATTTGGGTCACGAACACGTTCTAGCAACTCACTTTCTGTGCTGAATTTGCAACTTTTTCCACTTGTCACGTCTCTGTCTCCCAGACAATACCCAGTGCCTCAGTCCCTCCCTTTATCCTCTTCCATTCTATTCAACTTTATCACGATGCTTGCTTCCAGTTTGAAGGTCAATGCCTGTGTCTCAGTGTTTACCAGCCGCTTGACGGGTGATACTGGTATCTAGCTATCTGAGTGATGAACTGTCACTTCCAGATCACCCCTCACGTACAAAGTTGGAAGTTGGAATTTCCAGTTCTGGAGTTTCTGAATTTTGTTTCTTGTGTCTTACAGGGATTCAAAGTGTCCCACTTTGAGAAGCGCTTGATGAAGGAGGTGGAGTTCCGCGAGGGACGCATCGACCCGCGCTCCATCCCGTCCGTGCACGACCGCGAGGCGCTCGACCCCAGCATCCCGATGGACGCGACGCGCTCCCCGCGCGTAGAGCAGCCGCTGCAGAACTTCCAGCTCATGGAGGGGTCCGACGCCACCTTCGTCGCTAGAGTGTCAGGAAACCCGAGGCCCAACGTGAGTTTGTTGCATTTGTGGGGCCAGAGTTTGGTCTCATTCCTGTGACAACAACAGCAGGTGTTGTGCCAAGTGACGACTGCGAGAAAAGTGTTGTCATGATGTTCATTGCTGTGAAGTTAGAGATGAGAAACAGACATAAATTGATCTTTTTTGCACTTTTGGTGGGAAAAACTTCCTGTTGAAGTCTGTCAAAGTAGAGTGAAGCTCCTTGTGAAACTGTCAGTTGGCACTTGCTCCAAATGCGTTGGGTGTTCAAAACGAGGAGAGCTTTTTCAATACCAACATGAATTTTCCTTCCTATGCATTTCCCTTCTCTCGTATTTATTCTCGATTTGAAACAATTTTCAGGTGCAATGGTTCCACAACGGACGCGCCCTGAAGCCGTCGCAGCGTTACGAGATGAAGTACACGCGCGACGGGTACTGCTCGCTGCGCATCGGCGTCGCCTTCCCGGAGGACGCGGGTCACTACACCGTGTGCGCCACCAACATCGTCGGGCGCGACACCAGCTCCGCAGAGCTCTACATCGAGGGACTCACACAGATCGACGACACTTCCTATGTGAATCCAGAAACCCTCCGCAGGATGCAGAAGAGGTGAGTGATGTTCGGCTTTCTCGGGAATGTGTTTGATGGGAAGTGGCGTTTGGCTGTGTTGCGAGTTTGTGGTTGAGGTTCTGAGTCTGAGGTCGAATTTGTGACAGTGAATATCGACTGGTTGGTTTGCTTGGCTGGTTGCGTGGTTGATGTGACAGGGGTGATGTTTGATGGAATGACAGGGGGTGGTTCGTGAATTCACTGTTTGCAGACTCCAAATCTTGGTGTTCAGAAATGGGCTCTATTTTCACAGCTCGAGTGACTTCACAAGATTCAATTTCCTCAGTTTTTTTTTTGTGGCAGTTTGAGAAAACAATCTACTGGAAACACGGGACGTGCATTCACCAGTTTGTGTCTTTTGTGTGTTGCACAACAGAGGCATTGATGCGATGCCAGGGGCGCCTCAGTCGCCGAAGCGGCCTCTCCCGGAGAGCTATTGGTTCCAATCGGGCTACGCCAATGAGTTTTCGAGCGGCATCATAGCCGTCGTGACGCAGGTCGACTCGCTCGTAACGCAGGAGTATCTGCCCGTCACAGTCATTGCCGACTCTGAAAGGTCCAAACGCAGTGCATGTTGTCGGCGTTGTAGGTGTTTCATCGAAGGAGTTAGTCTGGCCTTGGAGTTGAGCTGGTAGAGTCGCAGACGTAGGTTGAGCAGACGGCAATCTTCGTTGGCAAAAAATTCGGCACACGTTGGGGCTTAGATTTAGATCGACGCACTTCAGTTTTGGTTTGCAAACTCATCAAAAAGGTTGTTGTTGCAGCTTGTCAGACGTTGGCCTTGATTTAGATCAATGCATTTTCATTTCAGTTTGTAAACTTTTGATCACAGGGACATTGTGGCAGCTTTGATTTTGGACTGTTCAGTTGTTAGCAGCGAACTTTGTTTTTTCGTTCCAGAGACGATCCTTATGTAGAGCCCGAGAGGTACTTTTTGTCAGGACATTCAGCTTTCTTCAATCTTTCTCTTGCTTTTTTGGAGCTGTGTACATTCATATTATGCTGCTTCTAACCCGAAATTACTCGTCGCTTGTACAGATGCATGCACGTTTTAATGGCCGGGGGACATCTTTCGCACACACGTTCAAACGAAGGAAGCGTTTTCCTTCTTTCTTTCTGACAACCAACTTCTTTTTTTCGTGGTGGTGTCGGGTTTTCACAAACATCTTCATTTTCCTCCATCAACATCAGTCCTGTCCAAAAGCAGTGCTTGACAACCGAGGTTGTGCAGTGACTGGAAACAAGTCAAAACATTTCGTTTTCTCCACACCAAAAATAAAGACTGAGACATTTCCACTCACTGCGTAACTTCATGGTGGCAGCGATGGTGGGTTGGTATTTCAACCACTTCAATGTGGATTTCTCGTGACGATGCTGTGTTCGTGTTGCAGACCGAGTTCACGTGGTGCTCCGCGGGATCCCGGTGGGGTATCTGAAAAGTACTACAGACCGGTGTTCCGCAAAGTACCCATGGACCAGGAGGTCAACGAAGGGCACATGGTCAGATTCGACTGCGTTGTCACAGGCAGACCCATGCCCGAGCTCTTCTGGTGAGTACTTGGCGTGTTTCCAAAAACTCAAGCGCACGGACAGCAGAAATGTGCGCGCAAAATGCGCACACACAAACACACACACACAAACACACACACGCACGCACGCACACACATACACACGCACACGCAAGCACAGGCACACCAGACCACATTGATGAGCACAAATACCGTACCATCTTGTGTATAAGATGCATTTTTTTGCCCCAAAATTGAACATCAAAAGAAGGGGTGCGTCTTATACATGAGTATGAATTTACTGTATTTTTAATGAACCTTGGTACCAGAAAAAAGGACCAAATCTTGGGGTGCGTCTTATACATGAGTGCGTCTTATACACGAGACG
>JAAUXT010118919.1_pt1 | contig 14429 bp, 13 predicted proteins | sample 7278171 | NCBI WGS metagenome assembly JAAUXT01 (sample SAMN14350112, study PRJNA611818) | marine sediment metagenome | isolation source: surface marine sediment (1.8m) | place: French Polynesia: Moorea | collected 2018-08 | reverse complement strand
TACAGCTCATGACTATGATGATGAACAGAAAGTCTTTGAAGTTTTGGGTCCTGAACTGTCAAGCACTGGCTGTGTAGTCTGTCCACACAGTTGGTGCTTTCCATGAAAATACAGGACCCAAAACTTGAAAGACTTTCTGTTCATTATCATTGTTCAGTGCTGTATGATTTCCAATTGGGCAAATACCAGAGATCAAGCTGTTTCACGAAGACGGCCCTGTGTGCCGCTCACTTCCGGTTGGCTCCATGACAATACCCTGTTTTGTCCAGCAATATTAATCACACAGACAGGAATCCCCTGTGGGTGGGCTTTTCACACTCCCCTCGACAAAAGTGTTGGCACTCCATGATTTCGAGTCCATTTATTTGTGTGCGATGCCAAAATGTTGGAGGAACAGAAAACTCTGTGCACGCATATCACTCACAACCGCCTTGTACGAATTCCGTGCTTTAACTTTCGTCTTCGTACGTCTGAGACAGAGATACAAACGATTACGTGCGGATCCAAGATTTTCATGAAAAGAGGACCGGTGTACTGGGGGCCAGAGTGCAAGAGAGTGCTTCAACACAAGAGAATGTCACATTTTTGCTCAGGGTGGGGTGGGGAACAAGTTTTTGTTTTCCGGGGTGGGCCAAAAACTTTTGGGCCCGCGTGGATCCGCTGCTGGTGTCTTGCAATGTTCACTGAGGTATTCTTGCACTTGGAAACCAGCTGTCACAATGTCAGGTGTGGTATTTCTTTTCTCTCATTCAACACGCTCCTCGCAGAACGAGTCGGAGCGGCAGCCGCTGTTGTCGGACGCGGGGCACAGGTATGACGCGACAACAGCAGCGCTGTCGGACGACGTCGACTCGGACGTGGTGACGGGGCCTCCCTCCAGCGCCCGACGCAACAAACCAGCAGGTTGTGTCCTTCTTCGTGAATGTTTTTGGCCGATCAAGGAGTGAAACACGGTCGCTGCATGGACAGGTATTGCACATGATGGTGATGCCTGACGTGCGATATCCTGCGCGAACTCAGTTCTCTTTAGAGGAGCACGAAAAGCACTTCGACTCCCAGAGGAATCCTCCTCAGAGTGAACAAAAAGTGCTCCTTCATCAAAATTTCTGCCCGCCACCAGCGTTCTTTGCCATTTGCACGTGTCCGAATTCAATCAAAACTGTTTGACCCAATTCCCCATTTTTTTGCAGTGACAGGAGAGGACAAGAAATTCTATCCAATCGTCATCAAGCCAACCAGAGTTCCTCACATCGACAAAAAATTGCAGGTAACACAAGTTGAATGCATTAACAAGCATCAGCGCTTCTTCCCACGAGGGGCGGCACGGAGACACTTGACACATCAGGGAAAGAAAAATCAGTGATGAGACCTGCTCATGACCCAGAATCATTTTGTGTCCAAATGTGTGTTCCGCAAGACTGGAACGAGTCATTAGAGCCGCATATGCGACGCACAGAAGGGTTCGGGGAAAGTCTTGAGGCAGTTGATTGTTGAAAGCGTGAGAAGACGTGTGGAGAAAGCTGCACAGGTCGATGAGCGCGTGTGAAATTATTCATGTGCGCCAGAAAATTCCTCCCTGGTGCGTCGGTTTTTTAATGATGTGGAATGAAGGAAGAACTCAGAGACTTGGTGACTGATAGATCGTGTTTTCACGAGAACAGGATCACGCTCAGCTGTTTAACGATCACTTGAGGCGATGGGAAGACCTGCGGGGATGCATCACGGAAATGAGAACGATGTTCCCAGAGGAGAACCCAAGACGTACACTCGAAGCAACTTTTAAGCACATCAGTGAACTCTGTGGTTTGTACATTTGTTTCAACCTCGCACGGTACTGCGTACGACTTCCGTCCGCTCAGCACGTTGGTGTGTGAAGCGAGTACATCAAAACCATATGTGTCTTGAGCGACTGACCAGTTCAGTTTTCAAGTTGAATGCCTGAATCGCGTCTCCACAAATAACAACAGCGCACGTAAAATGACGGGCGATGGCGGCTTGGTCCATCCAGACATTATGTCTACATGGGGGAGAATGTTTGTGCACATTTACAGAAGACACCCTGGGAATAGAAGTGAAACGTAAGCTGAAGTACATCATGGAGATCCTGTACGACGGCAAAGTGACGCCGCACGTAGTTATTCCAGCCTTCCTGTCCTTCAACAAGGCGAACAGGCTCATCAAGGTAACTGTCCGCTCGTGGTTCTGAAGCTGCTCGTAAAAACGTCAGGACCATTTTCGGTTGATATGATACGTGCTCGTATTTTTCCAAACAACATGTGGGAAGCAACATCATATTTTGGACATGCTGGCTCAAGACCTTTTTGTTTGACAACACGTTGTTGTTGCAGGAAATCATTGACAAAGGTCCGCCGATGGTGTCGTCCGTGTCGCTGGTCGTGTCGGATGAGAAGGCGCTGCGGCGGGACGTGCTCGTCGAGTCGCTCGGCGCGGAGGGACCGATGAGCATGAAGCACTGCATGGAGAACGTGGCCGAACTGAAGCGCGTCCCCAACGAGGTGGACGTCATCCACACCGAGACTCTCAAGGCGTTCGAAGAGCTGAAGCGAGCTGTGAATCCGCTCGTCAGAGAAGCGGATCCGCAGAGCAGCACCAACCCAAGCGCTTGAGAGAATTTCTGTGCGAATGTCGTCGCAATCGCAACGAACATTCCAATGAATGCGCAAGCATGTAACGCAAAAACAGTGCGAGTAGAAACTGCAGTGTGATGCAGCAGGAAAAACGAGATTGTGCTTTTGAAGCCGCGACAGGAAAACAGAACAATGGCAAGAACAGACAACGCATCAGAGAAACTGCATGACAGCGTCAAATTGCTGTCTGACAGCCAAAATTCTGAATGTGTGTTCAGGCATGATACAAAAATTGCTGTTCACGTTGGACAGGGAAAGCTGTCTTCTGATGAATTTTGGCGTTGTTTGTTGAGTGCTGCTTTCGAAACCCAGATGAATGCTCGATCTGTCTTCCATGAAGCTTTAATATCACAACTGTTTGATTTTCGATGAAAAAAATACTTGTCACAACCTTGGGGAACGTCGATTGGGAGAACATGACCTCTCAGCCCAGTGACAAGCCTGAGAAACTGTACACAAATGAGGTCTACGTGTCTGAATTCAAGAACAACAAGACATACCTCGCGATTCCTACCAGGTTCGATCGAAAGACAACAGCTAGTGGATCGATCTATGAAGACCACTGATTCAAAGAAGTGGCGAAATAAGGAGTCGTGAAAATGCAATTTCATTTTTGTATCCGCCAATAACAAGCAAAAACTCACGGAATGGTCAGAAGACACACCAAACTGGTTCAAGGGTGACACATGACCACAGTCAGCAGACACATCGACAACACTTGAATGGAACTGCAAGCGATAAATTCTTTTAGCGGAGTGGGGTGGTTCCTGCAAGTAGGCCTGTTGAATGTGGTCAGTGTGTGTAAAAATATGACGGTTGGTGCACCTGCTGACATGGTCAGTGAGCCTTCTGACCACAAACCAACGGATTGTGGTCGCAAAGCTCACGTACCATACGTAGCCTCTGTGTTCAGTTTCCCGCGCCCTGTATGGATTCTTGTTTGTCCAGCAGAAATCATGATATTCAAAGCAAGTGAGCTGGAGCTTGGGGTTCCGCTACAGCAAAGCTTCAAATGACTGAAGAGATAAATCTCCCAAAAGAGCGAGCAACCTGAGAACGTCATCAATCTGCTGGACACCGCCTGTCACAAACGATGCTGCAAGTGGGTTTTCTTTCAACAGATGATATGTAAGATGCCCAACAAGACAACGTTTGTGATAAGATCGAGAAAACAATTCACACACACTTGAGGACCCTCAAATAGACACGTTACCAATTTCAAAGTTGACATCGGCTCCTGTGGGTCGTCAGTGTCCTTAGTTAATCTGCCCCTGTGCGTCGTGCACGTTCTTTGTGAAGTGCATTGCGAAACAGCCATTTTCAAAGAGGGAAAAGGTCGACCTTTCGGAAAACGAACCACAACATTTTCCTTGTGAAAGACGCTGGGTGAGCAATTATCCGAAGAGAAACACCGCAAGTGGTCTCGGAATGGAAGAGGACGCTCGAGATGAACAGCTCCGCACGGTTCCGAATAGTCTCACACTGATCAACATTCGTGCACACAAAAGATCGTCTCCACATTGCTTCAGCAAATTTGTGGGATCGAGCTTGGTCTCACAACCTTTCACGACGCAAGAAGCCGTGGTTGAACCGAGTGACGGTTGTACATTTTCAGCGTAATCCGAGGCGAGCATACGAGGGCAATGAAGTCAATGAGGGTCTCAGCAAATTCTGCGCTTGTCCCTCTCTTGGGCGAATACTGTCTCCAAGCTCGCGACGGATCCGTTATTTTGCACCTTGACGTGCTCCACTGAAAGTCATGTTGAAGCTGAAAACAGCGCGCCGGATCCTCGAGCACGAGACCAATGCAAGGCTTGGTCAAACCCCTCGCTTCATCGACTGGAACCACATCTTGTCTCTTCTGTAGATCGAGTAGGCCGTTGTCAAACTTGTGTCCAATTTGAATTTCAGCGAATTATTTTCCCCGGATCACCGGCAATGGTCTTCGAATTGACGTGGCCTGGCGGATCCAGGATTGAAGTGTCTGACCAGTTCCGGTCGATGTCTCACGCTCTGTAGCTGAGTTTTTGTGGTATTGGATGGGTGCAGGGTCCGCCAAGTTCAGCTTCAAAAATTTGGCATAAAGCAGCAAGAACATTTTGTCCCTGCAGCACCTTTTCAAATGGGATAAAAAGTCGGAAGGGGTTACCGGGATCAGGACCCAAGCTCCCACTGGGTCCCCGAGTCTCAGGCGTCGAAGGACAGAATAAGGCACAAACTTTCTCATGATTCTTCGATAGTTTATTCACATGTTTCATTTGTGTGAAAATTTTCCAAAACAACGGGAACGGTCGTACATGCATTTCTACGAGTAGCTTGAGCTTCTGTCGTTCACGAGTTGCCCTCGAGCGTTTTTGGTTCACGACCACACGGGGGTTTCCTCGACGCACGCACACTGTTCCTTCGGTTGTTCCTCAGAGGCGAGTTTGTTCGTCACGAGCGGCACGGAGCCTTTCTTCTCAAACTTGATCATCAAGAACTTAGACTTGTCCTCAATCGAGCATCTGTAACATGTGTCTGTGGTGGAGAATCTGGTGCTGCTCGTCCTGCTAAAATGTCTGCATCTCTTGCGCCCTTCGTGGAAGAAGATGGGAGACGTGTTCGCGTAGCTTCCGTTTCGCTCGAGACGATCGGTTTGGCAGGGCACACCCAGAGCGCGTCTGAAAGATCCGCGAAACTTGGTGGAGAGGAGGCTGTAGCAGATGGGATTGAGTGCACTGTTGACATACAACATCACGCGGGAGAAATACAACACATTCAGGTAGCCTTCAAATCCCAGTTTGGCCAAATCCACCTTGGACACAAACAAGGACCAGACTCGCAGTGTCTTCATGGGCAGCAGGCAGAGAAAGAAGAGAAGGATGACGGCCGCCAACATCAACACGACCTGCTTCCGGGCTCGCAGGTTCGCGTACGATATCCTGTCGTTCTTTGAGTTCACGACGTGTGTGTCTTTGAACAACTTTCTGGCAATGGTCGTGTAAAGCACGATCAGCACCACGAATGGCATGAAGAAGAAAAGCGAAGTCATCCACATGATGTAAATCTTCTGCCACCAGAACCTGGGAACACGAACGAAACCACATGAACCAAACGCATGAGGGAATGCCAGGGACAAGAACATCGGTACAAAATGTAGTGGGAGAAACATTTTACGTTATTCATGATACAAGCCGTCGATTTTGCGCTTTTACTTTTTCTCTGAGGAGTCGAGTCATTCGCAAGATAATCATCTGTTGGGCTTCATAAAGAATTGAAATGCCGTGATCTTATCAGCCGTCTGGATTCAACCTTACGCTCACCTTATGTACAATCTGCAGACTTTGACGGGCGTACCGTCGAGCCACGTCGAGTCCTTGAACAAGGGAATCCAGAGATATGGTGCACAGGCCGAAGCAGCAATGATCCACACTGCCACCACCAGCTTCAGCATTCGTCGGTGTGTGCATGTGTACTGAGCTTTGAGGGGATGGCAAATCGCATAGTACCTGGAAAGGAAAGATGTTTGTCTCAAGTCATTGGCGCTCATTCGATGCTTTGCTGATCTCTGAAAGATTTTGGACCTGTTAGGACTTGACACACATGATACAGCTGAATAAATTGCTGTTGTCACACCACCGCCCCAACCCCTACTTCAAAAAAGGCACAGCACTGCGTTGTACCTTGAATTACTGGGCGCAACACAAACGGCTGTGGACAAAAACATATCACGGACGGTCTCCAAACGAGAGCTTTGTCAAGAGAAGGGGTGGATTTGATTGATTGTTTCGAAAAAATTTGTTCACACTCGATTGTTATTGCAATAACTCGAGCACACATTACCTGCTCACACACGAAATGAGTTCTTTATTTGTGATGGCAATGAGTATAATAATACTGGCGTGTGCAAAAAATTATTTTTCTCTGTACTTGTGAAGCAAAAATTGGTATTTCCCTTCATGATGCAAATTTTTCAGTTCTTACTTTATGGAATGGATACACATGAGCAAAACAATTTTGACCACAACTCAAAATGATTTGATGATTTGCTGCGCACTGCAGCCGATGAAATGAAGCTTCCTTTCACGAAGTCACGCTTCTTTTTCTCAGCGTGAGGTCATGGAACGAAATACAATTTCTCAACACGATCTGACAGCAATTCAAAACAGAAAATCGACTAATGTTGCTTTGCAGGTGGAGATCGACTGGGCATACGAGTCGTATGGCTGATCATCCTGCAGAAAGGGGCCACAACACCTTTGCGTTGTAAAGATTCAAAGGACTTTGATCAGCGTCTCACCTATACTTGAAGTTCCCAACCTTTCAACATTTTCCAGGAAGCCTCTCTCATTTTACGAGGCTAGTCCAAACCGATTTGCGAATGGATTTTTTGGATCCGCTTCTGTTTTGTTTTCAATGTAGTCTTTTTGCAAGCCGACACACAACATGTGAGGGGTCATGCCAATGCAATTGGCCGGTCTGAGTCAAGCGCAAGTCCAGTGCAGAAAAGGTTTTTGGTCAGTTCAAATCGGAGTGTGTGCCGACCGGTCGAACTGTGACATTTATCATGCATTCCAAAGAGGAGCAAAGGGCTGAAATCCGGTTCTGTGTGCGCAGTGGTTTGACTCCAATGGATACCTACGACCGTGTTAAAGCTGTGCACGGACAAAATTGTTTGTCCAAGTCATCTGTCTTCAGGTGGCATGCAAGATTCCGGTCTAGTGACATGGATTTGAAGGACAAAAACCACAATCCTGGACCCCGGAAACTGACCCAAACGAATCTGGACAAGGTGCGCGCAGTGGTGAATGAAGACAAGAGAAGGACAGTGAGACAAATTGCTGCACAAGTTCCAATCTCCAAGAGCTCGACACACACTGCTCTCCGCAAGTTGGGCTTGCACAAGACTCCGTCAACATGGGTGCCCCACCTTCTGAATCCAGTGCAAAAGTTGAGAAGGGTGACCTGAGCCCGTGCAGCTCTTCAACTTTTGCGCCGTAGAAACAGACCTGTTCACATTGTGTCCGGTGATGAATCATGGTTTCACTGCTGGGAGCCTGGAAGCAAGTCTTCAACTGCCCAATGGATTCACAGACCCACGGAACCACGCCCTCAAAAACCCAGGATTGAGCAGTCGACACGCAAGTTGATGTTGATTTTGTTCTTCGATGAGTATGGCGTCGTCCACAGGGAGTTTTCACCCAATGGACTGGGCATTGGTGGGCGTGTCTACCTCCAAGTGATGAAAAATCTTCGGGAGAAGGTGCGCAGGAGACGACCCCTTGTTTGGAGGAACAATTCATGGGCAGTTCTTCATGACAATGCGCCAGCACATACTTGTGATTTGGTGCAGAACTACATGCGCAGGATGAACATCACCCAAGTGCCACACCCAGGATACTCACCAGACTTGAGTCCGCCTGACTACTGGATCTTTGCTAAATTGAAAAGCCTGATCTCCGGACAAAGGTACCAAACTGTGCAGGACTTGCAGGTTGCGATTGACAATGCAATCACTCAAATTCCGCAAGAAGAATTCAGACACGCAATGGAACACTACCCTGTCAGACTGCGAAAATGTATCGCAGCAAACGGTGCTTATTTTGAGCAGAACAAATAGTTCAAAGTTAGTGTCGACCAAATGGGGAAGAGCGGACATACTTGTCTTCAAACTGTGCAAGTTTGGTAAAAATCGGTCGAAGCATTTCCGAGTTATGATATTTGCAGTAAAGTCCGATATGGGCGCGGTCGACGTACTTGCAGAAATCTGTGCAAATAAAATTTGACCATATCAAACACACAATGTACTCCTTCCATGTGCACGAACAATTTGCCATTGCCAAAAGAAAAATTTCAACACACAGATAAACCCAACCCGGATATTCGCAAATCGGTTTGGACTAGCCTCGTAGCTTCAAGGTTCCGAGTAGGTTTGCTCACGGAACCAGCATTCACGGACAAGACGAAGTTGTGTCGATTTGGGCGGTCATATCGAAGAACAAAGAGATCTTTGGTTCCTAGAAATCTGCCCAGCAAAAGGAGCTGAAGTGAGACAGACTCAAGCAGCTCTTCGCTGTTCTATTACTGAACCACAATGCACCACAACTTGTCGTCCTCGCCTCAGGAGTGAGCAACATGAAGGGGACAAGACTGTGACGTGCATGCACATGTTCTGGAAACACATTTGCTTCCTCTGACTGCCTGCAAAATTGCCCTCACGACGGAAACTTCCTTTTGCTCGTGTGTGCACAAAGATCCACACAAAATGTTTTCAGATCTGAGAACAAAGAGTGTTTTCAGACGTTGGACGCAACCTTTGAGTCTTCTTTGAAAGTTGAGGAATAGTGGAACCAAACACACGACGAAAGAGCAAAGGAAATGTGTAGCCGCCTGCGCATTCAAGATTGAAAGACAACTACCTTTCAACACTGATGGATATTATGGCTAATACCGATGCCGTGTGGACTGTTATTTGCAAATAAGGCACCATTACACCTGAGAAAAAGAATAAGAAAAATACTTTTTTACCTTTCAAAACTTATTGTCAGGATGGTAAGAATTGAGCCAAGAGAAACACAATTCTCGAGGTAGGGAACTAACTTGCCTGAAAACAAAAACCATACATCATTCTCATGAATATTGCACAGACACTTTTGGGAAGACAGAGGTAAATCGTTGCGAGCATTCGTGCTTCTGTGCAGAGACAGGAGTGAAAGGCAACTGCACGATGTCAGAGGCGTCAGTTCCTCACGTGTCTCCCCATCGACAACGTCAGCCAAAGCCTGCGAGCTGGAATGGGAAATCTGCACCTTTCTCCCACAATTAGCCGTCCTCATTTGTCTGGCATGCAACAAAAAACATGCTCATACGAGTTCTAACTCTGAAAGTCAAAGCAAATCAAGAGAGAATAATTATCGATGGTCCTGAAAAGTTGCAGTTTGTTGGTCTGCTGCTGCCAGGCAAACAGAGATGGGGTCTCCCAGGAATTCTTGGTTGAGGTTCCCGAGGTTTTTTTGCGGGATGAACAATATGTGCGCGAACAATGTGTTTTGTAATGTATCACTGAATCATTGACGTTAGAGAGAAAAGGATCTGAAAAAGACTTATATATATATATATATTCGAGTTTTGCTGTAACTCCTTGACTTGTGTCATGCATGCACTCGCACTCAACATTGAGACAGCCCGTTGTGCGATGCTTGCAGTGACATCGTCTTGGCGTCGTTTGTGTTCATCACAAAACAAAAAGATTTACGGGCTTCAAACAATTGTTGAGTAGATTCATCACTTGCTTATCATTTTCAGGTCCCAAGCGGAATCAAGATGTTCTGCAAGAGATCTTCTTCGTAACGGAAGAACTCCAAACATGCAATCGGCTCGTTGTCGTTCTCTGGAACAAACTGCGCTCGTTTATAGAAATGGGATGTTCTCTTAAAAATGTCAAGACCGACCTGCACGATTGTGTAAGTTGGTTTGAAAAAAGCGAGAGTGATTGTCATTGTCACGTGGATCGGACGCCACCAGACATCGTGGAGACATGTCTGTTGGTTGTCCTTCACGGGTGTTAGTGCAGTGCGTACACAAAATACATATTGATTACTCATAAAGAAAATGAATAATTTATCTTCGAAAAATTTCCATAAAAAATTCAACGGAAGAGAAACATTTCTCTTCTCCGTTGTTTTCATTGTTTTCCAGTGGCATCGTTTGGTATGCAGAGCTGGGAAAACTTGAGTGTTCAATAACAGGACCTGTCTGGCAAGGCTAGAACCCAAATTGGACGAGAAAAGCAGAGTCCCCTGACTCGCAAAGCGCGTGTGACCTGAAAGCAGCAAAAGTACCGTCTTTGAATTGTGGGTGTACACGCTTTGTGACATCAGAAAGAGTATCGTCAAAGAATCAGAGTCGAACTCTAGAGACCCAAAGGACAGGTACGTCCGTTTCAGACTGAATCTTCCACAATGATATTCATTCATGAATGTTCATTGTGAAACTGTCAGACAATGGAAAACGGAACCAGTTAATTCTCGCGTTTCATTCTCGAGTTTACACTCTGCACGAAACGAAAAAAAAAAACGACATTCGTGGATTGTTAGCCAACACATTCAAGACCAGCAGCACTTCGGTTGCTTCTGTTTTCGATTCTGTTGTTTTTGCTTTTGGGGGACGAGGAGTGCGGACCTGCTGTTCTGAAATAAGACGCCAGAATTCATCAGGGACGTGAAGGTGGGGCCAAAACGAAGATCTCCGACTGTACCAACATTTTGGCGCGCTGTTCAATCTTTCTTGACACTGGTATTGATACTGATACTTACACATGGCTGCGCCAAACACCCAGACTTCCTTGGTGAATAAATCCACGAATGAAGGCGGCATGCAAACCACCAGCACCAGAAGATCCGCGATACTCAAGTTCACCAAAAAGTAGTTTGTGGTTGTTCTCATGTCGGCGTTTCTCCAAATCACAATCACGACCAAGCAATTGCCGATGACTCCCAAGACGAAAATGAAGATGTAGAATATGGACACGCAGATCAGAATGTAGAGCGGAGGTTCCGGCACGGTCGGATCGTTCGAGTCTGAGGGAGGAACCAGATCCGAGCAATTGCTGTCCGAATACGGAAAGTTTTGAAAACTTTCGGATCCATTTGAAATGCGAAGTTCTGTGCAATTCGTCATGATTTGCTTCGGTATTTTCCCAAAACGTGTCGTTGTTCCTTGTTTTTCAATGTTGTTTGTCTTTCATGTCGCAGAAAAGTTCCTCTGTGGATGAAGGCAAGAGCGTCGTACTTGTGCGCGGAAGCTCGCCTGCTTTTCGCAGAGTCGTCTGATGTCCCGACAACCTCGGCTGGAGATAGTCGCATTCTCCACAGTGCGCACTGAACAGCTCCACGAACAGCCGTTTCTCGTGTGATGTCAGTCCCAGCTGAGAATTTGCATAAAACGGCCATAAAGGGCAACACGGGCAGATTTAGAGAAGCACCATGGCAAGATAAATGGATCAAAGTGCTTGTTGTTCTCAGTATATTGGCTTGTTTATATGTGAGCATATTGGCTTCTCCAAATAAAGCTCGAACCCGATGAGGCTTCCGAGTCATGACCAAAATCTGGGCCAGGCTCAGGACTTGTGCACCGCCTACAGCTGCCCCCCTTTCTTCGGCGAGATTCGTGCTTGATGTAAGTTTGACACTGGTCTCAGGCCAGTTGTCCCAAAACAAAAGCAAAAGCATTTGTAAACTTTTGCTCCGTGTCTTGTTGACTTTGCAACATCTGAAGAAACAGATGAACGACCGCCGAGCAAGCAAGAGACCACACCCAGGCTGACACCAAAACTCTTTTTTGTGACAAATGGCAGTTTGGTTGTGCTCAAAAGAGAATGGAACAGCCATTCTTCACAATGCGCAAGGCAAGCTTCAGGTCTTTGTGGAAATTGTTCAATGCACGCTCATTGTGTCTTTTGGGATGAGCCATTCAATTTGTCCACACCACTCCGCAGTTCTACAACTATATACAAGGCACACAAAGTTTCGAAAATATTGCTCAACATTTATCCAATGGGAAAGAACAAAGTGCAAGAACTTACTGGTATGACTACCAACCAAGTGTGGTCAGTTTGACGTCAGCTTGATATGCAGTCAGATGAACTCAGATTTCGAAGTAACGGCACAAAGTATTTTCACACTATATACGATCAACACCATCTATAGTGTGTATAGTCTACAGATCGTGATGATTCTGGTGCCACAAGTAATGTGAGATACAAGAATCCTTCGTCTTTCCACAGGTACAAAGACCTAGATCAGATCTGTACTCAGAGTAAAAAGCCAGTTTTGAACAGACATTCTCAAGCATTTTCACTGGAAGTTCAACAGGAAGTCACAGCCAGACTCCAAAACCGGAATGGGCTCAATGTTGAACCACTTGTTCTGAGAAAAACGCTGGCAGTTGTTTCTTTGATCGAAAGGACCACTGCCAAAAAGCACAAACCTGTTCACCAGCATCACTTCCAGATTTTTGTGCAAGCCACGTGGCACGCACATGAGGTCAAACTTGACTCTTGAAACAAGAAGTCCGGTAAATGGACCCGATGATGGTCGCGTGCACTTCCGGGTGGGTGCGTGGGGGGTTACATTCCAAAGTGTGGACAGACGCACACATGAATGCTACTGGTTTTTAAGCCGTCAGCGGCACCTAGATGGCCGGCTACGCGACCATCAACAAGTTGCATGCACGACCTCTGGCTGTGCGGGACTTGGGGAAGACCACCGCAACAGGCACTTGGCTGCAGTGAGGTCCAAAGATAAGGGACAACAAGTTCTCAAGGACACGCCAGACAATGTCTCCGGGAGTGAACACACTCGATCACCGTCCAGATTTGCCCATCTTTGTGGGTTGCTCCGACCAAAAAGGTGGATTGATGAAAAAGTACAAATTGTTTCACCTACCATGTCTTGGATGAAAATCATGCTGATTCACAACATTGGCGACAGACGAACCTGAGTGTTCAGCAAAGCCTGCTGACTTCACCTTCAGTGTGATCTTCGTTTTCAGCACGGTATGCCTGTGGCTTCTCCTTTATTTCTTTTGTATTTCTTTGTATTCTGGATCCCACAGAAACACCAACTTCCGTCTTAACAGTTTGCACAGGTTCCTCACGTGCTCGGTCGCAGCACGAGCAGCCTCTGTCCATGCAGCTGTGATTCCTCAATCCAGGTCCAGTTTCTCCCGTGGTGTCCAATTTTGTTTTGTCACCTGACTTGTTTCTTCAACTGCTGTGTCAATCTCAACAAAACCTGAAGAAATGTTAACAGCAATCCTGGAATTGACAGAACATGAAAAAATGCAAGTCCCATCTTGGGCCAGGGTCATCCCTCCCCTGGAGTGGTGTCTGAGGAGAATCAACCAGTCTCCCACCCACACACCTTTGCTTTGGTTGACTTGGTTTTGGCCTGTCCTATGTTACCACCGGAAGACCGGTCAACTCTCGATGGATCTCAAAGGTTCTGACCCTTGAACACCTCACGGACTTCAATGAGAATCTCTTGTTGAAGCTCATCATTGTTCACAGCAAATTAGCAAATTAAATCACCATTGTTCACAGCAAATTAGCAAATTAAATCACCACAGGTGATGTTTCCAAAAAGAGTTTGAGTTGAAAGGGCTGTTTGTCGTGCGAGTAGACTCTATTCCAGCCCACATATCCTCACAGTGCAACACATTTTGTCTGTCCGCCTGGAGAAGTACGAGACCTTCGAAAAAGACAAACTCAACGGATGTCGCAGGTTTCTCATGGGGACAAACGAGAACTTCTGTGCTACCTTCCAGAGTTTATCTTGCTCTTCTCAATCAGAACAAAACGACACGAATTCTCGTATGCTTAAGTTTGTGTGCTCCATGCATTGCATCGTTGCTTGGTGACTAAGGCTCTGCATGAAGTTGTGCGCACTCAATGTCCCACTGCATATCTCCGAGAGTGATGAATGCAGAATGAGTTCATGGATCTGGTAACAAATCCAGGTTAATGTGGAAACACGTTTTACATTCATGAACAGTTTGTGCTTTTTGTGCAAAAACGGACACTTGAAAACGATCTGAATCAAGGTTGCAGTAATGCATGGGTTTGATCGAATACACACGATATGTGAATTTTTTTCAGTCAACAAAATGTAAACTTCGCATTGGTATCAACACATACGAGGCGGCTTCAAATAATAAGTTTAAAATATGGATTTCTCGGAAGTGAACGAAGTTTTTTTGACCATGTTCACACAATGTTTTATTGTCTTCCCGAGGTACATTTTG
>JAAUXT010102430.1_pt1 | contig 14431 bp, 16 predicted proteins | sample 7278171 | NCBI WGS metagenome assembly JAAUXT01 (sample SAMN14350112, study PRJNA611818) | marine sediment metagenome | isolation source: surface marine sediment (1.8m) | place: French Polynesia: Moorea | collected 2018-08 | reverse complement strand
CCCCACCCCACTCCCAAATTCCGCCTCCTCCCCGCAACGCCCCAAAACCCCACATTTACTTGGGGGGGGGGGGGGGCGCGCGCGGCCAGTTGGGGTATTTCAAATGGCATTGCATCAATTGGGCTCAGTCTAAAAAAATGTTAAATTTTGTTCATGAAAACAGTTTGGTCTTGAAATGGCCTCATTCATTTTTTGGTTTAAGAAATTTGCAAGTGTTTTGGGGTGACTGAAAATCAGGGATACTATTTTGTGAAAGTGCTTAAAATGGATATTGGGCAAAGATTTGGGGTTGCTTTTTGTGTATTGGCTGCAGGAATGTTGCTATTTTGTTCTTGTGAAAAACATTCAAATTTCTCATCACCACCAGCTCCATAGAGTCATGTTTGTCTTGTGCTTTGTGACTCTTTTTTGTGGTGATACAAAGTGAACAAGCTCCTTTTGTTGCTTGTCTGCATGTTTGGAGTTCATTTTGTACTCAGGTTGTTGTGATCACTTACAGTCTGAGAAAAAATGTTCTGGGTCCAGGTGAGGTGACTCAACAGCCACAGTTGCTAATAGTGGTTTACCCCTGTATCCTTGGTGTATCTAGAGCTGTAGGTTACCTAATACACAGCAGACCCATCCTGACCCCCTGACCCCCTTCCTGAACACCCCTGATGCCCATGCCCATCCCCACCCTCATCCCCACCCTTATCCTGACCTCCCTGTAACTCTTGGAATGCTTGCATGTAGAAATTGAAACTTCCAGGGTTTATTCCTGTAGTCACTCTGAACAACTTTTCATTGTCAGAAAGTACATCACATGGCTGGGTGGCCATCTTGGATATTTTCTGAAAATGCCCTTTTTGGCTGCTTTAAAAGCATGTTGCCCCTGCAAATCAACTCAGAAGTGTACCTTAACTTCATTGCAGCTAAGTTGGGTGGTTTTGTGAAAAGTAGGTGATCCAAGATGGAGACCATTAAGAGTGGGAGTGGGTAGTGGCTGATACTCCACTTGAAACTCTAGTGTTTCAGTGCCTGTCATTGCAACAGGGACAAATGGAAGAAAACCTTGACCAAAATGAAGTTTCCAAGTGTTTTTTGGGGGTTGATGAAAATATTTCCCACTTTCTGCTTGCTGCTTTTCCAGATTTGAGACTGCATTTCTTTGCTCTTTTGCAGAGCAACTTCAGACAAATGTTGGAAATGGTAGAAAAGGAAAAAAGTTGAAAACACAAAACCAGGGATCAATGTTGTTTCTTTTTTGGGCTTGGAACTTAAAAGGGGCACAGGACAACAACTTTGTCTGGTTTTGGAAATTTGAATTGTTTTTCTTGGGGATGTTTTGTTTTTCATTTGCATTTTACTTTGGTAAATGTTTTCTTCTTCCAACCTTTTGAAAAACAATGTCCCCAAAAGGCATGTTTGTGCAAATTTTGTCTGTGTTGTTCCTGAGGTTGTCCAGTGTCCTGGCTTTTGAAAAACTGCAGCTTCCCAAGTGCTTTACTGGGTACAGTTGTTGACTGGAACAGACTGAAATTCTGTCAAGTGTGGAAGGAGCATTTATTGTGGCAGAATTCACCAAGCAAAGATGATTGCCTGTATGCAATTTTGCTCTGATTCTGTGCAGAGTTATTGAGATGGAGGGTTTTTATCAAAATGCCTCTTGTGGTGAAATTTGGTTGTGAATGCCCCTTCACAATGTCTGAAGTGGAAGAGTGATCTTCTATACTCCACTTGGTGTGTGTGTCAGGGTTGTGGGAACCACCAGGCTTTTCAACAATTGTACCAGGTAAGTTCTTCGCAATTGGGTTGAATGGACGTCATCCGTGGGAAGATACAGACTCCAGACACACAGTGTCCAGGAGTGTGCACAGCTGAACAGCTGGGTTGTTGGTCTTTTTGTGGGGGAGCACAAGTGGACAAGATTTGCTAGCGAGCTTCAGGTAAGGTTGAGGAGTGTTAACGAACGGCTGTGGACTTTGATCCTTGGCAGAGGGAGAGTCTTCGTTTTAACTGAGGCAGCAAAAGTGACATGAATCATTCGGAATGTAAAAGTGTCTGAGCATCCTCACTGTCGTCCTTGGAGGTACATTGAGCGGTGAGTGTTTTGTTTGGCAGGGTAAGCGGGCGCCGTGGGCAGATGAGCGGACAAAGGACGCGCCATGGGCGCAGCAGGACAGTCGGCTGAAGGACGCACCGTGGGAGAAGGACGATCCTGCACCCTGGGGGGACGACGCGAAGCCTTTCACTCGCGGAGGCAGAGAACTGGGTGTAGTCCCTGATGCACCCTGGGTGAGAAACAACACGAATTGTCTCCACCGAAATGTTTCTTCTTGCTTTGAAACAGATTCTCACGGTGAAAACAAGTCAGATGTTTGTTGTGCAAAGTCCCGTCAGGGCGAAGCACCATGTGGTAGTGCAGTATATGGCAGGGTGGATGAAATGTTCCCCCGGGGGATGGGGGCGGGGCAGCATGACTGGTGGAAGAGAAGGAGGACAAGGAAGAATTGATGAACAAGGAAGAATTGACATCACCGATGCCGCAAGGGACTTCGCACAGCAGTTGCCTTGAGCACTGCTTCTTGTTCAGTATGTTACGATACAGCTTTGCGTGTTATTTGCTTCCACAGGCGGCAAAGCCAGACCCTTGGTCGAAGGGAGACGACACGTGGGAGAATGATGACGATCGTCTGTGGGAGCCAGACGAGCAAGGTGCGAAATGTTCACTTTTCCAAAGATGATGCTCGAAACTGTTTTCCCCTCGGACAAGAGAATTCGTGCACGTCTCAAACGAGATGTTTCAAAGAAACGAAAAAAAGATAACATCAAGCGGAAGTTTGAAGACCCAGTCTTCAACTGGGCCTGATTGTCAACTTTTCTCTGCAGGTCCGGGTGGACCTCCCCCAGGACGAGGGCCCGTGCCGCCACTCATGGGACGGGGACCCCCGGCGCCGTGGAGTGCCGGCGGGGAAGGTTCGTGAAACACTGGGAGTTCAAGATGTTGGTGTCACCGGTACTTTTTATCGACGCACAAGAGAAACGCCAGGCTGCTGGGAAGAATTGGGGAGTCATTGCCAGATGGTGCCAAGACTTTGCAATCGGATCTGTTTGCAGGCGGCGTCACACTGATGACTCCCGAGGCGGAGGCTGCGATCAGAGCGGCGAGACAGCGCCGAGCCGCCGGTGGAGGCAGCGCTGGACCGGGGCCAGGAGACGGGGCACCGCCCAGTGCCGCAGCCGGAGCCCGACCCGACGCTGACGCCGGAGTGACCCTCATCACGCCCGATCTGGAGGCCAAAATACGCGAGGCGAGGAAGAAGAAACTCATGGAAGCCACTGGCGCTGATGACCGAAGAAGCAGCACGAGCAAAGATGCACCTTGGGACACATCCGAGGAGAAAGGGAGAGAGGCACCCTGGCAAGAGGAGAAAGACAGGGGCACCCCAACAGGCAGGTCTCCAGCGGACAAGCGAGGCGACGCCGAGAGAAAGAGGCCCAGCGCGTCCGAGGACGCCCCCTGGGACTCGCCACCAAGAAGACGCAGCGTCTCCAATGAGACGCCGTGGGACTCGGAGCCGAGGCTGAAGGTCATCAAGGGGGCGCCTTGGGACACGGACGAAAACAGTGGAAAGAAAGATGACGTGACCCTTATCTCCCTCGACAACGAAGAGAAGATCAAACAAGCGAGAAAACAAGGGTCTGGTGCTGGAAGCGCAGGTTTGTGAACTTTGTCTTCACCCGAGTTTGATCGTTTCACAATACAAGGCCGCTGTTTCAACACAGTCACAAACACATCATGTGTGCCTCTTCGTTGTTCCCATTCTCCTGCCACACGTCAGTCAGCGTAGGCTTTTATTCGTTTCATAATTGTTTTCTGCAGATCCATGGAGTTCAGGCGGAGAAGCCCCGGAGCGGCGAGCGTCCCAGAGTGAGAAGGCGGATCCCTGGAACCGACGGCGCGAAACTTCGCCCGCCTCCAAGAGAAGCGACCCTTGGGACAAGGAGAGGGACTCGAGGCCCACGCCATGGGACGCACCCTCCGCAGAGGTGAGAAACTGGTCAACAAACTGAAGGTGGAGAATGTCAGCAAACAGGTCGTTTGCGTTTCGATTTTATTCCGAACTGACTGTGGCATCAGTTTTGTGTGTTTCAGGAGTCTGTGAAAGCCCCTTGGGAAGAGGAAAGGAAGACGCCAGTTGTGGCTCCGTGGGATGAAGAGCGCAGGAGCAGGAAGGCGCCCGCGACTGACGCAGCGTCTCCGTGGGACGAGCCTGAAGCGAGGAAACCTGCCGCCGACGTTGTCGCCCCGTGGGAGCAGGACACGTCTTCGCCGCCACGAGTCCCGCCAAAGAGCCCACCCAGGCCTCCCGTGCCCACGGAAGCTCCTTGGGAGAAAAACAATCCTAAGAAGAAATTTTCTTCCGACAGCCCGCCCCCGTGGGCGGTGGTGAAGAAAGAGCCAGAAACGTTCATAGATTTGGCTGAAGCGGAAGAGTTCGGCGTTTCCCACAATGACGTCCAGGCGGCAAAACTGGCACCGTGGAACCGAGCGAAAAGTGGGGAGCCAGAAGCGTCTCCACCCAGAAGAGCTGGCATCGTCAGGTAAAAAAACAGGGGGGTTGTCAGAAAGTAAACAAAAACACGAAAACTTGTCACTTGCCAACATCCCGTTGGTCCGCTGCACGTTTCTGCGCGTGTTTTCCGCAGGTTCGGCCGGGACAGAAGCGGATCACGTGACGGAGACGAAGAAGAACTCGCGCCGTGGCACCAGGACCGCGGCTCCATCAACAAGGTGAGCACTTCGCTGTGACAAGGAGGCTTTTGAGACAAGTCGACACCGTCAATCAAACAGAAAACTTTCCCAATTGCGTGCCTCAGATCTTGTTTGAAAACGAACGTGAAACTACGAGCAGGGAAAATTCCTCAGAAAAGTGGAGCAAGTGAACGTGAAAAATTCTGTTTTCTGCTTCGGAAGAGGACATGGTCCGTCCAGTCAGCAGTGAAAACCAGCATGAGCAAGACTGGGTCCAATTTTCACACACGTAGGTGAGCGACTTCGACTTCGGAGCGGAGGGCCGGCCTCCGTCGCCCGACTCCCCCGGGAAGAATTGGGAGGTGCTACGGGGCGTGGAGGACGACGAGCCGCCGTGGACCGTCAAGTCGCCGCCCGCGGGAGGCAAGGTGAGAGGCGTCTGTCAAGGTTCGGTGAAACTCTTCAGGGCTGCAAAACTTCTTGTAAGGAACTGTAATTTGAGTGAGTAAAAGTTAGCGATGCGAACTTAATTCCCTTGACTAGCGACGCTCTTCCTTCAGCCTCGAGTGGATGAAGATGTGAAAGACGCAGTGAAGCAGTTCCTCGAGTCTTACGAAGATTTCCACGATAAGGTGAGTAAAATGAACCCTGAATCGACTGATACAGTGGTTTGTGCCGGTGGTGACTGGAAATTACTTCTTTTTTCGGCGAACGTTTCCGGTGCAGCTCAATTCTCACTGTCCCGTTTCTAAGTTTCGTTGCATTTCAAGAACAAAGTTTTATCCGGTCACTTGGACTTGTTTTGAACCGACCCATGCTGCGCACTGTGTTCGTTGTGATTTGACGTGATTTGACGATGTTTCACCCGCGACGTTCTCAGCGCCGCTGGTCTGTTCTTTTCACCCCGTGTGGATTGACCAGTTCAGATCAATATTGTTTTACGACGTTGCAGGGTGGGAGTCACATCATGTACGATCAGCTTTCGGATCAAGTGCGCGACCTGGTGGCGCACGTGCAGGACGTGACGTACAACGACCAGCGCGACATCATCAGCACGGTGCACCTCATGCTCGCGCTCGACCCGGGTCTGATCCAGGAGCTCAAGAAGATCGACCCGCCCAAGATCAGGGACCTCGTCGAGACGAGCTCCACTCTGCAGATCCAGGCGCTCGAGATCCTCAGTGTCAGCGTCTCACACATCGCCGGTAGGTGTCGCTCGGGTGTCGAGCATGCCTCTTGGTGATCAATTGTGAGGAGGAATCAGGTTTTTTTCCGAAGTGGAGTCGTCATCTACTCAAATCACTGCCTATCAAAGCACCGATGCTTCTCTTTTGTGAAGGGCAACTTGGAATCCGTTTCATTTGTGCATTTCAGAGCTTCACACGTCACAGGGAAGTGACGGCCGAGCGGGCGCAGGGGAGAAGCGGCGAGCGGACGTGTGGGGCGACGACGAGCTGAGCAGCGAGAAGCGACCGCGATTCTGAGAAGCCCCCCAAACTTGCGTCATTTTGTAACCTTTTGGGAGACTGCACGAGCAGCTTTCGGTTCTCCTACAATGAACGTCGATTTTGTGACTGAATAGGGAAAAGATTCAAGACGAGTTTTCGTGATGTTACATTTTTTGGCGAAGTGGCCCACAAGTAGAACAGTGGTGACCATGTGAGATCGAAATTGTGGCGTGATGGCATTTACGGTTGAGATCTTGTACATACTGTCAGCTGTGGGAAAACCAATTTGTGATGGTCGGAAAATGTCCGCATTGCGAACACTCCAGTTTTTAATCCCTGGTAATTTGTTCTTTGTGTAGATAATTCTGGTGCCGTCAAAAGGAAAAAGAAAGGGGGGAACTGGAAATTTGTAACATGCCATGGTTTGGTCGCGTACAAATTGACAAAAACCGAGCTGGCTGACTTTTTCTTCTTTTTTTTTTCAAATCAAAACTGGGAAGAGAGACGTGGCTTTTTGTCTTTGCAAGTGAACGAGTATTTTTTTCTGTGAATAAAGTGTACCAACGTGGAATGTAACAAAACAAGGCTTTGTGCTTCGGTGCCTTTTGACGCGACGAAAGGTTGAGCCTCTTCGCTGAGACGCACATTCCTCGTCCAGAACAGGGACTCGTTATCAGGTGTTGCTTTGTTACTCGAGGCCATTGTGCAACTTCAGTTGCTCTTTTTGCATGAAAACAACATCACGGAGGTCTGGAGGCCATGGCGCGCTTTGCGAGGAAACAATTTTCGCCAAATCGCGCGCCGTCTTCACGCTGCAAGTTTCATTCAGATGACGGATGACATACGGCATTCGGTTCAGCCTGAGTCGCTCTCAAAACACACCAGAGGTTATTTTCAGTCCGATCGACGATTTCCGTTGCTGCGTGGAGCAAAAATTTATTTCACACAAAAAAAATTACAATGGAACGCAAACCTTCATACACACCCACTAGCATACCAAAATTTTCTGTGACACCTGACAAGTGAACTACCTGTGTTAGCTTCATTACATTCCCAGGACTTGAGACACGCCAAATCTTCAAGTCGCTCACTGATGCAACCAAGTGCGTGTACAGAAGTAAAACTGCGTAAAAGTCGCACCCGTGCACAAGTCGCACCCCCAAGTTTGGCCACCAAAATCTGGTACAAATTTTTTTTCCTGTTACATTTACCAAGTTTAGTAGTGCCAAAGGAAATGCAGAAAATTTGTTGTTTGTTATCAAAATTCTCAAAATATCCAAACAATTTATTTCTTAGCTTCTAAAAAAAATAAAATATGTGCACAAAGGCTGACAACTAACTTTGGTCAGGTAGAAGATCCCCTGAAATGAGATGCCAATCTTGGGTATCTGTTGTACTTCCGGTAATTTAGGGCTTCTGAGTTTCAGATACGGGCACACAACAAAAAGTAAATTCCCCTCTTTTCCTTTGGTCATACCGCTACTTTTGATGTCCAGAACTGGTACAAAAAAGTGCGACTTGCACGCGGGGTTTTACGGTACCCCAGAACCGACAGGAGATCAATTGGGTCCTTGACAATTGTTGTCGGATTTTAACGTGGATGCGCCACTGTCGAACGTTGTCCGGGGTGGCCCTGTCGCAATTTCTTCCTGAAATTGAAACGGATTGCTAAAACTCAGAACGAACCAAACTTGTTGATGTCTTGGAAAACTTCACTCTGAGTGTTGCAAGTGATTTTCCTGAAAAAAAGTGGTTTTCAGGCAGATTTCCATTGAAAAGCCTCTCTCAAAAAACCTCTGACTGAAATGTTCATGGTTGACAAACGCAAAACCGACACACAAGTACACAGTGAAACAACACCACCACAACAGTGTTCGCAAAGAGTGAACCATCCAGGTCGTAACCAAGCAAAGTCCTGCAGAGACTACGAGACGCAGACAATTCTGACCCAGAAGCAGACTAGGTCTACAAAGAACAACTTGGGGATATTTACCAAGAGCAGCAAATTAGCCTCTGAAAGAAATATTCCAACAAGTTACACGCCAAAGAATTCTGGAACAATGGAACGAAATCCGACTTTCAAGGTCAAGCAAAAAAATCATGATTGTTTGGAAGGGCGGGGGTGTGTGTGAAGAGAGGGTTGCTGTAGCTTCGCTAGCTTTTGCTCCTGACAAGGGGGCGGGCATTTTGAAGTCTCTGGCGTCTTTATTCATCACAATGACGAAAGATCAGCTGGTAAAATCACAGAAGACCAACAACCCACCTGAAGGTGACGGGCATGTCCAGCAAGGACTGGACGTTCCCAGGACCGCGGCCCAGGTGTTGACGCATCATAGCCATGGGGTACTCGCCGAGCAGCCCGGGTCTTCCGCCGGGACCCACGCTGCCTCGGCCTCCCGCTGCGCCGTCCAATCCGCCCGACCCCATCAGCTACAAAAGCACAATTTATGTACTCCAGTTGTGTATCTTTTTCGATAAACTGAACATTTCTGATGCCACACGCAAGCACATCGCAACTGTGCCTTTCTCTCATCTGGATCGCACCGTGAGAATCTGCCGGGCGACGTCCTTGTGCTGCGGAGAGTCGTTCCCGATGCTGTTGAGCAGCTCCACCGGGCTCATGGTGGCCAGCACGCTGCACGCGTGGTCCGGCAGCGAGCGCACCGTCTGCACGAGCCGCGCCAGCAGCGCCACGTCTCGGATGCCTGCAAAGAACCTCCATCTTCAGTCACTTGAGCTCACCAGCGGTCATCTGCATCGAAGAGTGTCACTTGCTTGCCAATCGCTATCGAGACAATTTCACAGAACACCTCACCGGTGCGCAACTCCACTTCACGCAGGAAGCCTCGGTCCTGAGGACTGAGCTGACCCATGATGCGCTGAGGGTCCATCAACTGTCAAGGAAAAGATAGGACTGCGTACATTTACAATAAAACAAATCTCGAATGTTTCTCTGGTTGTCCGCTGCACTTCTGAGTTTGCGACAGCTTTGGTGAACAACACGAACACAGGCGATACGAACCATGGGAACACGCAAGGTGTTCACGAGCGATCGAATGTTGTTGTCCAACGCCTGAACCGCAGCCGTTTCTTTCTGAAATGTCAACGGGCGTTTGTTTCTTCCAGCTCTGGTCAGCTTCTCAGGAAACAGAAGACATTTTTTTTTACTCTCGAACGAAAACTTTTCCCGCTGCCACATCCCAAAAGTTAATTTTTGGTCCGTTTTCTCGCTTGCTGTACAAGACGGACTGGATGAACTCACGGTCCTGGCTCCAACGGGGCCGTCGCGCTGCACCGTGTTCATGAGACCCTGTGCAGCCTCGAGGATACTCGCCGCCACGCTCCGGTTCACAACGCGTCCGCCACCTGAATCGCAATTCTGTCCGTCAACTTCATGCGGCACAACAGCTTGAGAGCCTGCCACCAACGCAAAAATATGTCCTGGTGTTTGATGAATGTGCTTCATGGCAGAACAAGTTCGGAAATGTTTCCCCTGGATCCCGCAGAGAGAAATTGTTCGCGGCGAGCGCTTTACTCAAACACAATATATTCCGGTCAAAAACAAAGAACACGCACCACAATCTCACATTTAACAGAACTGGAGTCGTTACCTGTGGGCACAAAATTAGGGTCTCCACCTCCGACGAAACCCTCGTTGCTGCTGCCTCCTCCACCGACGAACTGGCCGCCGCGTCCGGGTGTGTCCCACTCACGCTCTGTGTCCACGTTGAGCAGCGACCGCGGCCCCCTGCAACAATCCGCTCACAATCTTCACACCGGGCTGGACAAACAACAGTGCGCCCGCCACGCGCAGTCGTCGCTTCGTGACGGGCGTGTCACCATGCTAGCGTAGGTGTTGTTCCCGCACACAAGAGACAACACGCACATGTACGCTCCGCCCGACGTACACAACACATCTTCCTGTCAGACTTTTCAAAAGAAAGAACGAAAAGGGGAAACACTCACGCTCTGCCTGTGTTGCTCCCGTTACTGTCTCCGAATCCGCCCACGTACTCCCCTCCTCTCGAATCATTTCCCCTGCATTCAAGGATTCAGTTCAAACAGACGTTCTTCAACAGATGGTCTTTGACTTGTAGTACCAAAATACCAAGTTCCTGGTTGTGTGTCTGCTGCTGACTTCGTGCGAATTCAGATTCGTGTGTCACTCAAGTAAATTCGGAAAATTTGAACTCTGCGATTGATGACAAAAACTCAATAACTACCGGAGTCTCTCCACTCTGACCTCACCTGTCACCTGGTGTGAACCCAGGCGGCGCGTCCCAATGTTCCTCGGGCCCGACCCACTTCTCCGCACTCTCCCCAAAACCACCCTCCCAACCACTGCGCTGGGAACGGCGAGGTGTATCCAACAAGCCGCGACCTGGAGCCATCTGTGAACATAGCAAAGCCTAACCGGTCGCAACAATTCGCTTTTGGACTGCAAGAAATATCCGTAATCGCGAACGAGACCGCCTCAAAGTGCAAAAGATGCCGTAGCTCTTACTTACCTGACCGTCTCTGAATCTCTTGGGCGCCTGCAGATCGCCTCCGGGCGCTGGCCGCTTCAAATTTTCCCGCGGACGCCTCCACGACTCTGGCTGCCGACCACGGCCCGCCTGTCCGTGCGAGATCGGCCCCTCACCCAGCAGCCCTAGCTCGGCGGTCTGCAAAGGTTTGTGAAGCTGTGGGGTCTTTGTGGTTGCGGTAGTCGTAAAACATCTTTTGTCCTCTCCACTTTTGTTTTGATTTGCTCGTGGTTATTAATTTTATGCTTGTGGAACCAGAGCACACAAACTGAAACTCGCAAGTCCGTACGTGGCCAAATTTGAGTGTCCTGTTCTCAAGTGCCCCTCCCCTCATCCACAACAGAAGGCAATATAAAGTGTTTGACATCAGTCTTCTCCACGTAAATTTCACCGGTTCATCGAAACGTCCAGAACGTCAGAGCACACAAACATCACAGGCAAGACTTTTTTGATTGTTGTGACACACTGGAGCTCAAAACTCTTCAACAAATCTGAAATTTCTGTCAAGAAACAGAAAATCTGAGTTCAACTGCACACGCGACCAGTCCTGAATCCGGGTTGAGCGAGAAAGAGCGAACAACAGACCAACAGCCACTTGCACGAAAAGACGAACCACAAGATTGTTCTCGACCTCTTATAAATCTGCCTGTGACAATGTGTGTGGGAAGACAACGACAGATGAGATCCATTCACTGCTATTAACATTTGCTGTTGAACGGATACCATGACGACCCGTGAAACATGTCCACGGGGTTTGATTTTGTTTGCTGCCTTTTGGCACGTGCGTTGTGAGTGTGTGACGGTGACGACAACAGGATTCTCTCATTGTCTGTGTGAACAATTTTTTTCTGCTCCAAGAAAACGACAAATCCCAGTAGAAGGAAGCCAAACCTGCAATACATTGAACACCAACCAAACACACGCGAGTTGAGAAAAAGGAAACGGCATCGCAATGAAGTTTACCTGGGCTGGTGGCTGCTCTGCATCCAAGTCGGGAATTGTCTCGCGTTCGATGGCGAACTCTGGTTGACTGACCGCACCAGTGGCCATGCGATCGGCCATCGTTTTTATCGCTTCTGTTTGTGGGGAGCACATTCAAATGTTATGTTTTCATGAGGGATGAGTTTGAATCAGATTGGCTTGGTCAACAGTGACCTGGGATGAAGTGATGAGTTTGTAGAATGAGAAACGAACTGGACATGAACTGCAAAATGAATGCGAGGTGAGGATGACAATGACCAGAACAAATGGATGAAACAATTTCTGTTTTCCCGCAAACAGTAAAGTTCGAATTTTGTGATCTGACGATCTGAAAGCACAAACGCAAGCACCAACCCACATTATGACTTGAAGCTGCACCAAGCAAAAGACGTGAGCTTGAACCCTGAACCGAACTTTCTGTTATGGATGAGGTTCGGATGAAAATGAGTGGTGATAAATGAAGATGAAAAGCTCAGGGTGAACAATGACAGTTTTTCGAATCTGAAAAAAATATCACAATATATGATGTGAAACTTGTCCAACAACGACCTCGAAATTGACGCAGCAACGCGTTGCTTGCGACGAGTTATTCATTTGATGAAACTTATTATTTGAGCGAAGGGCAATGTTTTCTACAATGGGCTTGATGTGTTAACTTCCTGCTCAAAGTTATCAGACTTACGCTGTTTTTCTTGTCTTTTTTGCAGAGAAACAGCTGGTTGTGTTGATGAAGGACTGGGACAAACGTGCAAACGCTTTCCTGTCAAAATCGTGAACACCTCCTACATTCCCCAACAAACACAAGAGTTCGTCTCAAAGCAAATCACGGGGCGGAAACCACAGAATCAGAAAATGTCACCAGTTAATTGAATCCCTCATCGTTGCTGACGGGAAACTTTACTTTGGACTTTTGATGAACAAGAGGACCTGATCCAACTCGCCAAGTGCTGTAAAGATGACACACAAGCGACTGAGAAGAGATCCACAAAACCAAAACAGAGCAATGCTGCAGACGGTAAAGGGTTTGCAAACCACAATTCCCTGAGAGTCAGAAGTCAACTTCAATCGTGCTTGACGTTCAAATGTTAGTTCAAATTCACTTATTTGAAACGTTTTGCTTACAATGCGGTAAACGAGAAGACTGAATCTGGTTAAGAACAAAGAAATTGGTTGGTGGTAGGGTGACGACAAATTAATCTTTTTTGTTGTCAGTGAACCAATGAAAAATAAGAAAGCAAAGCATCGAAGACAGTCGCCTCCGTAATCTTTGGAGGAATTCTTGGAAATCAATCCACGACAGGGTGTAGGACTGACCCTGGCAGGGAGAAAGTCCAACTCTGCAGAGGATAGGACCAATACTGGTGGGGGGACAGGACCCATCCTGATCGGGCGGGCCCCACTTGAATTTTGGGTGCCCCCCCCCCAATTTTCAGGAGCTTGACCAATCCAGAATTCTTTCCAGAGTGGGAGGGGTAGAAAGTTGGGCAGATCCCCCACAAAAACAACAGCGGTGTTGTGTGCGGTGAGCTCTACCGTCTTCGGGCTATCCGTGCACTTCACAGCAAACGTCGCACATTTGCCATACTGTACTGTAGTGCTGCAGCCTGGGTTCTGGCTCAGGCTGTGCTGGATGGGAGATAGAATGTACTCATCATGTAAGCACCCTCTAGTTTATTCTCAGTCTGGAGCAGAAGTAAATCCTATGCAAGGTGGCTGTCATGCCATGGCTTTTATAATCGGCATCAGAGGTTGGCTTGGATGGCAGCTTCAGCTTTGCGCAGCTCTGCTGAAGCAGTCACTCTGAGTACTCAGCTCTCCGATGAAAGCTGGATCACACGCGTGGGGAGGTGCGGTATTTTCCACACGACAGCGGGGCTTACCTCCCCCCCCCCCCTTGACGTAATGCCTCCAACAATTGCCAGTGTTTGTGAGGTTTTCTTTTCGTGACACAGGCTCCCCCCCTGTTTGTGTCCTTTATATTTTTATGTTTTGTCTTTACGCCTTGAATTTACGAAAACAAGAAACAACAGGTGTAGGTGGAGAGTTCATTGTGCGATTGTGGGAATTAAACTTGAGATGTGACTGAAACGCGGGTTATACGTTTTGTTTGTCCCCCAGCTGAACATCTTTTTCTCAAACAAACGACCCTTGAAGTTGCAAAGGTGTGTCTGACCACTGATCACTTGTAGCCAAATCTTAGACGAAGTTTTTCTCGTGCACAACTACACGCAAGTCATGCTTTAGAATCGGAACAACAGAGTAGAGAGAAAGGCTGCAAACAAGAACACTGGTCAGAGCAGTCATGTACGAGGCTGTTCTTCAAAGTATTGATTCCATCGGCGAAAAAATGAGATCGCAATGTGATTGCTTGCTGAAAATTTAATGTGAACATCCTGAAAGACATGCCAACATATGCCAACAAATAAGAATAATTCAATGTAAACTGGATTGGCATAAAACACATGCAAAAGTCTGGAGTCCCAGCAACCCGCCTATGTGTCAACACAGTAAATGAACAATGAAGGACGGTTTCAATCCACTGTTTCCTCGTCATCTCCATCAGCCAAATCCTCATCTGAGGAAGGAACTGGAGCAATGTCAAAGTGAGGGTCACGAGGGGGCTCCACACCACGCCCTTCAAAGTACTCCCCTTGATTTGCGACACATTTCCTCCATCTCATGGGGAGTTTTGACAATGCCTCTTGGAAGGAGTCCTCTGGAATGGATCTCAACTCCCTCCT
>JAAUXT010056820.1_pt1 | contig 14433 bp, 16 predicted proteins | sample 7278171 | NCBI WGS metagenome assembly JAAUXT01 (sample SAMN14350112, study PRJNA611818) | marine sediment metagenome | isolation source: surface marine sediment (1.8m) | place: French Polynesia: Moorea | collected 2018-08 | reverse complement strand
CGTGAACTTGGTGTGAGTTCATTTGCTGGTAATTAACATTTTCAAACTATCATATGTCCCTCTTTTTATTCATGATATATATTGTATTTTAACTTTTCAGCATAACTTAACGGTTGTTGCAGTGAAGTGTTGGAGCTCCCAATCCACATCATCAGATGAGGAGAAAGTTGCCTTCGTTGTTTTGGACATTTCGGGAAGAATAGTTTTGGGTGGCTGCACTTGTACAGCCGGGTGAGTACGTCAAAAAAGACAAGCTCCATAAAAGACATGCCTTGACCAAAATAGAATCAAAATTAAACATGTTGATTCATTTTTTATTCCTTTTTGATCAGGCCTGCTGGGAACTGTTCGCACATACATGGTCTTCTGTTATGCCTGGAAAAGCGAGAAACTCCAGAAAGTGCCAAGAAACCTAAAAAAATCTCAAAAAAAAAGAAAGACTGAAGAAAGTCCAACAGACAAAGCTTGCATTTGGCATATCCCTTTGATGCGTAAGTGATTTTCTCAGGTTTCTAACACAGCTGTCAGTAGCTAGTTTTGAAGTTTTGTGCCACATGTGTTTCTTGTCATTTTTGATTTTCCATTCTTTTCGTGCCGTTGTTGAATTGAAACACTTTTTTTGTAGCTAGTAATGTAGGAGTCAAAATTGCCAATTGTCACTTGACCAAATGAAGCGAAATGGCATTTCTTCCCACATCTGCGCGGATGAGAGAGATGAACCCGCCTCTACTGGATTCGGACAATTTCCAGAGGTTCTTGACACTGAGAGAGAGCCTGATGTCATTGTATCACAACAACAGTAGCGGTAGCTTACCAGGAATAGCAAGTATCACAGATCGACAAATCAGACATCTGGGAAATAAGTTGGCACAAGAAGTTAACTTGACTTCGACAACAACACAAGTAGAGCTTGAGGATGAAATGGACAATGAAACGCTTCTCTACTCTGCTGAGGAGACAGTCGCAACAACTCCTCAAATTGAACATTTGTCTATTTCTGGCATGGCATCGGGATCTTGTGAAAATGAAGTGTTGGATTCTGTTCAACAAACACTGCTTACAGATCTGGAAGTTTCCCAAATTGAATGAGCAACGTCGTCAAGGGATGAAGTGCACTACAGACAATGACAAGGAGCAATAACACCCGAATTTTTCTTTCTAGCATGTCATGGAAGTGATGATGAAAAAGCACTCTTGGCCAAAATGATTGTTCACCATTGTGAAAAAAGAAAAGACCTGTCTACACCTTCAAAGTGGATGGGTGATACAAAACTTTTGGCACTAAGTCAGTATGCAATTTCAGAAAGGACAAAGCACAAAGGAGACTCGATGAAGACAGTTACGACAGGACTGTATGTGAAAGGTGACATACCCTACTTGCATTCCCAACCAGATTCTGTACAATTATGTGCTTGCTGCGGACCAAGATGCATCAGAGTCAAATACCCATGGAGTCTCAAGTACAAGGATTTGTTGAACACTTTACTCAGTGGTAGTTGGACACAGGTCTTGATGTCAGAAGATGACTGCATGGACTGTGAATTAGTCAAACATGCCAGCTTGTATTACGAACTTCAAGGTGACATGCTTTGTACTGGGTTCACCAGTGAAGATGCAGTGCTTGTGTTATCCACAGGCTGTTCTGGTAAAATTCACTGTATCAACGTTCCTTTCAATAAAAGTTTTTGTGTAGAAATGGCAAAATCATTGGCAGACTTTTTCCAGACACACGTACTCAGAGAACTTATGCAAAGGAATCAAAACTTAAGCAGTGGCATTGAAACATTGGATGATTGGGCAGAGCAAAAATTGGAATGCCAATATACGGAAAACATGGACGAAGCATGATAGGCATGGGTAAATCGTGCAGACATGGTAGATTGTTCGAGTACAGATGACCTTCTGTGTGCACCTGCTGAAAGTCAACAAACTGCAGATGCAAATGATGAACATTCAATCATGGGCTCACCACCAGACACGGAAAGTGAAAGTGAAGTCAGTGATGAGAGCAATTGGGCAGCTGATTTTGAATCGGATTCCAGCACAGACAGTGTGGAGTTTAAGGAAAGGAAGACAACAAACCCTTTCATGCTCAACATTCAGAATCGAGTGACAAGAAATCAACATTCGACCAGTGCACAGAAACCATCAGGAAATCATTCCACCACTGCACGGAAACCATCAGAACAGAACAGAGAAGTACAAAACAGACAAGGTGTCCTGCAAATGAAACAAGAAGGACTTCATCAATGCACCAAGTACTGTCAATTCGTAGAAATTGCATCCGAGTGTGTTGAACAAACCGTTACCTGCCAAGGAAACATTGCCCCTCACTGCTATGAAGAGAAAACTTTCCACACCAAGTGCATAGGCTTCACTGATAGTGCATATCAGAATTTCAGATTGTCTGGGAGAGCATACCTTTGTGATGATTGCGAACATTTCTGGCAGGATGCGCAGAAAGGGAAAACATCTATGTTCTATTCGCAACCTGGAAAAGCATGTGAAAAGCAGATCTGTGAGAACATTGACATAAAGAATTTTTACATGTGCGAAATTTGTCAGAGGATGTTGCTGCAGGTGTCAATCAGGAAAATCCCGACAGAGAAACTAGCGGTGAGTACAAGTGTTTTGTTCCATGTTTGTCCACTGCTGAGCTGTTCTTCTGAAAAATACTTTCAAAGCAAATATGAGATCTCATTCCAGAGAACACATGGCAACGTCACCGAGGAGGCAAGTCTTGGCAAAATGTTTGGTTTTTTCTGTGACTGTTTAATAGCTTTGTGCCTTTTGCTTGGATGCAGTGGGTTTCATTCCAGAACCTGCGCGCGCTCCTTGGACAGAAGAGCTGACGATAGCAGAACGTACAATGCTACATGATGGTTCGATTGCCTGTTTGGACAATACGGTTGTAAACTGTGCACAGCATTTACTGAGCTATATGCTCGCTCAAGACCAAGATGGTTTGAGAGACACTGTCATGTTTTCGTACAGGCCCAAACCTTTCACAAAAAGATTTGTTCAGATTGTTCATGTTTCCAATCATTGGCTAACAATCGAAAGTGTGCTGGATTCTCAAAATGGTCAACCAATCTGCAAAGACCAGATCAAAGTGTACGACAGTATGTTTTACAAAGTCACTCAGAGAGAGGACCAAAAAAAGATATGTGCTGCCTTGGGCCCCAGCAAAGTGAAAAAAAATACTGTTCCTGTTTCAGGAAGTACCACAACAGAAAAACAGTGTAGACTGTGGACTTTACGCAATAGCTTTTGCGACAACTCTGTTGTGCGGTGAGGTCCCATCTCGTTGTAAATTAGATCCCGCTCATTTGCAATCGTATTTACATGAGTGTTTGGAGAAAAAGCAGATGACACTTTTCCCAGAAGCTCAGAAAGGCAGATGTGGTCTAGATGGGAACAAGAAATTTAGTCAGCAATTTGTCGCGAATCCCAATATGGTTTGATAAAAGCAGTGTTTCTGCTGTGTGCAATTTTAAAAAGATGTTTAGTCATTTCTTTCACTTACTACGCGAGCAAAACCATTTTACAATGGTCAACTCGTCGGGTGAGATATTTCAACACCTTACTGCGACGAAGAATATGCAATTCCAGCTGAAGATTCTTGTTCAAGTTGTAATTGTTCACTCTCTTTGAGTTCTGGCATTTGCATTGAAGTTGAAATTTACTTCCTGTCCAAAATCCTGAAATGTTCATTCTTGTGGCAGTTTGTTGTTGTCAACGTTTGTTGAAAAGACCACTACCACTCTCACCAGGTCTTTGGTGGTTTTGTCCTCGTTGAACAAAAATGCTAGAGATTTGGAATATTTCTTTGGTGTTTAAATTTTCATATTTTGTTGTAGATGAATGGAGTGAAAGTGTTTGGTCACAAAGCCGTGTCTTTCTCTTCTCTGTGGTTCCGCTGTGGATTGAACAGAGCAGCCCAATCAACCGTAAGATCACAGTGCGCCACCCAAACCATGCATCACGTGGCAGAAGGGCACGTGCGTCCTTGCCAACTCCGTTGGAAACTCCCACCTCAAGTGGCTCCAGGGGGCCGAGTCTCTGACCCCGGAATAAAATAGTTCCCCATGCTCCCAATTTTTCACTTTCCCGTGAAAGTTTTTCGGCCCCACCCAACCAAATCCTTGATCCAATCCTGTGTTCTTGCTCCTTGGGTACAACGGGTCACCTCGATTCACTGTTTCTTGAACAACATTTCACGAAATTTCATGAAGTTGGGTCTTTGCTGTGCAGGGTACGAGATTCTCAAACAACGGTTCCTTGAAGCTGTAGAGACCGGAGATCACTGACTCAGGGAACAACGTGGAATGAGCTCTGGGTCAAGTCAAACTCGTCGTGCAGGGTCAGTGGATTTGCGTGTGCACTTTTCCACACCGCTTTTGCAGGGCAGGGCTTGGGGTCTGTGAAGCAGTGTTGGCTGCACAACAAGCAGCCACCTTCTGTCAAATGTGGGCTCAAACACATGTTCTGCATACAGTTCGGTCATGTTTGCACCTGTGCTGTAGCGATCAAGACGATTTGCATTCAGGACATTTCTTTCTGCGCGCAGTTCCGCCGACGATTGAGGAGCAGCAGATGGAGTTCACAAGGTTCAGGGCGACGAGGGGATGAGGGATGTGCCATTTTTAAGCTGCATCTCGCAGTCCAAAACACCCCCTCTCTTTATTGGCTGCATGATGCGTGATGAAAGGAACTGTTAATTGTTCTTGAAAGTGAAATGTTCAGCATAAAATCACATTTTTCCTCAAAGACTTGCTCCAGATCTATTTTGCTGAGCAACGGCGTGATTTACATGCCTGCATGACCTGTTTCAGTGAAAATGCCTGAAGACACGAGTTTTGGACTTTATTGAAAAATACTTTCAAGGGAAAATTCAGTTTGACATTACGAAACGATGAAACTCGTGGGCTAATTCTCCTGCCTGCGTTTTTTGTAGGAAGTTGTCCCTGACAAACCAAAGTTGAATGACATTGGGAGGCCAGCTGCTCAGGAGGATGTTTTGAGGTTGTTTGACAACTTCCTCGACTTCCAGAAATGGATCCACGAATTCAGTGCTGAGATCGGTGGGCCAGTCAGGTCACTGAAAGTTGATCGAATTTCTCTGACGAGTATCCAGCAAGGCGAATGTCCTTTCTTCAAAGACAAAAATGCAGTTCAACTGAAAAGCAATGCAAATGAAAAGGTGTTTGTTTCATCTTTTTGCTGATTTGTTGTTCCATTCCTGTACGACCAGTCATCGCAAATTGTATTAGAACTCTCCAAACCCAGATTTGTCTTCATGAATTTGAAGATCGGCTTCTCTTTTGACAGGGGCTTGTCCTGTACCTCACCACCAATGGCATTGATGTGGATGTAGTGTGGGTGGGTGTGTGGACTTTTTTGGATGAAAAAGAAGCAGATGATGTTTTCGAACTGACAGCAACAGCATTTCAATACAGGGCACCAGGAACACTTCGAAGCTCAGCTCACTGCAGTTTGTCAAAGTTAGTGACTTTTTTCTTTTTGAACACTCACAGCAATCAAATACAACTCTCAACCTGATTCTTTTTCTCTGCTCTCTCCCACTGCCGCCTCCACTGCTGCCCGCATTATGCTGCCGCAATGCAATGTCTTTTAGTTGTTGATGAGCACAGCTCAGTGATGGCTCGCTGGCCGAAAGGTCAAAGGCGCTCGCTTTTGCAAGCTTCCACTTCCGGGTGGTAGGTCCCGGGTTCGAATCCCGGCGAGTACAGCTCTTCACTTCCTTTGCAGATGACGTTGTAGTGGAAATTGTATTGGGTCAGGCAGACCATTCCTTGCCACAGATGTTCCGTTCCACTGGCCACAGACCTGGTTCAGCAGTGGTTCAACTGGCCTTCTCCAGCTCCATCTCCTTCCAAGCAAGTCCACACCGCACCACACTGCACCACACCGCACCACACCAGCCCCGGAGCAACCGAGATGCAGTAAGTACAAGTTCAATTGCGAGCCATCAAAATCTTTTTTCAAATTCAATCAGAACTCTTGTGTGAGTGGTCTCATTATTCAATCTGTCATCATTCAATGTGTCAGTGTCATGCATCGACATGTACTCCCAAAATGTGGACAAATTAGGGCATGCAAAAAACATTTCGACGTTGAGGTTCACGTTTTCAATTTCAAACGTCGTGAAAAACTCTTTATTGAGGTCAACTTGGCCCACAGTTTGCGAACACATTTCTTGACAAGCGAGACAACGTGAACGAAAGCATTTTTGTTTGCAGAGCTGAAACTCCTTGATTGTTAATTCCTGCTTCACGCCGCGTCCTGGCATTGTTCCAAGACAATGTGTGTGTGTGTTTGTGTGTGTGTGTTTGTGTGTGTGAAAGTATACGTGCCCTCGTGTGTGTGAGGGTCCAAGAGGGCTTGGTGAGGGGAAAGCAGGGTACGGGAGTTCAGGTCTTCCCTCGACTTGTCCTTCGTGCTGAAGGTGACATATTGTCGTTGCTCCCTATGTACCCTGGGACCCTCCCCCTCAAAACTGATCCAACCACAATTTGGAACTCTTGGGGGTCAATCAGTGACCCACATCGAGGTTGACTGACAATTCTAGATCCGCCAGAGCTGTCGTCCTCTCTCACCACCGTTTAATGCAACAGAAGAAGCAGCATGTGTGGGTTGAAATGGCAGGGCCTCTTCACCACAAAGATCGAGTGAATCTAATTTCGTTCTGTTATTTACGAAGAACAAAGAGAAAGTCTTGATGTTTTCAACAACAACCTCCCACGGACGTCTCAAGGTGACCTGTTGCCTGGAGATGTGTGCTACTTTGCTGCGTATTTGTGTTCTCACAGCGGGCGGACCTCAGAGGGACACACGATCTACTCGTGGGAGAAGTGTGTGTGTGTGTGTGCAGATGTGTGTGTGTAGGTGTGGGTGTGAGTGTGCAGGTGTGTGGGTGTGCGACGAAAAAGCAGAGGAGACTCATAATTTGTCTGCGGTTCAGGTGACCCTGGGGACTCAATGGTTTTTCGTTGAAAGGTGAAAATATTATATACTTTCTTGCTGGTCAAATTTGTCAAGCGTAGGTTGGGTGGGGAGCCAGATCCTGGGTCCATTCCTGCTCATCCAACTGTATTGACCTCCATTCGTTTTATTCCCTTTTGGTCATAATTCAAAGAACGCACAGGATATTTTTGACAGAACCCCCGACTTTTTTGCGCTGACGAATTTTCATTTCTTTTGATTTCGTTTTATGCGGAGGTTTCATTGCTCAGGTTCGGTTCCCACGCAGTGGTCGAGTTTCTCTTCTCAGTGCACAGGGGTGGATCCAGCGTCAGACCCGAACCCTGAACACGTGAAATGGAGGAACACTTTTGCCTGAAACACAAAAGATGAAGTGGGGTCAGGGGTCAAAGGGCAGGGCTTGGCTCCCCGCCCTTGGAAACCCCTGGATATTACAGCGGATTTGGAGGTGAATAGTTCTCGCCATTGCACAGCAAGACCGCAAGGGGGGTGCGAGTGTTGGGGGGGGGGAGCTGTGGGACCCAAATTCTCTGTCGACCCAAACGCCCCGAACCACGCCTTCATATCTACACATTTCCTCCTGCTGAGCTGCTTTCGCATCTACATTTGCCTTCTGTACAAAGGGATGATGGTCAAAACACAGGGTCATCAAGTCCCAACAGTCTTGGATGTGTAGCGCCAAAGAGAGCTCCAGAGAATGCGGAGCTTTGTGTGTGTGTGTGTGTGTGTGTGTGTGTGTGTGTGCGTGCGCGTGTGTGCGTGCGCGTGTGTGTGCGTGTGTGTGTGCGTGCGCGTGTGTGTGCGTGTGTGTGACGCCCACGACGGCGGTGTTATCCTATGGGGAGCAGAACAGACCCTGGGTCCACCTCTGGCTCGACCGAACGCGCTCAAGCTACAACCTGTCGACTCAGTCTTCATCACAGAATAATTTTGCAGCTGTGGAACTTTGGGGCCACACTCGAAAAAAGTTTGTAACATATCCTTCAATTGTATTTTTGTGCTGAATAGTTTGTTTCTCTCCTTGGAAACACGTGCTGGAGAAGGAATTGATTTGCCTCAGCCCTGATCCACCCCTGCCCTGACCTCGTACCTGAAGCAGACCATGATTGTGAATCCTGTTTCCATTGGGGTAGAACCTGGATCCACCGGAGCACACAAAGTACACAGAGGGTAGAGGAGAGATCCGCTGTCTCCACGGCTTCCGTCAGCCTCGAGTCTCAACCTTATCAAGAACGAGATAAGAGAACAAGCCTCGGTGTACGCTTCTTCAGGCAAGGAAAGTTCGGTTGAGTCAAGCCACTGTGTGGCATTGTTGTCAAAACTTTTAAGAACCATAGTGTGCTCAGAAATAAACCGCTTTGGGGATGTAAGAAACAGCACATTGGTGGCTTTCTAGCAGATCCAGGTGGTTGTACTCGTTTGTCGCCTGTCGTGAAAGCCTCCCCTCCTTGTTTGTGCGATTTTTTTGTGCTTTAGTGGCATTGGAGTTCGGGCAAAAACCACCCACCCGAACACACCAACCCCATCTCGCCCCATCCACCTCATACTCCACCACCCTTGACCCCTGACCCCGTGCCCCGAGCTCCCGGTCCCTCCCCAGGTCCAACCCCAGGTCCTACCCCACACTGGCGGGTCCCTCCGGATCCTTGATCCATTGGAGAACGAAACGCGCAAAGTACGAAAAGGGGAGAAAAGCGAACTTCCGTCTGTCTGCCCTGGCCTCAAGCTGACAGATTGGGAAGGAAACCATAATTGAAATTTTTTGAAGGATTTCTTATACTTTTCTCTGAAACTTGAAGAGCAGTCTTCATGTGTATTTCTTGTCTTTCCTCGTAACTTTTTACTGAAATTTTACCCCATTCTTCTCGGCTTCTGTCATGACTTTGTCAAAGGTTGATCGAAAACTTTGAAATTTCTGGTCTTTTTTTCTCGTTGTAGATCGGGTGAAAGGTGAACCAACATTCTCAGCACGACAGTCGTGATACAACGCAGAAAGTTCGTACAGTGGAGAAACACTAAGTTCAGTGTGAGCACTTCTTAACCTGTCTCAAAACTTTTCATTTTTCCTGAAACTTGAACAGAAGCATCTCGAGTTCTGTCGTGACTTTACCAAAATTTACTTGAAAAGTTTTGCACTTTGTGGTGTTTTTGAGAAGGAGTGGGATTCTCCGTTGCTGTCTGCACGACGGAGACTGAGATCGTGAGGGCGTAGGCGGTGGTGCGTGTGCTCCTGCCTTCCAGGGACGGGTCCATTGGGTATGAGGGGGAAGTGACCCCTGAACTGGGGATGGGAGGCGGGTTCAACTTGACAGAAAAGCGTGCAAATATGCATTTTGGATTTGTGTGCTGTTGCTTCTCAAGGGGCGGGTCCACATTGACAAACATTTCAGGCACTTTTCCAGAGGATTCCAAGACGTGAAAAATTAGTGCAAACCTGTTTTTGCTAAAATTGTGAATCTTCCAACAGCACAGGCAGAGAAGCTTCCCCCAGCGGTTTGAAGGGCACATGTGCAAAACAGAAGTTAGCGCGGGGGGGGGGGAACGAGGAGGCCTTAATGGGGAAAGGTGTGGAAAAACTTGAAAGAAAATGCTCAAAAACAGGCAAAATGTTTTTTTCGGGGCGGGCGGTGAAGCTACAGCGGGCCCGGGGATATGAAAGACACAAAGAGAAAACCACAAAAGGGGAAGAAGAATGACGTTCTTTGAAGGTTCCTGATGTTCTGTTTGTGTTCTACGAGCCTGGAGCCTCAAACGTTTGAAAGAACATCAAGGAAGATTCTGCACTTGAACAGAAACTTCTCAGCTTGCTTCAACAAAGGTTGAAAAAGGTCAATTTTCAGCTTGACAAATTTCAAATTAATATTAAATTAATTCTATCTTTGACCACAAGTGTGGTTGGAGTTTTATGAAACTATCGTGACTGAACCTTTGGAGCAAAGAAGTTGACTGCTGCACTCCGGCCGCCATTTTCTTCCTGTTGGGAGGGGGCAACAGGCAAAGAGGTCTCCAACTTGACTTTGACCTGAGGCGAGAGAAATTGGAACTGGGCAAAACATTGTTGTGCCGCTTGGTGGTTGGGCTGGTGGTTTCTTGGACTTGAGAATAACTGGACTGTGTGAGCTGATTTTGGCTTCAAACTTGAGAATGTGGACGTGTGCGCATGTGCCAAACAAAAGGTGGCACAGGTGAGATATCTGGGCACTTTTCGCCCCTGCATCAACCCCTGGACCACACCCTGGTTCCACCCCGCACTGGCCTGGGATGTATCCCTGTTTCTACACCTGAATCAGCTGTGAGATCTCACCTGGATTCGACGGTGGTTCCGCCCCTGGAAAATTGCGGCGTCAGTGCTCATTGACTCCTGAGGGATGCCACGTTGCGTTGACGTGGCTTTGTCTTCTCTAATATCAAAATTTAATCAGTGCGCCCCTGCAGGTGCATCACACAGATGCGGTGTAGATTCCTCCGCCTCTGGGTGTTGTTCAGAAAGGAGTTCCTGCAGACTGGGAGGGGAGCAGAGGGTGGGGTGAGGTAGAGAACGAACAGGGTTGGGTGTGGTAAGGAACAGGGTGTGGCTGATCTGGGCGAGGTGGGGGTGGGATCGGGTGGGGTGTGGTGGGGTTGGGTTGCAAAGAATGGATGAGGTGTGGGGTGTGTGTGTGGTTGGGTTGCAGGGTGTATGGGGAGGTGGGGTGGGCTGGTTCAGGTTGGATCACGTAGGTTGGGGTGTGGTCATCATTGCGAAAACTACTTGCAGCGGTTTCACATCTTGGTGAGGTTGACGCCAGCGTCAAAATTTTGTGACGACGTCAAATTCTTGCCTGGACCGTTTTTGCTGCCCATCCTTGGGAAATATCTTAATAACTGACATCGACGTCAAGCTTTGACCGTCATTCATTTGACGTCGACGTCACCAAATGTGAAAACTCCTCTGATTGGCACACGCCTCGTCACGCGTGGCGCAGCCACTGAGAACCAGGCTCCACCAAACATCACCGAACATCACCGAACATCACCGAACATCACCGAACATCATCGTGACGGACGTGGGATGTGGAGGACAAGTAGGACAATGGTGTTGTCATACAGAACTGCTGCGGCGTTGGCGAGCGTCACGAGGCCCAATGGTGATGCAGGTTTTCGCATTGCAAACCCATCCAAATGGTTTCTGGAAGCAGAAAACATCAGACAGTGTAGTGAGTGGTGGCAGCCTGAAAGCGACAAAAAGCTGCTCAGTGTTACAAGCGGCTTGAGGAGGCTTCACCCGTTTCTGTGGCCTCGAGTCGTCTTAAATAGCGGTTGGGACTCTCAGGAAAAGAGGCTTCTGAGTCAGGCCGCCCAGAGAACGCCAGGGACGGAGGAAAGTCTTGGGGGTCGGGCCGGAATTGGGTCAAGGACGACGCGACACATCTTGAAAGAGGAGAGGGCTCCTGGTTCTGCAGCACAACAACAATTTATGGTGGCAAAAACTCGTGGATGTCTGTGAACAGAACCCACGGGGACGTGTTGTGTTGTGAACCCTTCCCTGGCAGCACGTTGAGCATCAGGTGTGAACCTGGCCCAGGGACGATGCGTGTGACGCACCCCATGTGAAGCCCGCCCAGGCACGCACCACGTGACGCACCGCGTGACGCACCACGCGACACAGCACGTGGTGCACCACGTGACACAGCACGTGACGCAACACGTGACGCACCACGTGTGAACCCCGCCGTGACGCATGCGCACCGACTGCGGGTCAACGCTCTAATCTCGCGCTTCAATTTGCGGTGGGACGAGCGGACAATGACTCGCCCGGACTGCAGCACGTTTGCAAAAAGGACAAAGTTTCTTTGCAAAGTTTGAGTCGTGATTCCTTGAGACATGAGACGCATCTGAGTCCGAGTTACCAGGTGCGGATCCAAGGGAAGATCCAGAGAAAGGTTCAGAGCACAGGGCATCAGAGTCACGTTCAGAGGAGAGTCCTTGTACGTGGCAGAGTAAAAAAATGAATGGGTTTTCGTGTCTGGTGGCTCAAACCTGCTGGAAACAGAACAAGGATCATGAGATCCGCCAGTGGGAACATTGACGCTTGACTGAACCGTGGACCTTCCCCAAGTTGCTTGCTCCTGTAGAACCCCAGATCCGCCTCCACCATAATCTCCAGTGGCCTGGTCCCGAAGTTTTACAGCCCTGAAGGAAACACGACGGCGGCCCAGTTACGTGACGCCGCTGCTGCTGTTACTGCGGAGGCGACGTGCGGCACGCCACAAAAGTTTCACAAAAGTCTGCACGTTCTTGCCTTGACAACAGTTGGGTCAGCATCACCCCTGCACCTGAGGCGAGACCCCCTCCCCCTTGACCAGAGGCTCAGACAGCCAGGTCAGGCCCCGCGCACCCCTAGGTGAGGCCGGTGGCCCCAGCTAGGAACCCTCGCCCGCTCCGGGTCAGACTCATGCCTGCCAAGTCAGCTCCCCAACCTCCAGCCCAGGCTCCCCAAGCCAGCCCCCCCCCCCGCCCCCAGTCCGAACCCCACCACCACAGGTCTGACCCCAATTCCCGCTGAAGGAGCTCTTTTCAGGTTGTTTTTACTGCAGCACAGGTAAGTGCAGAAAGGAGACTCTGCGAACAACAGAACTTGCCCCTGAGGAATATATTGCGGTTCTTTGTTCCCTGGAGGATTGTGAATCTGATCCGAAGAACAAAGAAGGGAAAGCGGATCCCACCTCTATCCTCCTGGCCTGCGAGCTTGTGTAATCTTCTGAGGCCATCTCCCTGCAGTCTCAAGTACAAGAGTCTTGACTCCCTTGAGTTTATGACGATGTTCATTTTCCTTAGGTGGACTCAGTGTGTCACAACTTGTTCACACTGGTTCCGTGTCTGTAGGGGTTTTAACATTGGGTGACGCGCAGTCGTTCTCTGGGCTGACGTCAAAAATTCGACTGTTGGGTTGAATGCTAAATTTTGACACCGACGTCAAGAAAACAACCGCGCATCATCAATGTGAAAACCGCTTGTGACGGAAAGATGTGGACGCATCCGTGATGGTTTGGTTTTCAGCTCCTGGAACTCAAAACCTTTTATTTCACAGACACACCACCAAAACGGGTGCGCCATTGCACGCACAATTTGCGCATGCGTTGCGCATGGTGTTCAGTCATGGACACGAATCCAGTGTGAAGAAGGGGTCAACCTTTGCAGATGGGAACAGGGGCAAGTCTCTCGCTCTGTCCTCCTGGCCTTGTGTGTGATCTTCTGCAATCCTCTGTGGTGAGGATTTCCTCAAGTCTAGCGATGACGAAGGCAACGTGGCTCTCTCAACCTTTGTGCACGCAAGAGTTGGACTGGGTCCTGGGTCTGGTGAGGGGTGGGGGCATCATAGGGGGGCAGGAAGGTTGAAATGGGTGTGAAAGATAGAAGGACAGCGCATTTCTTGTGTGGAAAGTCAAGTTGTCAAACAGACAGGACACTGTGTTTTCTGGTCAAGGGGCATCCAGGTCCTTTGGGACCCCTGAGTCAACTATTATCTTTTCAGGCCTCCTCTGCCCAGTTGTCTGAACCTGCGTGCAGGCGTTGCAGGTCCCAGGAAAGTTCCTATGGGCTCCAAATACCAACAAAAGTCTCCACTTAGTTTTCATCCCTCGTACAAAACTTCTTCCCAGTTGCAGCTTTCGAAAGGCAAGGTCGTGTTTGGTCCTTAGGGGAACGGGCGGCTCCCTCAGCACATCTGGGCTTACTCTGAGGGCCAAACACAGACATTTGTGCAAAAGAAAAGATGATGTGTTTTCTGTTTTGGGGACGACTCCGAAGGAGCAGGCCCAAGGCATAAGCGCACGCCCCAGGACGCGGGCCTCACGTGGGGTCTTCGGGATGGGCCTTCCAGTTTGCTCCGCCCCCATGTGCATCGCACTACGGAGGGTGTCACACTGTGAAGGGTGCCACACAACAAAGGGTGTTGCATAACAAAGGGTCCCACCACCTTTCCCCTCACTCACAGATTTCTGGGACGAGCGCAGTCAGTGGAGCTGCAGGAGGTTGTGAGCCGAAGATGTCTGGTGGGTCCGACCCCTGGGAGTTCAATGCCCTGTCTCCACCTCAATGTGGAGAACAACATTCCTCTGGCCCTGACATCTCTCTGACGACACAAATTTGGGGGAAGATCACAGAGGGTTCACTGACAGAGTTGACGCCTGTCGTGTCTTTGTGAGGTGATTTTTAGGTGATTTGAGATGGGTTGCACGATTTGAGCCAAATCGGTGCGAGCCAAATCGAAGCACCTATAGGCAGCGTCTTCCAAAAGTATGTCAACAGCAGTTTCATGGTCAAGATGAGAATTGATTTAGGACCTTTTGGGCTCTTTTGGTTCATTTTGGGTTGGGGATAATGCGCGAGGAAGAAATTTGTCAAATTTGAATTTTTAGGTTTCTGAGGTCAAAAAGGTCAAATTTG
>JAAUXT010152440.1_pt1 | contig 14436 bp, 5 predicted proteins | sample 7278171 | NCBI WGS metagenome assembly JAAUXT01 (sample SAMN14350112, study PRJNA611818) | marine sediment metagenome | isolation source: surface marine sediment (1.8m) | place: French Polynesia: Moorea | collected 2018-08 | reverse complement strand
GGTGACACCCTAATCTTGACGGTGAGTGTCAAATCACCCTTGTTGAACAGTGCCTCCGCCGTTGCCAATGTGCAACACTAGACTCTACCTCACTCTGCGTAGTGCTGCGCAAAAACACAGCACTTCGCTTGCGGGTTCACTTTCCTCCATTCACTGACACAAACATTTGGCGAAGCAAAAACGAGCCCCAAAATGTTGTGAGATCAAGCAAAAAATGTGTGTTGTTTTGCCATCACCCCTCACAGGGACGTGAAACTGGACACACGCAATTAACCGTTTGATCACGACGATCGCATTTCGTGTTGAAAGCCCATCAGGTCAAGAGCAACATCAGATTGATCACTGACCTGTGGCTATAGAGCATTTCAACTCACGTCCAACACAGGCGCGCACTGCCAGACCCAACCCATTAACTTCAACGTATCGCGAGGCATTTTCAATTGTTCACACAGTTTGTGTCAAAATTGCTGGAGGTCACCCATGACAAAAGGTCAACTCACAGAACATGGAGAATTCCCTGTTGACTCTTTCAGCTGACAAAATCAAGAGAACGATTTTTGTAAAATGTCCGAAAAAGTCCCTCGCACCGAATTTGGTTCGGTGCTTGCTCTCCGTCCATGTTCGCACTGAGCATCGCCATCACACGCTCTGTGATCACACACAGACTAGAGTCCAAGGACGCACTGAGACTCCAGAAACAACCTGCCTCAACTCCACTGAATTTCAACATTGACGCACTGCAGCACTCAATGCCCAGTTTGAACGCAATGAATCGACAAAATGCAAACTCCTCACAAACATTTCCACATTCTCGCAGAAGACCATTCGGTGAAGAAGGTCACAAGAAGAGAACAGAACTTTGTTCCACTCCAGTGGGAATGGAAGTACAAGCGTCCAGTGACTTTTCTTTTCCAACAGAATCTCAAGGATGAATTAATCTGCCAGTTCAAAACCTTCAGCTGCGGGGGGGGGGGGTTGAGCCTGGTTCTGACCGAGTGGGATATCTGACCAGTGTTCTCGCAATATTTCCTGAAAATAAACTCCGCTGTGTTTGTTGTGGTCCCGACGAGATCACATATTGTGATCGGGAAGTCCAGGGTGGACACAATCTTCATCATGAATGTCACCGTCTCCACGAGAACGAGACTCCACGAGATTTGCGCAAATGTAGCACAACAATGACTAGATTCTTCTCAAATTCTCTCGACGTGTGACACACGGGCCCACAATGGCGTCACACTTTTTGCACCTCCTCGTAATTAGAAAGAAAATATCAAAAGCCTCAAAATCTGTCTGGAATGCCACACAGAAGTCAGTATTATCCCAGCTGAAGAGTTTTGAACAAGAGGCTTCTTGTTGAGCTGAATAGACACGTTGTGTCGTGTTTCACTGTCATCAAAAATTTTGCCTTTGATGCCAACTAAATTCTCACGATCGCAATCGGCACCTGGTCCCGAACACATCAAAAGGCATCGAATATCAAAACGGACCCACAGTCCATAAAAAATTCAGTTGTCACATGGCTATGCTGATACCGTGGTCCAATTTGACACTTGGCATTTTCAAGAAGCATCTTGATAACCTGAAGTGCGGTATTTCAGAAAACACTGTGTTGTTCTGTTGGAAATGGGTCCCATCCTGAACCACTGCTCACGTATTTTTACAGGTCGCCGTACGATTGATCCAACCAGTGGCAGATTTACAATTCAGATTATCACAGCCTTTCCGGCATCAGTGATCAACAAAAACAGCGAGCTCACACACACACACACAACACAACACACACACACACACACACACACACATCAGACCCCTGCACACAAACGCACACACACAGGACAGACCCCATCCCCAACACCAACGCGCACACACACGCACACACAACCACAACACACACACACACAAACACACACACACACACACACACACACACCAAAACCACATTCGCCTCAACCCTCATGACTTCATTTCTCTTCTGCCCAGTCTCCCCTCGAACCCGCAGCCGCCTCCTCCTCCTACCTGACGAGATATGTTTCGGGAGCAGTGTGATAGTGACGGCGCCGTCCGCCGCTGCCGTGACGCCGTCCTCTCCTTCCCCCGCTGCCGCCGCCGCCGCCGCCCGCGCCTTGTCCGTCAGGCTCTGGTAGATACTGCGCAGCTGGTCGAAGCTGATCTCGACGGAGGCGCTCGTCATGGAGACGGCGCGCTGCGCCCACTCGGGCTGCACCTCGCACAGAACGCGCCCTTCAGAGTCGCTCCGGGAACGCCGCATGTCCGCCATGTTTGTTCCCCCCTCGTCTCCGCGCGAGCAAAAAAAAAATCCGCCTCAATCCAGGTGTGTCTCAGTCTGTGAGTCTCGCTTCAGGATTCTTTATCACATTTGCCGGTGCGATTCAGCCACTGATCAATCATTGGGTGGACACGATCCGTCTGGCGAGGACATTCACCAGTCGATGTGGTGATGAAATCTCCAATACGCTGCTCCCTCCAATGCACTCCACCAATACTGACAGTCAGTCACAAGGCACGATGTTCATTCATTCATTCATTAAACACAGTCACAAAAAGTGTCATGACAAAAAGTATCATTCCCAGCTGTAAGCCAAATTAATTCCTACTACTGAGGCACTCTGTGTCATAAAACAGCGTTTTAATTCATGTCGTTTCACAGGGACAATACGCCCTGCAGTTCTGTTGTCCCTTTGTAGTGTCAAACGCCTCCCTCTAAACGGTACAGCTGACAGTCCTGCTCATAGTGTTTGCCTCAGCACGGAATTGGTGGTTTGAGCACCGCGTGCTGTCAGTGGAGGAGGCCTCACCTGGAAGTCGCATTGTTTGCCACCTTATCATTGTTCGTCAGTTGGTGTTGAGACACTCACTCACACAGTACACATCCGTTGCAATACACGTGGTAAGGTAGGCTTTCCTTCTCTCAAGTGCCCACTCAAATACGGCGGCCCAATCCCATGAAATTCTTCACAGTTGAGACCCATCAGGCAGGCAGGACTTTGCTCGTTGATGACCGTGTGTGTGTGTCTGTGGTGAACACTCATTCTCCTGCGTGTGCGCATTCCTGTCCGGATCAATGCAAATAAAGTCCGTCCATTCACGTGTCACCGCACCGCGCTCCAGGAGACGCCGCCACTTCAACAACAGAGTGTGAAATCCCATTCAAAATTCACGTGGGATTCAATACTTTGTGGCTTTGATAAGCAGAAGCAACACTGCAGGTCGTGGTCGTTCTGATAATAATCCAACGCACCAGCATGGTGAAACCACCTGGCCTTTCAACAACCAGCGCCGAAGCACGCAACAACACAACACAACACACCAACTCCCTTCACGTCATATTCCGTGCAGTGGAACCAAGCAAAGACACCTCTCCTCTGCACTGTGTCCTTGGCCCGAGCGCACCTCAATCAGCTTCGTAGTCCACCACAAGGACATCACTGTCTGTACAAAAGGCAAAAAAGAACTCCGCTCAAAAAAAGGCAACGCGCGCGTGCAAGCCAATCACGTCCACGACGCTCAATCAATAGTCGTGTTTACTAGCACAGCGGGCTCAAAACTCCATAAATTAACCCTTTGAAAGCGTCGCGCTGTAAACCCAATATTTCCTCCCACTTCCGGTTTGAGCCTCGACACTGAATACCAACTCCAAATTGATCCTTTTGTTTGCGGGGCGATCTGATCCTGTTGGAGATCTGTCGTGACAGCGTGGTCGGATATTGATAAACCAAAAGGCAGTAAAGGTATACGAGAACTTCAATGCGCCTCCGTCATGCGAGACGCATAAAAAACCCACGAGTACGGACAAGCGTTCAGTGAACACTCTCCTTGTGAACGTGAATTTCTGTGACGTTTCTACTCTTGTCCGTCACTCCTTGATTCCTTCACGGAGAATTGAAAAAGTCAGTCGAAATCCACAGAACTTCAAAATCACCAGAGCTGCCAGGAAGGTCACCACTACACGCTCTATTTTATGATCCATCACGTCGTCTTCCCATGAGGATCGGAGCGTCTTGTCCGACGTTGACGGCGACGGCGGCACCGTCACGGTTAATTCTACCTGGCAATGCGGGGCCCAATCTCCATCCTCGGAGCTCCGAGCTGCCGACTACTTCAAACAAAGACATCTGCAACACGTGTGTTGTCTTCCGCAGCCAGCGAGCGAGACGGCGAGAGAACACCGCGGCTGCGCGCATGCCCAAGTGACAGACACTCTGCGCCACTTTTGTCCTCAACAATAGGGTTTCTGTCCGGTGGGACGAACCACTAATGCTCAATCCAATTTGCCCGGGGAGGGAGGGATGGTTCCTCACTGCGCCAGACAGGAAGAGACTTCACCTGCCTTTATCAGCCACGTTATTTATGCCCAAAATATGCGCAAAAATTCAGGTTGGCAAACAAGGTCTTTTTCAACAAAAGCACGAACCACTCATGTGGGTGTCCCAAATTTTGATTTTTTTTTCCAAACGAAAAAAGAAACGAAATCGATGGTTTCCGATTGATTTTCCATTAAAAATTCGGTCTCCAGGCTGCCATCAATTGTTTCAACAATAATTTGAGCTTTGACAATGATTCTGCATGAGACAAAAGCATCAAATTGGGGCTGTGGGATACAGGTCGCGCTGTCAGCAGCTGAAACGACCCAGGAACATTGATTTCGACTTGCACACTGTGCACCACCATCCCCAGTCACTGCCCTCACTCACTCACTCAGGCGGTGTTTTTCCATTCAAAGCTGTTGCGGAGAAACGAACATGACTGAGTCCATTTTGCACCTGTTGATCGGGAAAGTCAAGCCTGACGCACAAGTTTCTTTCCTCATTTGCAACTTGTCAAACGGGGACTGATCACGTCGCACCTGCAGTTGCCATGGCACTGCGGCCTGCGTCGGAAACAAAACCATCACCGGCTGGTTTCTCCATTACCTTTACGCATTTGAGTCACAACACTCCAAGGCTTTTATACCTGTAGTGCATTTTTCAAACATCAATAACAAGCAACTACGAAACAGCCGAACGATATCTTCAAAAGGACGGAATCGATACCGCAAAGTGGCATCGTCGGGATCAGAAATTTGTTCGTTTCCGCCTCGAGCGACGACTGTTTGATCCGCACCTCGCCCCGACTCGGTCGAGGCGCCGACTGAAACGGACAACAGTCCACGTCAAATTCTGTACTGCGACGTCATCAAGTTTTGCATGACATTTCTGGAAAGCTGCGGTCAGTCACAATGTCTCTTGTGTGTGTCCTCACACACTTGGAAGTGAGTTCACACACTGAAAAATTGCTTCCTGTTGAATCACAAAACTCCTTTCTCGACGAAACGTCTTCAAAAGTCATTGTGTGATTTCAAAGTCCCTGAGCCATTTCTCCAAGGTCTGTACACCCTAACGTCCACAGAAACTCGCGCAAAAAGTTTGAATCTCAAAGTGCCGTTTGTGCGCAGTTTCCGGCTGCCCGCCGCGCAGGCGCATTGAACTCGTGTGAGAGTACGACGTGTGCGATGTGGACAACGTGTGCGACGTGGACAACGTGCTCGATGTGGACAATGTGTGCGACGTGGACAATGTGTGCGACGTGGATAACGTGTGCAACGTGGACAACATGTGCGACGTGGACAAAATGTGTGACATGGATAATGTGTGCAACATGGACAACGTGTGCGACGTGGATAACATGTGCAACGTGGACAACATGTGCGACATGGAAAACATGCATGACATGGACAACGTGCGCGACGTGGACAACGTGCATGACGTGGACAATGTGTGCGACGTGGACAACATGCATGACATGGACAACGTGAGCGACGTGGACAACATGCATGACGTGGACAATGTGTGCGACGTGGACAACATGTGTGACGTGGATAATGTGTGCAACGTGGACAATGTGTGCGACATGGACAAAATGTGTGCGACATGGAAAACATGCATGATGTGGACAACGTGCTCGACGTGGACAACGTGCATGACGTGGACAATGTGTGCGACGTGGACAACGTGTGCGACGTGGAAAACATGTATGACGTGGACAACATGAGCGACGACAACGTGTGTGACGTGGAAAACATGCGTGACGTGGACTACGTGTGCGACGTGGACAATGTGTGCGACGTGGACAACGTGCGCGACGTGAGCTGCGCCACCTGACGACACACACGGAAACGAACAGACCGAGCACAACACGCCAACGTCCACCTCCGCGACATAGGAACGCTCAAATTCCTCACGACACTTACCGTCCAACTGCTATGCTTGCAATAAATTTTCAGCGCCCACGTCAACGCATAAAAAACGCGGCTCTTTGGAATATTACGTGATACAAAATCAACCACGCAATTTGCTGATGCGAAATCCCTTTGTCCTCAGGTTGGACGGAAAAACCGACAAGTTTTCATGTTTTGACAACAAAAGCGCTGTTACCACGCACTCCATATAAAATTTCAATTCTGATGAAAGTTTATCGATTTTAATGAGCGATCATTAGTTTGCGTCATACCCGCTTGTACTCAGAAGCAGCTGGTTGAACCGTGTTAAATGAGGCAGAAGTTCGGAAAAGGCAAAATTTTGTTCTGTACCAAAGTACGCGGCCCAAAAAATAATCGATCAAACTGTCGTTAGCGAAGAACGCGCTTTTTCACTGAAACTGCGAACTTCCTGGAAGTTGACAATGAAAAGGGGTTCAGACTACCCCCACCCCCACCCCCACACCGCACAGCAACATGCAAATTCGTGTTTTCGCACCAACTCCACTTCAGACACCACGGCTCCAGTCAGGATGTGCAACAAATCCATGCTCAGACACGTTTGCGACTGGATCTGCGAGCAAAGATCGGCATTTTCGGGCCAGTTGTCTGCACATGTGATGGTGTGATACACCACCGTTGTGAGTACGGCGAAACCCTCACTCCATACGAGCAACCAAAACGCACATTTCCCTTGCAGTTGTCACGTGAGAGACTTTAGGTGACTTCATATAGAGCTGCGGCTGCGGCAGCGGTTGCGGCAGCAGAATGAGGTCACCACTGAGTGCAATGTCCACACATTTCTTACATCAAGAATCAATTCCCAGTGATAATCTGCAGCAAGCTACCTGCGGCACATTGGGCATCATGTTAAATTTTGACGCCACCCAACATTTTGCCGCAAAACGCAGAACGCAACAAGTTCTATATGAAGTCACCTTTTCACAGCGTGGAGGTGGTGGACTGGCACTGATCAGAACTGGATGACCCTCAGGGCTGAACTGCAGGGTCTTTGCTCAGATCCAGTTCACGTATCCTGGTCCAGAGTCTCTCTACGCGCGCCACAACGGTGCGACACTGATCACTTGAAATCTGTTTTCCACAACTTGGACGCAATGTCACCAAAACACCCTGAATCACGAACTCATTTTACGTCAAAAGGATCACAAAATATTTTCTGAAAATCAGTGACCAACAATATCAACACGCTGAAAACATTTCACACATTTCCTCTTGAAACTTTTTGTGCGGACCGCAAAGGAAAGCCTCGATCTCTCTGCGAGTGGCGTGAGTGAGACAGTAAAACGTGCTAAGAAAGCCAAAAAGGGCCATAAAGCAAATGGCAAACATCCCCCGCACTGGCACTGTTCACGTCAGTGAGGCCACCGGTGAAACAGAGATCAGAGATCCAAATCCCGCCGCCCGGTGTGGAGCGGAGGGGGCGGAGGGGGATGCGGATGCAGAGCGGGCTGTGGAGGGGGGAGGGGGAACCCACCAGCCGTGCGATCCATCCGCGCATGCGCGCAGAGCCACCGCGGAGGGAACCGTCACGAACAGCAAACCCCTCCGACTCGGGGGGGGGGGGTCAACCACCAAACAAAGGGCGTTTTTTCCCCAATTCACATTGACAAGAAAGAGGCTCGCGCAGTTCCAGAGGCCTGGACGCCACAGGTTCCAAGGAAAGAATGTCTATTTTGGCATCAACGTCACTCGACTGAGCAAAGCCATTTCTCTGATTCCCTCTGGCTGCGAGCAAGAGTCGCAGAAACGAGGAGAAATATGGAGTCATCGGTGCGGCAAACAAGGCTCGACTTTGAAGCGCTGGCGCTGAAGTCTATCAGACTGTATTGTTGTGGCCAATAAATTATGACAGGACGGACAAAACACGACGATTTATCTCGGCCAAATGAACAAAGCATATTCACCGAATTGTAATGACTGAATTGTCATGCAGCAAAATTATCAGATTAACTATGTGCCACTACTTTTGCAAAAAGTGTGACTGCCTTTCACACACAAGTCTTTGAATATTTGTGTTGATGGGCCCGATGCAAGACGAAAATGATTGGTTGGGTCGTGCAAGACGTTGTTCACGCAGGACACTTCTGCAAATGCTTCAAGCACACAGGGCAAAGAATTGTCCCGAACTTGTTTCTTTTGCGCGTTTTCTGTGCATGTCACACAGAAACACACACACACACACACACTCCCCCTACACACACACTACACACACACGCACACACACAAACGCACACATTATTCTTCGCAGCACAGGTCACGTACCACGTGTTGGACGAGTCTGCACTTCTCAGGCTCACTCACACAAACACACACTCACACACACACGCACGCACCCACACCTACGCACCCACACCTACGCACACACACACTCACACAAACACACACTCACACACACACACGCACCCACACCTACGCACACACAGACACACACACTCCCGCACGAACGCACGCACACACGCACACAGACACACAAACACACTCCCACACGCACGCACGCACACACACACTGACCTGGTTGCGGAGGCTTCTTGTCCTTCTCCCTCTCGCGCTGCTGCTGCTGGAAGCGCGCCTCTTCATACGGCACCTCGACCCGATACCGCTCGGCCAGCTCCTTGAGGTTGGTGCGCCTCTCGTCGTACGCGCGCTCGCTGGACGTCTTCTCCGGCGCCCGGGGCAGCTCGTCCGCCGGGAGCCACGTCTCGGCGCGCCGCGTCCGCACCTTCATCTCGTCGAGGATGTTGAGCCGCTCCTGCTCCGCGGCCGGGTTCACCCCGTCCTCCTTCTTCTTGACCCTGATCGTCGGCTCCGTTTTGTGCATGAAGACCATGGCCTTGTCGGTGGCGCTGGCGGCTCCGGTGCGCTTGAGGCCAGTGATGGGGTCCATGGTGTAGTGGGCGGGGGCGTGGTCGGCTGGGGTGGACTTGGGTTCCCAGGGGGCGCTGTTGTCCAAGGTGATGGAGGTTGAGGTGGTGGTGGTGGTGGTGGAGCCTGGGAAGCGAGCCCGGCTCACCTGCGGCGAGTACCAGCCGCCCTCGCTGGTGCTGTCGCTGTCGGCCTCTCCGCCCCCGCGGCCTGGAGGCGCGTCCGGCGGCGCCGAGCGAGGGATCGGCGGCGGGGACGGGCTGTGCGACGGGGACGGCGACCCCTGCTGCTGCTGCTGCAGCTGGCTGACCCGCGGAGACACGGCGAACCCCCGTCTCTGATCCGGCGACGACTTGTTGTGATGATAGGAGACGAGTGTGATGCCAGAGTCAGTCTCTCCGTCGTCATTGATGCGTGGCTCGAAAGTGGCGTGGAACGACCCCGCATTGTCTGAGATGTCAGAGTCTGACGCGTGGCCATCCGTCTCAGACTTGGGTTGGAAACTAAAGACATCGGTGCTGCTCACACTGTCGTTGTAATTGGATATGCTATCGTCGTGAGAATCTACATTAAATTCTGTTGATGAAAAATGAGCGTTGAGTCGGCCGCCGACCGAGGAGGCGGAAGAGGAATGGCCCCGGTCTCTGCCGCCGATGACGTACTCTTCCTCGGCCGTCATCCCCGATCTGGGGCTGATGTTGCCGATGGCGGGGCTGCTGCTGCCGTAGCGTGGGTCCACGTCCAGGTGCAGCGGGCCGGGGCCCGGGCCATCCCCGCCCCCGCGGTCCCACGTGTCCACCTCCGGCCGCCCGTCGATGAAGGTGCGCGGCGGGGCGGGGCCGGGGGCGGGGGCGGGGACGCCGTCCTCTCCGAGCCGCCTCTTACTCAGCAGCACGACGCCGTCGTACGTCCGGCTGTCGTCCTGGTCCTCCGTGAAGCTCAGCACCACCTTGGACGAAGCGTTGTTGTTCGACGATTTGTTCTGGTCTCGGGTTCGGCTGCTTCCGATGAACGGTTTGTAGGGACGCACACTGTCGTCGTGGTCTTCGTCGAATCTGAGCACAGTTTTCAGGTTCGTGTTTGTTCGTCGGGTGGGGGAATTTACCTCCATGTTGTGATAAGAAACTTCGTGTTGCGTTGAGTCACTCGAGTCTCCACCTACATCCAGATAAGCGTCAGACTGGTGCAAATCTGCTCCTCTGCGAGCAGAAAACTTCTGCCGCATCCGGTCCAGTTCTCTTTTTCTAGCCTCCATCTCGAGTTCGAGTTCAGACAGCGAATCAGAGCCGGAAGCTGCGCCCGTTGCTAGGTGACCGGATCGCGGCGGAATTCCGCGTCGCCATCTCTCGGGAGATTCCGTCTCTGAATTCTCGGACCCGCTGCGAGATTTGCCTCTGATGTCCGAGAGGCGCATGCGCTGTTTGCGCCGGATGCGCGGCGGCGCGATCGGGTCGTTGGGGTCCTCATCGCCCAACTGCTGCTGCTGCTGGGCGGCGATTGGCTGCAGGATGTTCTCGAGGCTACCCGCCCGTCTGCGCGAAGACGAGCCAGGCGGCCGCAGCTGGTCGTAGCGACCCAGGTTGTCCACGGACCCGAACACGTCAGGGAGGTCCTCGGGGGAGGGAGGGCGCGGGGCGGCGGCGGGCACGGCGCCGCGGGACGGAGACGCCGGCGAACGGAACGGGGGGATGTCAACCGGCGGCGGAGGCGCCGGCGACTTCCGCGACGGCCGGCGCGGCGGTTTGCTCGGTGACGTCGCAGGGGTAACGCTCGACGAGGAGGTGGTGGAGCCTGGCGGGGTTCCGGGTGAACCGTGCTGAAGCTGAGGCGGGGACGAGATGCGTCTCGCTGCCTTCTCTTCCCGACTGAGCGGCGTTCCCTCGAGGGATGCCGGCGACGCAGCGCCGCTCGGAGGCTCCGGCGCCTGACGCCGCTTCTTGGACTGTTTCCGCGGGGGCGCACTCGGCGTGCTCTCGCTGACGCTCTGCGGTCTCGGACTGGATCCCGAGTGCGTCGAACTCCTCGGTCTCAGTAAAGCGAAGGTGCTCTTGAGACTGCGTCGCTTGTGCGGTTTTTCCGGACTGGGCGTCGGTTTCTCCTGCGGCGGAGAGGTGGCGCCACTGTGCGTCGCGCTGCGAGGACGCGGACTCTCGTCCGGAAACACGGGGGGCGCGCTTTTCCGCTTGTCCTTCTTGTTTTTCTTTTCGATCTCCTTCTCTCTTTTCTCTCTCTCCTTTCTCTCCTTCTCTCGTTTCTCCCTCTCTTTCTTCTCCTCCTTTTCTTTGTTTTTGGCTTTATCCTTGTCTTTGTTTTTGCCTTTGCTCTTTGACTCTTTTTTGGACTTGCTGGACTCCTCTTTCTTTTTCTTCTCTTCTGTCTTGGTCGACACTTGAGTGACTGTGTGACCGACAGGAGAAACGTTCGACTCTTTCGTCGGTGAGTTTCCGAAAATCTCGTGAAACTGCGGCTTGACGGTTTCAGTCAATTTCTGAACAGGTCGGGCGGCCTCAGTCCCTCTCTGGGTTGCAAGTTTCTCACCTTCAGTTCGTTGTTGACCTCTTTCAACAGTCACTTCTTGCTGCGCGAATGTCACAGTTTTGACGGTTTCTGCCTGCTGTTTCACAAGAGGTTCAACCGACGGCTGTGTCACAACTGTCTCAGTTTCTTTGTGCCGGACAATTTCACTCGACTGTTTTTCGGGTTTATCAGTCTGTGGTTTTTCTTGTTCCAGCTGTGTTTCCTTCTTCTCAGTCACTTCTTCCTTCCTTGGTTCAGCACCTTTGGGTTTCTCCCCTTCCTCTGTCGCTGCACTGCTCACTTCACCCACTTCACTCGCTTTCGGTGGGTCAGTCACGAGTACGGCACTGTCTGCAGGAACGAACTCCACGCCATCCACAAACACCTTCTCCCTGTTCACACTCTTTCTCTTCCCGAAAAGTTTGGCGAGGGAGCGTTCGGCTGGAGTTCGTGTATCTTCGGCTGGAGTTCGTGTATCTTCGGTCGCAGTGCTGCTGTCCGACTCGGAAGGCGGATCCGAAAATGTCTTGTGTTTAGAAGCACCGAGAGAAGTATCACTGAGCGGTTCGACCTCGACAGAACGTTCGTTGGAGTTTTCGTCGTACTTGATTTGAGGCGGAGCAGTTGCCTTTCGGCTGTCGAGGTCTGTGGTGCTGGTGCTGGGGGTTGCTGCAGGTTTGTTGAGCACACTCTCACCGTCGGTGCTCCCGCCGCTGAGGCGCGTCGTGGCCCCGGGGGACCGAGCAGCGGTGCCGGCGGAGGAGCTCGCGCCGACGCCCGGGGGACCCGCGCCCAGAAGCGCGTCGAGCTTGCCCGCCTCCGGGACGGTGCCCACCGAGTGTCGCTTTGTCCGAAGCACGGGAGGCTGATCCTCCCAGTGATGGCTCCTGGGAGAGACGACCGAGACCGAGCGCGAAGTCGCTGCGTAACTTCGGCGCCTGAAAACGCAAATGGAACAGTTGACATCTTGTCAACACATGACGAGGTCCTGGCAATTTGTCAACTAATTTTGAAGTCTCTGTGTTGCGAGAACTCAATTTATCAACTCAGATCTCTGTGCCATTGATAACCGGACATTATTCTCGCGACATCCCGAGGGGGTCTACTCAAGTCATCATAAATATCATTTGCTGGTGCAAAGAAATATTTCGTGTAGCAAGTGTCACTTTTTGCAGGTGAACTCGTGTTATGATAAATGGGGACTTTAACGACACAACGCGCGAAAAAAAGAGAGAAGAGGATGCCACACGTTGATTCAACTTCATCTCACATTACATTGCACAAGGCGCAAAAAAGAGGTGAAAAAATGTCGCACCTGTTGATAAAATCTGGCGATTCCTTTGATCTGAGTTGGGCGTCGCTGACCCGTCTCCTCACTCCGGGGTAGTCCCAACTCGTCGTGTCCTCAGGCTTCGCCTTGTAGTCCTCCGGATTCCGCTGCAACGAGACGAGAAATCCACCATAGCCAACACTCCACAACCATCCAACTTCTCAATGAACAGTTGAAGCGCTCAGATCCAGGTTCGTAATCTCATTGAGGACCCGCGACGAATAATCCGGACACTCAGGCATGACACCAGCAATAAAAAAATACCAGTATTCTCCAACACGGCAATAAACGAGGTCACATGCATCCTGGACGCCCTGGTCCTGTGCGCGCGCATTCCAGATTCCATGACGCGCATGGTGCGCGCGTCAACACGCGTTCGCGCATCGCTCGCGCATCGTTCCCGCGCGCGGCTCGTCCGTTCACGCGTCCCGGCGGCCGCTTTTGTCCTTCATCGCCCTGGTGATTGTCACCTCCACAACCCACCATCACCTCCACATCCCACAGAACAATAAACGTCCAGAACGACCGGTGATGAAAGCCTCTCTGCAAATGCGCTCCACGAACGGACAGACAGATAGATACCTTCAAAGTAAACAACCACGGGCTTTTTGGATCGCGCTCTAAAACAAACACGTAGCCGTGGAAGATCCGGAGGTCCGTGGTCGTCGCTCCCGTCCCCAGAGCCATGTTGCACGAAAGTGACAAAGTGACGATAGATACTCGAATTCCGCCTCAAATGAGCCCAGTGTATTCTACGCAAGACAGAGATGATGCTGACTTTGATACAGTGCCAACAATACAAATCGACACACGCCGAGTCAGAGAATTCTCTAAAAGCTCCTTGAAAGGAAAGCTAGATTTATTGGAAAAGAAGCCACCAGTTAAAGAGACCAAGCCAAGGACGACGACATACTTTCTCCCTCCCAACGTCGACTTGAACATGTAAACAATAAAAATACGTCCTTTGAAGGCAGTTTGCAACATGTGGCTTTGACTCTGGATATCGTCAGTGTAAACAAACACGGAACAGTGATTATGCGCTCTGAATACATAAAAACATCGCAAATAGCCAGGAGTACTTGGCCCCGTGACCCTGAGATCTGTGCGGAGAATAGGACCTGTCGTTTTCTCACAGGCTGAGTTACATGTCACACACAAAAGGATGTGGCGCTGAAAAAAAAGTTCCGCGCGCAGATCTAGCGCTGATGATCCAGTCACTGAAGTCATCCGAGCCGCACAGAAGTTCTGCGCTTTTTAGGTGATTTGAGGAGCTTGGTCCGATTTGTGAGCTTTTGGAAAAAGCGAGCAAAATCGGAGTGAGCGAAATCAAATCACCTTTTGGCAGCCTCTTCCAAAAGTATGTCAGCAGCAGTTTCATGGTCAAGATGAGGATTGATTTGGGATCTTTTGGGCTCTTTTGGTTCATTTTGGGTTGGGGATAATGCGTGAG
>JAAUXT010146881.1_pt1 | contig 14437 bp, 11 predicted proteins | sample 7278171 | NCBI WGS metagenome assembly JAAUXT01 (sample SAMN14350112, study PRJNA611818) | marine sediment metagenome | isolation source: surface marine sediment (1.8m) | place: French Polynesia: Moorea | collected 2018-08 | reverse complement strand
CTTCCCTGTCGAAAGCCGAAACTGGAGTGAAATGTCGCGGCTGAAAATGGTGAAAAATTGACGCGTGTCAAAAATTAACGCATCCCTGTGTGGCCACCCCGAGTGTTAACGCGTGGTTGACGCGTGGTTGACGCGCGTCAATTATTGACGCGTTGCTCTGTGTGGCCGCCCCTTCACTTGGAAGGTTGTTCTTCCCTTCCGCACCCAAGAAAACATCAGGGAAAATATCTGGATAATGGCACTGATTTGTTGACGAGGTCGATAAAGCACCACACACACACATACACACACATGCATGGGCGTCGCAAACACACCAAACATGTCATTCTGCATTGTTTCTTTGTTGGTTGTTCCTCTTCTGAGTTTTCTCTTTGAACTGTCAAGATTCTTAAGCCCCTGCTTTCACAACCAGCAGAAACTTTTGATGAACAAGTAGACGCCGACCTCTAATGAAGCAATGCTCACCGCTCTGAGGTTGAAAGACATGTCCATTAGAGCTCGTACCAACAAAGGCGTTGCCTTCAGCGGAAAACGTTCTGTTTGAGGATCCGTACAGCTTCGTGTTTTGATTCCGATCTCGGACATCTAGATGTACCCATCTGGATGTATCCCATTTTCTTTTTCTGACAGAAGTAGTTCTTTGGCTGAAAGGACACAGAAGATAACTGATGTCGATCTTTGTAACAGCACAATTTTGTATGGTCCGTGGAAGCCCCGTTCAAAATCACGCGTGGACAAAAGTTCACGAAAGATTCACTCGCAAAAGGGGTAAAGCACTCTCCTGAGACTTTTGGAGATCAGTTTAGGTTCATACGAGAGAAACATGCCCAATTTGCTTGACGACTTTTAAATTGTGAGTTCTGAGTTTTCTCAGACACGTGTAAGGACTATTTGCTGAGGTTAGCGTGGCGCCCCGCAAGCAGTTGGAACGATTCCATAGAAATGGAGATGGATGATGACATTTTCCCCAGACTTTCAAAACTTTCAAATTTCTTACTCCACAGGGTAATTTATCCCAATTCGGCTTGCAAACGATGCTCATTTGAGGTAACGTCTTGCTCAGTTCAGGGAAAAAGCTCCCCAGGGAAGAGTGCCAGGGTGCTGTCGCTGTCACGAACGGTGTACTTGAGGAGAGACGAATTGTTCCAGCATGCTTTTTGGCGTAACTGAGGTCAAAGAGAAACTCTTTGCTCTGGTCAAGGCATCGTGAATCCAGGGGTTTGCTGTGCCTTGAGGTTGGGCAATCTGCCGCAAAAAGCATGTGCTTCTGTTGTTTAATTTAACCCTTGAGACAACCAGCAGAAATGTCTCATATCAATTTTGACGTTTTCCTGACAAGACTGTTTGGACCAACCTGACCTTTTTCGGAATGTCCACATGCAGAGGGCCATTGCCAGTGGCTGACTAGTTATGGGCAGAGACTGTGTGGCGGTGTTTGCAAACCAAACCCGTTTTCTTCGTGAAAATTTCTGCCAACGTGTCTTTGGGAGAAGCATACCCTGCATCTGGACAGGTGGTGGTCTTTTTGACTGCACAAAACTTGTCGGCATGTCGACAAATGATTACAAAAGGAAGGGCTGGTGAGTTTGGAAGAAGCAAACATTCTGTGAGTACTCAAGCGAGCAAGAGCCCAAGGAGATGGTCGAGTGAAGCCGTTTGATGCAACATATGTTTCCTTCGAAAGAAATCGGTTTGTTTTCACTTTTGTTGATGCCTTCGGGCAGACATTCAGGCGTTTTGTGACTGAATTGGTTTGAATTTGACAACGTCGTCAACACATCCACGAACAACTCCAATTGAGTCATTTCCCCCTCTGCTTCCATTCATACTCTTGGGAAAAGTGTTGGGGTCAAAAGAATCTTTGACAAGTTTATCACTTGTGTTTTTAAAATACGAGGCATGGTTTTACAAATTGCCTTTGCAAAGATATTGTGCACATGTGATTGTAACGATTTTGGCGCGGTACCTGGTTCTCACTGGTGTACCTGCCCAACGATCTGTCACTCATTTTCCTTGCCCGATAAGCTTCTCGGCTGTCCTACCTGTCACTTTCCTTCACTCCTGATGACTGGTTTGATATAATTTCAACACCAATTTCAACTTGACTATTGGGAAATTGTTGCAAGTAACTATTCCCTTTGGTGCGGACGTACAATGGCTGGGTTGACGTTACAATGTTGGGGGGTCGATAAGAGAGGCTGCAATGAGCGATTATGGACGATTAGGGTGGCCAGTCTCGATCGGTGACAATGTCGTCGCAGAGATTTATTGGCAAGTCAAGGTTGGTCCGTTTCCTTGTCGCCTTATCTTTGAGGTATCGTACCTCACAAAGGTAAATGTGATCGCCCCAGCCTGCTGGAGCCACAGTGCCTTTTTGTGGAGAGATAGTTATCGAGGGAGAAATGACTTCCAACCGCAACCGCAAATGTTTGATGGCCAGGTAACACTGCCGAAGGGCTCAACTTGTTCTTGCACTCACAGGAAAACATCAACTTGCATAACGATTGCAAGCATCGGATATTATCGGGGCGATTTGGCTTCCTGTAATGACCGGGTTCTGTTGGAGTTCTGCTGCTCGCCCACGAACTCGTCGTGCCTGTGGGGTCTCCCACGAAACGTCAGAAATTCTGCCCGGTTCTCGCAAAAATGAAATGTTTCCCTTTCAGCCATAGAAGGAGGCAAACTACACGGTTCACGCACTCTTTCGTGCCTTGTTCCTTTTGGCTGGTTCTTTTGCCAAATCTTGTCCGCCCCTTTCCCCATCAGAAAAGAAAAAAATACCGGACACCTGTCTCAGTTAGCAAATTTTCAATGCAACTGTCCCCTCGTTTGTTCGCAAATTTTTGCTTCGCTCAGTTTGGTGGCTGAATGAGATCGACATTCCTCGAACAAAAGTCCAGAAACTGTTCCAAACACAAGAAATGACAAACCACCTTCGACAGTCTTGCAATGAGGAGTCGGACTTGCAGAATTTCATGTCTCCTTCCACTGGAACGAACAGAGCACACCACTACACGGGTGTGTGGAATTCATGTTTTTTTGCACGGTCAATAAATGATTGTCAAATGTTTGTGGTGAATGCTCAGTGAGGAGGTTGACCCTTGAGATCAGTTAAACCACGGAAGGCGACAGCGAGATCTTGTCCCGTGGAGATTTCGGCGCCACAACAAGTGAAATGTGACGGACCTTCAGGTAGGGCCTGTCATAATTTTATGCGAAATTCACCAAGCATTCAGAGATAAGACTTGCAAAGGGAGGATCGTAACACTGATGGGCACATGCTTCTGTCTGTTACTCGCTTGACATCTGCAGATAAGCGTCTGCAGATAACAGTCGAGACTTTTGTGTAGAAAACAGACGCGTCTGTGTAAATTGCGCTGCCAAAGAACTTTAATCATGAACGAAACCATTTTCAAAACGTTCTTCCTGCTCTTTTGAGTTGGCCTTTTTGATTTGCCCTTCCAGAGACGTGAAAAGGGCAGGAAAGCAAGTGTCTCTGTGTTCGAGAGTGCGAGAGACAGAGCGACAGAGACAGAGGGAGAACAGAGAGAGAGAGAGAGAGAGAGAAAATGTGTGTGTGTATGTGAGTGTGCGTGTGTGTGTTGTGTTCTCGTGGATATCCATGAACCCGTGGCACGGCCCCAAAATCTCTCAAAATATCGAACCCTGCTTGAAAACTTAGCACCAAGCGTGACGTAAAAATTTGGTGTTGACCTCCTCAATGGGTCAGACCCCAGTCAGAATCATGTTGAGTTCTCCGTTTCGATCCTTGATCCACTTGAGATGTGCGTGTGTGCGTGTGTGGGGCGTCTGCGAGCGATGGTTGTGCCTGTGTCGTTTGGATTTTGAGTTTAACCTGCAGATGTACAAGTATGCGGAAAAAATGCCCGCGCTCGTTCCTACCAAAAGACGCCTGTTACGTTCAAACGTCAGTTGGAAAACTCCAGCACAGAGGCTTCTCCTCAGATCTCGAAGTCGAGAGATAAGGGTCATACCTGTGTGGGTTGAATGCCACAGATAACATTTTACAAATCAACACTACAATTGTGTTGTCTGGCTTTGAGAGAGGTCAACTTCAAAATTGCAAAGAGAACACATGTTTTCCTCCCACACAAGCGAAACTGTTTGTTGCTGTGACAAGTTTCCCTCCGCCCTTGAAGAAAAAAAGGAGATGAAATGGGTGCAGCCCAGGAGCGGCGCAGAGAAGACACACCAATTATTTGTTGGAGATAAATTTAGTGTAAGGTTCACTCGCCCAAGATAAACATTGATATGCTGAAGATGATAAGAGTAAACCACATCCCTTTGGCATTCAATTAGCGGAAAGTTTCAACCAACGACTGGCAGAAAACGGTGGGTGCACATCCAAATTGGTGTCCTTCAATTTTGATATCTGCGTACGAGTGCTCGTCAAACTGTTCCAAAATGAGAAACGGGCTTGATAATAGTTCAAATACATGTGTTCCAAACAGCGCAAAACACACAGAGAAAGACACTCGGGATTGACTTTTTTGAGATCAGGTGATGAAGTCGTTGCTGCTGCTGCTGCTGCTGCTGCTGCTCGGTGCGCGGGACGGATCGTGGAGGAGCGCGCGTCCTCGTGATGAGAGGCGCTGTCCACGAGATGTTTGCACGCTTCTTGTGGTCATTGTCTTGCACAAGGAAAAGTGGAATTGATGCGTGTTAACAAGTATCTTATCAAACTGTCCACACCTCAAGTTACTGCTTCTTATCCGAAAGGAAATGTCAACTTTTCAAATGGCACCAATCTCCAGTGCTTGGAAGTATTTATCAAAATTATTAAATGACCTGTTTGATAGTGAAAATAAATCACACATCACAATGATAATCAAATTAGCCTGTATTTTAACTGAGATTGAGAAAGAAAAATGTCAGACAAAAGGACCACCCACCCTCGCTCTGAGGTCACACTGTTTGCTCCTTTCCAAAAACATCCAAAGTTCAATGAAATTGGTGAAACGTTCTCCATTCACAGAGAAATTTGTCATTAATTAGATCAGCTCAGTGGGAGAAATAATAATTTCATATTTGGCACAAAGGCAGAGCATTTCATTCAAAGAGCCAGGTGTCAGAAGTGAGTGACCCCCATGACTCGACTGTCAGATTTGCGTGAAAAATCGGCGTCTTTATGGGACTGTCCACCTGGCCACAAAACTGACCACTTATTGTGAGTTTGTGTGAAGTCACAAGTTTCTGACAGAATTTATTTTATGTTTATCAGATTTCTGCTACTGCGTCGAGTTACAGTTGTGAAGCAGGTGGAATGTTGTGAATGTTGTGAACTGAAACCGCCAACGCAGAGAAATGGAGAAAAAACTGTTTATCGTGTTTGTCATCTTTGAAGTTATTTGCTTCTTTGATAACTGCATTAGCTTTGTCCTCGATATCCACAGTGAGCTCTTTGTGAAAAATGGTGAAATGTGCCACTTCAGATAAAGTTTCACCGAATTATATCTTTGTCCGTGTGTTCGAAAATAATAATCTGAGACTAATTTGGAGTAGTTTTGGGTTGTTAGACTTTTTCAGTTGAGATGCTATCAGAAGTTTAAGGTGCATGTATTTTCTGCAACACACAGAGGTAAATATGGCATTTACAATTCACGATCATGGGGTTTGGCGAAGCATTGTTGTAATGTCAAGCGAGATTTTGGCTCAATTGTGATAAATTTTCTGCTTAGTTTAATACGCTGATTGTTTTGTCAGGAACCCATTGTTGCAACTGATCTGCGCACTTTGATGTTTATTTGCCGCAGCAAGCATCTGCCGCTGAACCCCTGCTGTTTTGTTGCTGGGGTCTCGAATTTAAATCTGATCAGAAGTGAGCATAAAACCCTTCTGAAACAAAGGCAAAACATTTGCCTTTCTGCTGAAAGCACTTTCCCTGGTGTTTCACTTGTCTTTTGTTTCGGGACCAAATGTTTCTTTGGGAAATTTTCTGGGGGTGAAATATTGGCAAACGACTTTGAAGAGTGTTGAACAGGAGCTGAGTTGTGGAGAGTGCTCCTTTGTTAGCGTTTGAGCTCACCCAGAAGAGGAGGAGGGTATTTAGTATTTAAAGCTTGCTGGGCCCTGATAATGACATGATAATGAAGATGAGAGAATTCTGCTTGTTGCCTGAGTCATCTGCGCGCAGCTGGTCGAGAAGTGACGGCAATCCCTTTTGCCAACAGACGCGGCGTGAATCAAGGCGACGCCCGCGTCTTTCGCGGAGCGCTCGCTCGGCGCAGGGGCGTGCGCGACCACCGCTTGCAACGGATCAACCGGGCGCTGCGCCCGCCGGTGATGAACGTGTTATCGACCTGCAACAGAGGTGCTGTAATTGCATCGCTTGTACGACAACGCGCCAACTACCAGGATCAACCACTTACTGCACGGAGAAAAACGAAAAGCGCTTCAAACAATATTTTGTGTTTCATTTCTACCACTTTGAGCTCGCACTGTTAACGAGCAGTTCTTTGCGCCGCCCGGTACCAGCTGCAGAAAACGATAATTTCGACCTCCATTACGAGTCCGATGTGGAAAAGTAATGAAGAGTTCTGTCCGTTCTGAGGATCACGTGTGAATGACTGACACTGAGCCCAGACGGGACAAGATCAAGCAACGTCAGGAACACGTGCTGGTGTCCTGCAAATCCCTTGTTAGAATGCAGAGTCATTTGACAGAAACGCATTGATGTCCTGGCCTTCCAGAGAGGTGATGTAATTTCTCCCGTTTCATTCCTCGCAGTGACTGCGCAGTGCAGGACAACAGCGCGCCCGGGTCGGTGTCTGAGACAAAGGGCCGCGCGCCCGCCAGCTTCACTCAAGTGGAGGAGGGCAGCAAAGGAGAGAAGATTGCAAGATTGAATTGTCTGCTGTGTCATTTCTCGGATGTAATTTCCTAGAAGTAAGTGTCCTGGGTGTGAGGGGGTCAGTAAATTGTGATTTATTGCGTATAATCCCTGCATGACTTGCAGCAGACCACCTTGGGGCACCACCCATCAAAAGCATCTGAAGGAAAAAATCACCTTTGAGAAGGGACAGGAGCCTACTTTCATTTATAACGTAAATCAGTCCACAGCGGAGCGGATTACAGTGTCTAAATCATGCACGCCTGCTTTGTGTACAAATCATATCTTTGCTGTCATATATTCCAAGCAGGGATAATTATTAGCCAGGTAATTGAGCACGAGGAGAAAGGCAGATTGTCGTAAATGGGGCTTTTTGCACGAGTTCAATTATTGAAGAGGATTATCTGCAGCTCAGAGGAGACTTGGTATCATTTTACAGCAGTGCATTAGAGGGATAGCTGAGGATCCAAGAAGGATTGGCAGGGCATGAGCCTGCAGGAAGACCACACAGAGCACAGGAGCTCGCCCCGAGTCCCACCACCTTATTGGAAAATTGATTGCTGCTATTGTATTAGTGTTGGCAGGGAAAAGTGTGAGGACGGGAGAGTTCCAGCAGGCTAAGGAAACAAATCAGTTAGTGCACATGAATAACAATGCTCAGCCCCATAGCAGATGAAACTTATGACAAGAATATCAATCGTGTAAGTGATTGTCACTGGCATATTGAGCACAGAGCCGACCAAATTGAAACTGTAATCCCGGTTCAGACCATGGCAGACAAGTTGGTAAACCCCCTTTGACAATTGAACACATTTAATCATAGAAAACTTGGAGACTTGCAATTTTCGGGGATCAAAATTTTCATGTTTGTATTTCAAAGCAGTGACAGTGTGTGCCATTGGTTGATGATAAACGAGCTTGCTTTTGTGTTTCTGCAAAATGGTCTTGGGAAAGTTTCAAACTTTCATAAGACTGGGTAAAGCGCACATATGACACACAGCTTGTCTGTCAGGAAAAGTAATTTCAGGTCTGTTGTTTTCCTTCACGCCATTTCCTTTCTTTTCGATGTGGACTTTTCTTTCCAAGGAACAAAACTCACTTCCATCGCGTGCTCAGTTTGATGAGAAATGCATCAATCATTTCCAGGAAAGAGAATCTGGAAAATATGTCAGAACTAATAGTTATTTGGCGTTAAGCAATTTGTTTGTGGGGCCTGGTGGATATTGAAGGACAATATGGTTATGATTGAGCTTGTTACAATCGCTGTGTAAATCAGCTTGAGGTAGCAGATTGCTTCGGGAGAAAGATATTGGTACCAGGGAGCTACCGACTGCACAATTGTCACCCAGAGGCCCAGTGTTCGGTGGTGGCCCACCAGGGGGCCTGGAGCCCCACACCAGTCGCAATCAACCTTGTAACCCCCACCCCGAGGCGAGTCAGGGTGGCCAACCATGGCAGTTATGTCATGAGAGGGGTAGGGTCAAGGGTGAACGCCCTTGGGCCTGGAGACCTGTTGGATACTCCCGCAGCGGTTTCACACCTGTGCGCCGCGCAGAAACAAGCCGAACCAACATACCAATCGAAATTTTCTGCGTGGCAACATTTTCAAGGCTCAAATACTGACTTCTTACCAACTCATTTTTTTTAGTTTTTTGATTTTTCAGCAATTTCAATCGTTTTAGAGGGACGCCGATTGTATTTTGTGGGATTCGCTGCCGTCAGATTCAGTGAGCCGTGCGAACCGGCCGTGCGCCTGCTGAACACGTGTGCTGGACCCCTGCACAGACAGAAGTGACCCCGCCCTGCTCTGTTCACCTGCTCACTAATTTCTGAAACATAAATAGGAGACATGTAATTACGCTGATGCGATCACCATGAGATTCTTCACAGGTTCCTGTGACACCCATCGAGCCAATTTTGCAACTGAAAACAAAGAAATTCCTTGTCACTGACATTTCAATTTTAAGTTGCAAACAAATTTTTCAGCCCCTTTGGCTTTCGTCGAAAGTGGACAAACCAAGACTTTGGCTCTCAAACCTTGAACAGACAAGCAAGTGAGGCGTGAACAAGCAAAGTTTTTCAAAGGTGAGTCTTTCAAAATTTGGCAACCAAGAAAGACATTCATTTCCTGAAGAAGCCCAGCGAACAAGTGACCTGACTTTCAAATTTGGTTTGTCAGCGTGTCTCACAAAAGGTGAACATGTGTTCAAATTTGCAACATAAACTCAGTTGATGGATCTCTTTCAAACATTCTAAAATTTCAATTCTATTAAAATCTGTTACTTGAGGTGAAATCCTCCTTTCATTGTGGCTTGCCGTTCCTTCCCTGTAAGGTTGTAAATTGACCATGTTTCTTTGAATTTCTTCACTCACTAACAAATGTTGAACGCCCCAGGGCTCGGGGTATGAAGTTAAAGCACATCGTGATTCATGCAAATTACTTTTTTCAAGTCAACATCAACTTTGTGGTTGAGATGGACGTGTTTGGCTTCATCACAGCGTGAGACCTGCCTGGGCATCTTTTGTCACAACTGTGAATCGAGTTGGAAAAGTGCTGCGAGATGAAAACAAGTTTTTGTAGCATTATGAAAGGAACAAATTAGAACACGCAACCAAACATTTATTTTGAAATGCGAGCATTCCCACAGAAAAATATAATGAAGAATACCACAGTCACAAATCAAGCCCGATGACAAACAGCCCGTCCTGTTGCAGCTGTTTTTCCACTGCAGAGCGTTGACAGATGTGTGCATTATGGGGCTCCGCGACAATGGCGTTGAGTACTCAATTGGAGAAACACATAAATCCCTCGCGTACTTGGAGCTGTCGCACAGAAGTCAACACAGTCAGTCACCACGAAACCAAGTCACACTCCGCTCACTTTGATCGGGATGTGTCCATGGATGTCGTCTGGTGTCGCTCGTGTTTTGTCTACACGCGCTGATCACACGATTCCTGCTGTTGCTGAAAACGCGAAGAAAGGGCATCGCAAACCGTCCTCGCAAACAGGCGAAATGTCAGAACGCAGATGTTTCAGTCGTCTCACGCACTGAAACGTTCGTCTTCGAAAACAGGTGAAAAGAACATCAAAAAAATTTCGGCAACATTTCGATCTCAAATAGGTAAACCAGGTGCGGCTTCTTTTTTTTCGTGCAGCAATTTCTCGTTAGCTGAAGCAGCCTGCAGGAGGAGCGCTTTTTGACCCTCGGTTGGTTCTCGTGCGGTTTGGCTCTCTCGGCGCGTTGAGTTTGTGATCGGTGGGGCCCATCTCTAATTACCACCTGCTGTGAGCACACACAAACACACGATGGCATTTATTACTCAGTGTAAACAATAGATTATCGGTCCTCCTCCCGTGACTGATTGTATCCAGTGGCAAGAAGCGACCCGGAGATAAATCAGCAGGAGGATCACACTCCACTTGCAGGCGGAGGCGATGCCGATGTCAGATCGCACACGAGGTGTTGGCAGCCGCCGCATCTCTTGTCTGACCGCGCTTCCTGCCTCACCAGTGGAGATTTTGAACTTTCTCCCGAGTCAGTAAAAAGAACCGCTGAAAAATCTGTTCTGTTTCATACCGGTTGTTTTTGTGGGCTTCATTCTCGGAGTTGTGTGCGAGGAAAGAAACTCAACAAGGTGTCAGTCCGGTCATCTACATGCCCCTTTCGAGTTTGGCATTCCAGCAAGATGCTACATGATGGAAAACAGTTGTTCCTGGGAGATGAGCAACAACAATCTGCGGCAGCAATCAGGATAAGTGGCACTTGAACACAGCCATCAACACTGTCTCAATGTTGCATAACAAACTGACCAGCTTTAATTGGAAGCTGTTTACAGGCTGCCAAGCGATAGAGCATTCCTCCAGTGGAAGTGTTTGTTGTGCTTCTGGCAGATACTGCGCAGGGCTAAAAATACAAAAACACCAGGGTGTATCAAATTGGAATGAGCGTGTATTTCCTCCCGTGTTTTCAGCATCACGTTGCATCTTCTTTGTAAAATGGCTTCAGGCACACTGAGAACATTTTATCACTTGAAAGAAAACTGAAAAGTTTGCCCTTTGCTTTCAGCTGAAGAAAATTTGACAGAGGAATGATCGACAGACTTGTCGCAACTTTAACAGCTTATGAATGTTATGCAGAAAATGTAATCCTGCAGAGGCCACAACATGATCTGTAGTTGGGAACAAAAAGCTGACTCGATCCCAGGAGAGGCCGATAAACACGCCTTTGTTTCGGTGGATCGAGGGAAGCGAAGGGGACATTGCTTCTGCCCTGCATGTTGAGAACTTGGTGGCTGGTGAAGGATAGGGATGACAGCGTGTGGGGGATCACTTTTATGGCGGTGTGGCATTGAGTCGCATTGCTGATTTCCCAAGTGTGGGGGAGGTCGGTGGCAGGGTCAGGCTGGGGTGAGCTGCATGCCAAGGTCACGGGTCACAGGTCACCCCACCCCGATCAGCAACTTGATTAGGCAGGTATGGCCGATTGACGTTTATTTATGCTTTGATACATCGCAGCTTCGAATTTGCCCTTTGCTGACCAGCTTTTTCACCTGTTAAATGTGTAATTGAATCAATTTAATTTTGGCATATTACCAGGTCACTGTCTTGTAACCCCGGCTAAATTGGCGAAGAGAGTAGTGACAGCCGAGATCTGCGAAACTGCTGAAAGCTATGCATGAAACTGCAAACTTTAGGCAAAGGCGTCACATTTGTGCCACCCGGAGATAACTTATTTTCTGGAAGCCTGCACAAATCCACTGCTTTGGGAACTGCCTTTGCGTTTGCTCATCTAAATTCACTACCAGAGGCCAGAACTTCCTCTAACGTTTCGCCAAAAACAATGTGACAGAGTTTATGGAGCCTGAATGCATTGGGCTTTGGAGGCAGTTAGCCTGGCTGCAGCCTGGCCGGATCGTTTGGCAGGGCTGTTCCGGCAAATCTAGTGGGATCCCGTGAAAAATGCGTCAGGCTGATTCGGTTGACAGCCTGGCTGTGTTTGGGCCTTGTCCAATCTCTTGTTGCTATCGTGTAACAGGCCAGTTTACATCGTAACAATACTGTGAATATCCTGTATTACACAAGCCATATGTAGCACTGCTACCAATCATCATGCCCACTGCGGGGAATGGGAAAAATTCAATTTATAACCTTCATACATCCACGTTTACTGCCTCAAGATCCCGGTTAAGCAGCTGGGGCCCAGGGGTGTGTGGAATATAAATGCACAAATTAATATTAAACATTCATGGGGATGTAACGGAATTATGGATTTTGTCGGAGAAATGTTTTGTAAATCATTCGCAGCTGTAACACCAACACGCCAGAAACTGGGGGTACAAATTTAACAAATGGGTCGTAAAAGATATCCTGAACGTCTGAAGTTGGGCCCAATGTCAGATTAGTTCGGCTGTGGAGTTTCCAAGGTGACTCTGTTGGAGGCAAAAACACCAGCATTTCAGCATGTATGCTGGTAGACGGACACATCCTCCCAAGATCTCAATTCTGGAAAATCTTATCAAGACTGTTCAAGCTTCAGCACCTTCCTGTGAATTCCAAACATATGTCGGGGCTAATTATACAAAAACAAACATTCAAAATGTCATTTATTGCAAGGGGGTCTGATACAGGAAATGTTTATACATTTGCGTTGCTGGGAAGCGTATTCAGCGAGGCAAGAAGATATTCAACCTCCACCTCTGAAGGGTAATCAGGGGGAAGGCAACATTTCCTCACCGATTTCTCGCTCCGCTCTTCCGCAGCTCAGCGTCTGTGGTCCTGCATCACGTTTCTAGCATTGTGAGCGTGTATAAATATTTGTAGATTGGTTTATTGTACAGGATAAAGGCAGTGATCCGAAAGTGAACTCCACCTCCAGAATATTGTTCATCTGGTGCCACACACAAACCCAACCGAACCAAACACCCATCTGTTCGCTGCTTTTACGAGACGCTGTGTTGCTTTCAACTCTCGAAAGCAAGTTCTCTGTCGGTCAATCTGCTTTTTGTCCCAGTAAAATGTGTGCTTTCATTGTTTCAGACAATCGGCACAATTTCGTAACATTTCATGAATGGGTGAAGAAAGAAACAAGTTTTGCACCACATGAGATGCAGGTTTGGCGAAAAGACGGTAGACTCAGTGATTATCTTTTTAAGCTTTAAATGAACAGCAATTGATTGCCGTGGGATTGGTTGAGCCAACCTTGATTGGAAAAGACTCATTACCTGTAATTACCTCTAATTTAGCTTCAATTTAGTTGAACGGTTCCTTCAAATGTGTTGCTAACCTTTCAAGGGAGCAAAGGTGAGAGTTCTGTCAACAAAGCAAACTTCCAACGCTTTTATCAGTGTTTACGTTGGATGTTGATTTTTGCATTTCAGAGAGCTGGGAAGTGAGGTCTGTTGCATAAGACAAGCAAAACTCCAGATGACTGAGTGAAACAGGATCCAGCGCTGCGCACGATGGCTAATCTCGCATCTGGAAGAGATCTCAGGTGAGTGGAAACAACGCCTGCTTGATCAAGCTTTGTGTTAATTTTGCTCAGGCAAGGAGGACATCAATTTGAGCAAGCTGTGTTTTGCGTGTGAAAGTTGGAAAGAAAATGTCAAGAGGCCTTCAATTTTCCGCACAGAACTGCTGTTGGACGCACGGTACCCTGGGCATGAAGAAAAAGAACGCAAAAATCTTCAGATCTGTCTTAAATACAAGTCGTTCTGATACGCACATTCAACAAAATTTGTGTGAGAATCTTTTTCATTTCGACATTCGTCTGATAGCTTGTTGCGTTCACACCAATGTTTTTGTCAAACAAAGCACAACTGTTGTGCAGGATCTTGTTTGAGGTTCACAGCAACATACACAGTCTAGACATGTAATCGCGGCTTTGACAAAAGAAAACGGACAAACCGTCAGCTTCCATAGCTTGTCAACCAGACACTTCAAGCAAGTTGTTGTATTGGAACTCCATAAATCTTGTATTGGTTTTCAACACACTGAATCACTTGTGACGTACTTTTTGCTTTGAATTTGACCAAGATGACCTTGCACTGATTTTTTTCCTCTGAAGTGAGCTCGGGTTCTGTTAGTGCATATTGTTGTGCGTTAGCAATTGTCAAGTTGATGGTGTGACTTGGACAGACTTTGATTGATGGGGCTGGTGTGATGTGTCATGATGACCACCCCCGAAGGCTTGCAGAAATATGTCACCCAACACTTGCTTTTTAGCTGATTACAGCCGCATCCCTCCCAACAACTCTGTGCAGAAGTGGAAACTTGGAAGTGTGAAAACAAAGAAGAGGAGGCGACCTTGACAGCGGACGAATTCTCCTTTTTTTGACAAGTTGGCTGTTTGTAGTCAGTGCTCTTATTTTGGCATCCTCTAAAGGCAAGAGTTCCTTTGTGTGCCAACCACGGTGTGTGCTCGAATTTGAGTCAAACTGCACAGTTTGCCTGAAATGTCCGGGGACATTGTTGCCCGCGCGGTTGGCACGACGGCAGCTCCCGTTCTAACCAGCATTTCAGTATGGACTGAGTTTGTGCACACTCAAAGTTGGCCTCCCTGTGGGGGGGGGGGGGGGGGGGGGGGGGGG
>JAAUXT010114012.1_pt1 | contig 14438 bp, 12 predicted proteins | sample 7278171 | NCBI WGS metagenome assembly JAAUXT01 (sample SAMN14350112, study PRJNA611818) | marine sediment metagenome | isolation source: surface marine sediment (1.8m) | place: French Polynesia: Moorea | collected 2018-08 | reverse complement strand
TTCTTCATTTTCTTGCGACGACATGGTAAAGTCTTCGACTCCCGCCATTTTCACTTGAGATACGACTTTTTTCAGTCACGTGCTTAAATGGAGCTTTCTCATTGGCCCACGAAATGAGGTCATGTTTGGGCAAAAAAAATAGCGTAACCAAAATTTGCGTAGCCACGCAAATAATTTTCTGGCATATGTCATTTCGAGAAACTCGTGCAAAAAAATGCGTGGGTACGCAAATTATTACGCATAAAAAATTGCCCAAAGATACGGGAAAAAGAAAGGCAAATTTTTTCGAGAAATTCACCCCTGGACGTCGCACGTGTTGCACCGAAAACTCTCTAATTTTGTTTGCGCACTCGGTGCCAAATGCGGCGGCGGCGGCGGCGGTGGCGGCGGCGGTGGCGGCGGCGCCGTCACTGGTGGTGGTGGGATTTTCTCCCTTACACAATAGAATTGTTGCAAGCGAAAAAGATAGCCACTGAACCAAGCCAATGACTCTCAGATCAGCTTGCTTTATTTCTGCTGGAATATGAAGAGCGTCCTGCAGAGTGGACGGTGTAGACAACCCCAAGTGGTAACACCAAGATGGGAAGTGCCTTTGCACGGACACCAGCCCATTAGTAGCCCACTCAGGCGATCTGGCTCACCCTCAGCCCAGCTCTCTGATTGTATTCTCTCCACTCCACGCACTGATGAACTTTTTACTCCGGCCAACATCCTGAGCTCCAACCCAGGAGTAAGACGCACCATTGTTATTCATTATAGCAATCAAAATGTTTTAGTTTCTGAGACATTGAGAGGGCTCACTTGCGCTAAATTTGTATTGATTGTTGGTCCCCGATCCCTTTTGTGAGCTGAGGTAGCACAAAAAGGTATGATCAAGGACCGGCACACATGTCAAGGATCACGCGTGTGTCTTATTCCACTTCAACATGTTGATCTCCAGGTTTTACAACGATGTAAATCGCAGATCAAATATTTTCTATGCACGAGATGTGTCCCAAAAGTTCCGATTCCCAGCTCAAAACTCCACACCAGGCAATTTCTGTCATCTGTTCGGTGGAAACTTGAATCAACAAACACATTGACGGAAACAGCCAGACTGTTTTCTTGATTCGACTGAAAATTTCCGAAAAGTAAGTCTCGTCTCGCTATCAGAAGATCCGCACGGAACAGACCGTGCAAGGACACAAGTTTGACAAGTTCCACAGGTCGACCTGTTTGAATCATAACAAAGGGAACTGTGGAACGGATCTCCTTCAATGAAACTTGCTTTGCATTCGTGCATGCAGTTTTCTGGAACACAAAGTTTGCTTCTTGTTGCACCGAGGAAACGACTTGGAATTCAGAAATGTCTGAAGGCGTATTGCGGGATGACGAAATCAACACATTTGTGCAGGTTGCCATCAGTTAGTCGTCGAAATTTGCAGAGAATCCAATTTGTTCTGGACCACTTGAGATCAAGCGTTCTATTCCAGGCGTTGGAGCGAAATGCTGCGGATGTTATTGTCAGCGGCGGTCAAAAGTTGATCGTCTTTCAGATTGAGGAGGAAACAGATTCTGGCCGGACGGACACAGACGCAGGTGATAGATCCGGATGTCATGACAAACTTTCATTCGAGAGATTCTGGGTTTTTGCACTTGCAAGGATTCTGGACGCACTCTTTCACTTTCGCGCGGTTGTCGCGCTCGTACATTGCATGTGCGGCTTCGAAAACAAATTGCAATCCGCGACATGCGCGCAAGCTATTGATCCTTGCAGTACTTCATGTCTACCTGACATGAATCCACGGTGCACACAAGTATATTGATCCGTTTTTGAACACCGCACTGCACGCAGGTCTCGAGAAAACAACGAAACCTGCAGAAGCTGAGGAGAAGTGGGTGACGGATGCAGAGGGCGACCTGTCCGTCCGGGCTGAGTTCTTTCCCTCTGCTGCAGAGATGTCAACGCCTGACTCCTTCAGCAGTTTGGAAGATGACGAAGCAGGTGATGTTTTTCATGTGAACCACGAAATCCACACACAGCCTTCCGATGCAGTCAACTTTGAACACCCTGAAGACGAGAACGGGAAGGAGATAGGTGCCGGTATAGCTGCTATAAGCACCTCGACAATGGGGGCCTCGTCTGACCAGGATCTGCAGCCCTCAGATGACGAATCCCTGGAGAAGGTTGTCACCAGAGGAGCTCGAGCCCTGCAAGAAGAGATGAGTTACGGCAAACGACAGTCACCACCGGGATTCTTTCAAGACCGCCTCCCTTTCATGTTCTCCTTTGCGTCTCCAAGACGTGGCGGGGACGTACTGATTCTGACTGATCAAGATGACAGTGGCGACGATGACACTCAAGCCACGGAAACCAAGAAGGAAGAGGAGGACGCTGCTTCAACCCAAGACGAAAAGGAAAACACAGCAGGACCCAGAGCTGAAAGTTGGTCACAGGTGGTTCCGGAAGACGACAAAGGTTCAGATTGTGGAACCAGTGAGGGTTTACCACTGAACGGAACAAAAGTGTCAGGTTCTGATGTGTTTATCACTCCAGAAAAAGATGAAGTTTCTTTGAGCTGCGAGTCAGGTTTAATACTGAGTGATGAAAGCTATGGCGAGGCCTCAGACTCAAGCGACAACAGCTTGTTCCAACACAGAGGCCGTGAGGTGAATGCTGATGTTCTCACAACTGCAACTTCACACTCACCTTCAGACGTAAATCGGGTGAACCAGAGTGAAGTGAACATTGACAGCGGTTTGCTCAACGCAACATTGTTTGACTCGAGGACGACCTCAACTGAATCACCACCCGAGAACACAGGTGAAGTCAGCTCTCCTCCCCGAAATTCCGTCACGCCGCCTGCTGTATCAGGAGTCAATGATGATCTGATTCATGAAGTGGTGAAAAGTCGCAGCACATCAGCAAAGAAACAAATGGAACATTCTGCCCTGGATGGAACAGCTGGGCTCTCGGTGGGCAGCGAAGATGAACTTCTTGATTTGCTCGAGGTTATTGGCAAACAAGGGGAAAAGATGCGGACTGAACTGGACGACTTGCAGTCGGAAGGCTCTGACCAATCCAGGCCCCTCTCGAGCAGAGCATCGCAGCGACTGACAGCTGAGGTTGAAGTTCTTCGCGCAGAGAATCAGAGGCTGCAACAGGAGGTGAACGCATCACGCGAATCTCTTGCCAGGGACAGAGCCAACATCCTCAGCCTGGAAGCATCGGTTCGCAAATTACAAAACTTGACGGGGCTCCAAAGCTCATTTGACCAAAGTGAGAAACCCGCAGACAAAAGTGAAATTTCATGCGCGGAGCGTCATAAAGTTCATCAAGAAACACAGACTGAAGAAGCAGTCCATCTGAAGGGTGCCAAGACTTCCGCGCCTGTGACAAATTACTCGCCTGAGAGTGCACACAGCACCAAAGCAATCGGTTCAATCGGACGTGATCACATAAAGCATGAAACTGTCGATAGAGGCAGAGGAATGACCGGAGGCAGTAAACTTGCGGCGAATATGATGGACGAGCTTCTGCTGCAGTTGTCTTCCGTCGCGGTGGAAAGCTACAGCGAGTCACACCCAAGAAACCGAAGTCAGTCAGTCTCTCTCTCTCTCTCTCTCTCTCTCTCTCTCTCGCCATTACGCCATTCCGAAAAAAATTTCTCACTGAACAAAGAAAACTGTTTCAAAGAACGAATGTGCCGTGTGTTTGAGAAATTCTGTGGATAAAATTGTTTTCAGCAAGGCGAATACCACACAGGCCAACTTCTGTAGCGACAGAAACTTTCATCCAAACACTCAACAGAAGCGCAAAAGATGCATCTCAAGAGTGCGACACCCTCAACTTCAAGCTCAGCCAAGTAAGGGTATTTTTCCTAACAACCGCGAGAAAAAAACTTGGGCATCCATCTCAATTCAGACAGGGACCTCTCTTCCATGGACGTCTGCACGCAACGAAAACTGTCTGGAAACGGAAAATTGCCAACTGAGCACACATCATGCAAAATGTGAACGGCTCATCACATCCCTATATGGAAAACTTTGTTTTACTTCATGTAACAAGCTTTTTTCAAGAAGTTTTATGTCATGCCTGCAAACCTTGCCCCACTGCATGGACACAACATCGTTTTGAAGAAAATTTGATCCCGGCCAAAACCCGAGATGCGCGTGTCTGCATGCACTGAGGAGTGTTCTTTTTGTCCACTGCACTAACTGCATGCATTGCATGAGACATTTGTTGTTGTTGCAACTGTTGCAAAAATGCGTGTTCGTGTGCAATTTCAAGTTGAAGGCAGAAACGTCAAGAGTCGTCGCGGCAACTTCTGCACAACTCGAGTCGGTCCACAAAGATGTGACAGAAATGTCTCAAATTGTCTCAGCTCTTCGGCATGATGTTGGAACTCTGCACAAGAATCCGGGACCCAAGCAGGTACGTGTGCAGAAGCTCAAGTTTCTGTCAAAGTTGTAAAGAGTCTTCCTGTTTGGCCCTTGATTCGATAAGACTCGTTCTTGTTTGACACAGCGGACCACGACGGCAGAGAATCTGCAGGAAACACCACCGAAACAAGATTTCCCTTTCAACCGCGTGACGCCAGAATCTGCAACCACAGCGATTGCAAACGAAGTTGCACCCGCTTTCACTTCATCTGAGTCCCGTAAAAGACCCAGAGACAACACAGCAAACAATCGAACCTTTCCCTCGAGCCAAGAAGCGGACCTGACCACAACCGTTGACGATGAACAGCTGCGAAGAGCGAGACTGGCCTTTCTGCTTGATGCGTTCGCTGATACCAGCAACAAGACTGGTTCTGATGCAAGTTTCAACATCAAGCAGCTTCGGACAAACAGACGACCAGGGGACAGAATCGAAATCGAAGAAATCTTGGCGAGGTACGAGGCGGAGGCAAGGACAAACTTACAGGACCAAAATCGCAACGGTGCGTGGCCGAACCCAAATTCCAAGCAGTTTGCATTTGGCGTTGACGATAGGCACAGTATGCACCAAAAGAGCAACATAAGTGACCAGACAAGCAACGATGGTCTTCACACCGTGAGACACGGTCATCCAGCCGAACATTCCACCACAATGGAACATTCGACGAGGTCTATTAGCGGGTCACGAGATGCAGCTTGGACGCATTCGGACCTTGCACGTGAAGAAGTGTCTTCCAATTTTCAGGCCTGTTGGTCATCAGAGAAAATCTCATGCAAATCGACTCCAACTCATTCGTCCAGACAGCACAATACAGCATGTCCACAATCATCTCAAAGACGCCGTCATGTTGACGCCAGCCACTTCGGACAAACATCGGGATCTTTACCACACGGAAACAGGGACGGAGGACAGCACACCAGCAAGCACGCTTCCTGTGATATCTGTCATCTGACTCACTGGTCTGGTTCTTGTGATCCGGACGACGGTGATCCGTCCAGAAGTGCCGCTGCCTCGGAATTTGTTCATCCGAAGATCAATTCACGGTGGCGTGGATCGCAGAGCAGCTGCAACGTTCACAAAGCTTCCTCACACACATACGACATCGATGCTCTGATTGCCAAATATTCGCCTCCGTTTCACAAACCTTGAGAAACACTCAGAAATCGCACTCTTCATACATATCAATTTCCTCACGCACCAAGAGGAGAATAAAAGAGGGGAGAATGAAAGTCATAACTTTTGGTCGCGACAGTTTTCAAGCAGCGGTTTGTTGTTTCTAGCCCGGCTTAACAATGCATTTATGATCCAGACAATTCACTTAATTTATTTCACATGATTCCACAACAGTGAAATAAGAACAATCAATGCTCACCATGACAAACAGAAGCCAGGGATGACCAAACTAAAAAGCAGGCAGATTTTCACAATCTGGTCCTCACTTTTCTGAAAAATAGCATTGACCCTGCTTGTCACGCTTGTTGATACAAAATGACAACGGAACATCGTACAAAGAATAAATTGTGAAGATTGGCTTTCTGTTACTGCCAACACGTGTGGTTTCTTTGCAATTGTTTCTTTTCGTAGCCCAGTTTTCACGATCAATCATGACTCGTGAACTGACTCCTCAAACTACAAACAAAACTGACAAGACCGCACGCCAAGAAAGCAAACACGTACTTTTAGTTTTGCAAAAACAAGCCCCCGGTTCGATGACCATTCGAATACATTTTTCACGTGGAACATGATTACAAAAATGCTTCCTACCATCAATGAAAAAAGTTCCACCCGGAGAGACACACTTTTGGTGCCGTTGCGTTGTTTGCAAGTGAAACACTCATTACAATCACGGGAGACATGAAATTCTTCAGCTTATCTGTTTGTACACGTTTCACGTTGAACTTCAAGCAGACAGGGCAGTGATGATCGGACCTCACAATATGAACACGAAATACACACTGACTTAGAGTACCTGTCGACATGTCGTGTATAGCAGTGCACACTCACTTGCATTATGCTACAAAACTGAACCAACGCACTGGGACTACACAGCAAAAAAGCTTCTTTCTCAATTTGCAATGTTTCAAAATTGGGAGATAACACGTAAACAGCCATGGTAAACCAAGGTATTTTGCACTATCCTCTACAAATCACAGCATTTACATTCTCAATTACTTGATATAGTTTCATAAATTAAGCATTCACACAGTTGTTATTTACAAGCATTTCTTCATCACAAAACAGAAATGGTCTGCTGACTGAACAAATAATAATTCAATGGATTAAAAGTTCGCCGTGGATTGGAATGTTAGCAAAGAAAGCTCTTGGGTTCTATCACCACTGCAGCAAGGAAAACAGGAACAAGGGACAAAGGAGGTAAAACGCTGCAATTTTTTTTCCGTTCCGACGCTCTTCTGCTGTGACGACTGAATTACCACGCAAAAGTTTCAAAATGCCAGGTTGGGGGTATCGAATCCCAAGACCGACCAGCAACTATGTCCTTAAACTGTGGGAAAATGAGATTCAGTGAAGAAATATGTCGAAGCGTCAAAAATATTTTGTCTTCATTCGAACAGACAGCAGCAAAATGTCTGTACAAAATGACGGGATCAGAAGAAGCTTGAGAAACGGGGACATGTACAAGTTGGAGGCAGAACTGATGCTACGGATTCACAGCACTGATTGGTTCAGCTCAGCTGCTAATACTTCGTTGAACATCAATCTGTGCAAGAAGTCTGCGAGAAGATTTCTCTGGCACACCGCCTTTGAAACTGTATCACACCGCTGAAATATTCTCTTTTGTACAGGAATTCGCACACATCAGAACAGGTTTTTTCTTTGCCCTGTGAAGATTACATGATTGTGGAATGTTCAGACATTAACAAAGCCTTTGCGAGATGGTACAGAACCAGTGCCTTTCATAGATGACTGATACAGCTTTTAGTTGGTCCGCTGAGACTAACAGACACGTACTACTTTGGTTGTTTTGACCATTTTGACCGGATGGCCTGAACTTGCCGAACCGATTTTCCCCCCAATTGTACATCTGCCAGAAAAGTTGTTCCCGTGGATTGTGCTTGAGCACAAACCGTCTTTCAACACAAAGTCAAAGATAAAACCAAAATTACTCGTGTGTAAAATGTAAAAATATTTTTATGAAACATACCTCTGCGACAAGATACTCATGTACATCCGATACTCCACAGAACATAAATTTGAAAAGCTCTGAGACCTTCTTTGATACCAGAAGGCCAAAATCACTGAAATTTTGAACGGGTTTGGGTTCTATTGTGCAATGAGACCTAAGTGACATGATTGACAAGACGAGGAGCGGGCCGACTCTCACAAGTGAAGCGGCTCCACCCAGACGATGATGTTTCCGTGCTGGATCTCCTGCCACTCGCACTGCACGTGGCGCCGCGTCCCGTCGATCACCACCACCGAGTTGTGCGACGGCGTCATCAGGTACTCGCCGAACACGCCGCCCCCGACGATGACCCGGTTCCGCGCGCTCCAGCGCCACTCGCTCTGCTTGATCGACTCCCCGACACCTGCGACAGACAACACATAACATCACCGCCACCTGTGACTCGCTGTGTGGTAACAAACTGGAAGCCGAGCAACAGTTCACTTGGCATATTTCTTCTCAACGTGTTGAAGGGATAAACGCTGAAGTTGGGAAAGCCATTCAGCTTCATGCGCCGAAAGTGTTTGAATCACGTGAACGACTCACAAGACTTCACTCGATCGTCAGAATCTTTACAAGTGTACTCGTATCGTCGACATTCAACGGGGAACGCTGTTTCACAAAACGAAGCGAACTCTCTTTTACTGTTGCAAAAGCCTTTGAAGCTGGCACAAATGTAGACTTTCTTGAGAACACAAAAGGAAAGAAAAAAATCTGAAAGTCAAACGTTTGTGAAACTGGTGATGAAGACAGAACGAAAGAACAGGCCAATTGATGAACTTTTTGCGAGGTGGAGAAATTTGTCTCAGATTGTGACTGTATCTTGGAAGTGAATACTTTTCATCACAAACGTTTTCCATGGGTGTAACAGTCCGCAGGGGTGGCAACCAATTCGGTGATTGTGCAGGCCCCAAGGCGTCGCACGCTCGGCGCTTGTGACAACAAACAAAAACTGTCGGGAAGAACAAATGAAGAAGGTACGCGCGCTCACCGTCGATCATCTCGACCTTGCCGGACGCGAGGTTCATGTAGAGCAGCTCGCTCTTGCTGGTCGACGTGGCGAACAGATCGTAGCCGTGGCTGCGGTCCGACGGGAAGAATGCCACGTCGCTGACGCGCACGTTCGTGTACTCGTCGTACAGCTTCTCGATCTTGCCTGCGCGGGAGACATGTACGTTCAGTTGACGCACGTGTTCAGTTCAAGTTGGTCTGAACCACTACACGAGACGAATTGGGGGCCAAACACTGACAGCAAAATTCCGTGTGCACAGGAATATTACAACGAAATTCACAGAAGTTTGACCGGTTTCGTCTGGGAACAACCGCGAATGATTTGCACTTGGTTATAAACTGAGGGAGATGATTGTGTGGTAAGGGCTCCAGGAGTCTCTTATCATAGCACAGGCTCCAGGAAGATGACACTGATATCATCGATTCAGGCGCACACCGCCGGACAAGTCTCACCGGGTGGAGGACCCGAAATCTGATCTCACACGCGCTGGGGTCGAGACAATCATTCACATCCCCCTTGGTGTCTGCGGTCAGCCGTTTTACTTGTCGCAGATAAAATTTTACGTCAAGTTGTGTACTGATGATACGAGTTGAACTGAAAAATTCTGTCTTCATTTCTTATTCCTTTTCCCAGCAGCAGCTTGGCAGCCTGAACTGTTGGCGAGGTCACAGGAACGAGAACGGCGACATTGTGAAGTGGGGACTGGTTTCTATGTGAAGGACCGACAGTTGATGGGTGATGAGGAGGGGAACGCACCGTCGTCGTTGATCCGGTGCACGGTGATGGTGTCGCCGTCGTCATCGAGCACGACGAGGAAGCGCGAGTCGGGCGACACGTGCGGCGTGCCGTCGAGGCGCCGCTGCTCCATCACCTTGTCCGTCACGTAGTCGAGCACGAGCAGGCTGTGCGTCTCCATCTCGCCCTCCCCGGCCTTGCAGTGCACCAACACCTGACCCCCTGCGGGCGAAGGAAACCAATGGTTTGAGGAGCGGAGGTGTGAGAACGGTGTTGTAATCTCACTGCCCCTCCCCCTGCTTCCGTAGTCCTTCCCTCGCTCGATGAGCTTGATGCATAAACAAACCCCTTTTGACGATGTACAATGCCAGAATCATCTTTTCAGCCAGATGCAAAGAACTGCAATCGTTGTAGCTTGGGTTTGACGTCAAAGCCGAACCTGAAAATCAGCTGCGTAATTTTGACACCATCTGAAGCAGAACCGCTGCTGTTTTTTTCCAGGTTTCCCTCCCGCCCAAACTTCCCATCTGGCATCAGCATGAAGCAACCAGAAGAAATAAATCAGAGCTGTGGAAGCAAAGCAGAACCGCAATCTGATTTCTCATAAATAAGACCTCCATCCCTGATACGCTAGTCCTGCGTCTCAACAGAAATCTTTCCACAAATGCGAAGCTTTCTTTTGCTCATGTCCGACACGAGCAGTTTACATGACGCAAAATTCGAACATCAAGTCCACATCCGTCTCTGTTCGCTTGCCCAAGGAACTCATGTCCAAGAAATGTTCACAAAGCCGCACAATTTCGAATCCTGTGTGTGGTGGCCCGTTTGATGGAATATTGACGGGAATAGCAGAAAGGTCCAGTTCGGCTCTGGTTCTTTCTTGGATGTGGATGAAACACGTTCACTTCACAGACACAGACGCATGCCCCCCCCCCCCCCACACACACAATGTCTTCCATCAAACTCCAGAAATCGCAGGTACACAGAAAAGCCCCACTCCTCCCACTGTGGCAAACTCCTCAAAGAGCGTTCTTCTCACCGAGCGGCACGAAGGCGACGGAGTGCGGAACGCAGTCGTAGTTGCCGAGGTCGATCGTCTTCACGTACTTCATCGCCTGCAGGTCGAGCTTGTACAGATCCTTCTGATCCTGGTGCACCACGTAGCCGTGCATGAACTTGTGGGACAGGTCGTTGTTCGTTGGCAGGTACACTTCCTTCACCTGCAACAAGAAGTGAACGTGAGAAACACATTTTCCACAAGTTGTAAGTCTGCATCTCAATCCATTTGGTGGGTGTCTTTCGCATCAGACAGACGATAGTGGGTGTTGTTTTCCGCGGCTGAGCTGAGCAGCGCATGGCTTGAGGAGTCCACCAGTCTGGGCTTCACGCAGAGCTGGGAAGTCACTCTTCTGGTGCTGATGTTTGTGCACTTCATGATTCTGCAAGTTTCTCTGCTTCGAGCATTTGAGCGAGCGTTGGTGAAGCAGATTTACATAACTCCTCAGACAAGTCCCGTGAGAGATCAGTCAAGTCACTGTTTCTTTTATTTGGTGTGAAAAGTGATTTGCTTCATTCGAAAATTTGCCAAAGATTCAGAGAAACAGAAAAACGATGTGTTCAAGATCCTCAAGCATTCAAGCGCGCCAAAAGAAAACGCACGACACAAGGGAACAGGAATTATTTCCAACATTTCTCTGAAAGTTGGCCAAATTATTTTTCTGCTCTTTTCTGACCACTGTTCAAAAAGTTGAATTTCTACCCCCGCCCTCGTATCAACTTTCTTCACACTTTGTGACACTGCCGCAATGCGAGCTGCGCTCTAGTATTTGATCTTGGTCAATCTCTGAGAATTTTCCTTTCCAGGAGGGAGTTACCTGCGTGGAAATTCGATTGGACCGAGACCTGAAAAGTTTCCTGACGCGTGCAGGGTAAGAAGTGGTTCCAGGTGCGAAAGAGAAATGTTATCGAGAGAGATGGCACTGAGTGTCTTCCAGCAAAAAACTAAAATGGGGCAGATGCAGAATTTCGTTTTGCCTTGCTCTTCAAACTTCTCACCGAATACATGAAACACAAAACACCACAACGAAACTGTTCAAGACAAAGCCCAAGTACCAAAGACGGATTTTGCAGCAAAGCAACTCCCGAGGTTGAAGGTTTTCCACTTTTGAGGTGCAACCTTGGAAAGGCATCAAAAACACAAGGCTACGCAACATGAAAGCAGCAAAATTCAATTAAAACTACGGAATATTTGGTTCGTCCACCACTTCTTTTTTTGCAAACACTTTTCATTTCCCCATTGCGTAAGCGACATGCTGTGGCTGTAAATTAATTTCCAATCTTTAATAAAGTACCAGGGCGACAGCTCCAAAGCAATTTCTGAAATGGATGATGCGTTCTTTCATCTTGGGGAATTACCAAAACAGAAGAATGTCACTTTCTGTCTTTGTGTACGGAACGCAGTTCGGTTTGGGGCTCCTTCTTCTGATCACAGCACAAAGCAATATGTTCCCTGTCACAGCTTGTGCCTTCTCATTTGATGAACCTCTTTGTGTTTCACGTTCGTTCGTTCGTTCGTTCGTTCGTTCTGAACACAATTAGCTTTGATTGCCTGGGCAACCATCTGCATCTGCACTGCATGTTGATTGGGACGCGCCTGCATTCCTGCACGACTGTATCGTGATTTAAACTGGTGAATTCCAAAATACACATCAATATTTGTCAGATGCAGCAACACAGATTCGGTGGGACGATCACATCACACAGTCCCGCTGGGAGTTTCAACGTTCGTAAGCACACAAAGACAGACTCTTCTGGCCCCCGAGGCTACAATTCCTAAAATGGATTTTATAGAGCGCCGAAACGCTGAAAGCGAGATGGTGGGAACTGTTTGGCTTTGAGGGGTGTCCTCTGGACTGTGACATTTTGCTGAAAGCTGGGTGGATTTGATCACATGACAGTTTACAGGCCATTGCCGCTGGAGAGGATTAATGCGTCGGCGTGAGTCAATGGGCTCCCTCGTGTTAAAACCCATTTGATCCCGACCGGCGGTCGCGGTCTGAACGGGACCTGTTGCAAGTCTCATCCAGGAAGGGAAAAAGCCTTTTCAAGCCGTGTGCCCTGCAGCAGCAAACGGCCTCCGAGAGCTGCACCGAGGGACTCGATGCAGTACTGCAGGAGAAGGCATGAGTCATCGAGCATTATCAATGCGTTTATCAGCGCCAAGCCTCTCTCTCCGGCTCCGCGAAACCAATACGTGACTGGGACACAGCTGCAGTGAGAGGGGTTCCGCACATGATAAAGAAACCAGCAACATCTGGACATCTTTTATGACGACCAAATGGCTCACTAACTCAGAAGCAACGTGAAGGGACCTGATCCGACGCGGCATGACAATAAAAGGCTGGCAGGGTTTATTGCATACATGTATGCATGAATCACTCCCGCAACCGAGGCGGCGCAGACGCAAACAAGCCGCGCCGGGCGACCGCAGCCCATTCCAGCTGTTTGGGTTCGCGGGGTCAGCTCGACGCAACCGGTAATGGAATCAGCTGCATTGCATTTGCACTTGTAATCACTGACTGTGAATCATGTCACGCGGCAATGCAAACAGGATCAATTGCATCCGCAGGGCTGGCTCAACAAACTGAATCATGCGCCTAATCGTTGTCTAATATCGCCGTAATTAGCTTCTTGCAGAATATTTGCTCGAGCTGCACTTTTCACCAATGATTTTCTCAAAAAGGCAAACGCAGCTTTGTTGCTGGAGCAATCGAGTGCAGCACAGTAAATTACATTTGGCTTGAAATGATTTCATGTGAATACGACTCACGCTCCATCATAATGTTGTGCGCAGCGAGAAAAGCAACTCGATATCCCTCTTTCATTTCCGCTCATGCATTAATCCTTTACAGGCCAATTAGCTGGAAAAACTGGGTGATGTTGTGAGCTGTTCTGAAGCGGCTTGTTCGACTTGACACCATAGTTTTCACCGATGCTTGGATGCATCAGGCAGGTCGTGCGCGTTCACATAGCGATTCATATTACGAAACGGTTGTCAGCACAAGCAGCCTTTTTTCGCTTTATCTGACATTTATCTTCGAGCTGAAAAAAGCACCTGCAACAACAAACATTGCACTTCAGCCAACCAGAAGCTAAAGTGTGAGCGCGGCGAAGAAAGAAGTTCGACTCACCAGGTCGAACCTGTTGGCGATGGGCTGTGTGTGCACGGTGTGGTGCTGGATGTCCTCCGACGCCTGCCTGATGACAACCGTGGTCTTGGAGCCGGAGTCGGCGATGCCGTTCCAGCAGAGCACCCACACCTGGTCCAGGTGCTCCACGTAGTGAATCGCCACCGGCGTCTTGTCCGTTGGGATCACCTGCAACAAGGAACGTGCTCGTACGCGACCAGCGAGGTTCACTTCACTGCGTGGTTTTTGGCCTGTTTGGAATTCGTCTTGCAAAATCTGCACAGCAGTGAGAGGGGAAACTGGGCGGCACCTCGACAGGGTTGGAGCGGTCCTGGATCTCGACGACAACGACGCGGTTTTGCTCCGGCTGCGTGATGTAGATGAACTTGTTGCGCACGTTGACGGCGCTTCCCCACGAACAGTTGCTGTTCACCGGGCACAGACTCGACAGCGTGTCTCCGTAGTCCGGAAGAATCTTGAACATTTGGAACGCACCAGTCACCTGTGGAACGAAGTTCAATTTGAAAATTTCAACAAAGAATGCGCCTCATTATCAAAGACAAATTGGGATTGAAAATTTCTGCAACCAGGCTGATTGAGTCAGAGAGCGCGAAAAATTGTTATTGGCCGAATTTTCGGACAATATTGTTTTCAGACGTGTTGGTTTATTTATTTATTTATTTATTATTATTTTTTAATATGTTTGTTTGTATGTAAGCGCTAAGGCTTTTGAACCAGACATTACAGACCAATGGCCTTTGCACCATAGACCCCTAGTGGCCCCCCCTCAGCGCTGACCAAAAATGGCATATCTAGGTCACATGGTGCGGCCGCCATCTTGGATTTGGTGAAAAACACGTTGTGGGGTGTCCTGACCTCATTTCTTGACAAAAGTTTACC
>JAAUXT010020507.1_pt1 | contig 14441 bp, 16 predicted proteins | sample 7278171 | NCBI WGS metagenome assembly JAAUXT01 (sample SAMN14350112, study PRJNA611818) | marine sediment metagenome | isolation source: surface marine sediment (1.8m) | place: French Polynesia: Moorea | collected 2018-08 | reverse complement strand
CCGGGGCACACGGCGGCGAGCTCTTCGGTGGCCACGACACCGTCCAGGACACCGTAACCCTTACCACCGTATGCCACGGGGATATCACAATTGACCAGACCGGCATCATAGGCCTTGTGCAGGATGTGCAGCGGTAACGCGTCGCGCTGGTCATATTCCCAGGCCACGGGGAGAAGTTCCTTGAGCGCAAATTCACGGGCTTCGTTCTGAATAGCTTTCAATTCCGGACTCAGGGAAAAATTCAACATATAATCGCCTCCATTTGGGGGTTCAGGGGCCAGGGCCTAGCGATGCCCAAGATATTTAAAGGCCCTGCGGCGAGAGAAGTTAACTGGCCGCAACGGCCTTGCGAAGCAACCGGTAAAGGGTCTTGAGTTCTTCGGCCGGGTCCGTGGTCGGTTCAACCAGCGATGTGTCGATCCCGTACCGCCGGCATAGAAGCCGGGCCTGGTGCCAGGTCGGCAACCAAACCAGCTTTTGTTGGATGGCTTCGATCGCCCCCAGAATAGCGACAAAACGCGGCAGGCTCAGAATGAAATAGATATGGCCGGGAAACGGCGATGGGGGTTTGATATGCGCCTGCGGGTCCCAGACAAAACAGCCCACATGCGGCCGCCAGGGCAGACCAGCGCGTTTCAACGCCGCGGCCAGTTCGCAGAGTTCTTCGTCAAAGGGGAGGGGGGCCAGATCGGTTGATGGATTGAAAGCAACGGGTTGCATCGCGGATGATCCTCCACCTATCCTAATGCCATATTCGGCGGGTCCAGGCAACCTTCAACAGCCTGCTAAAGGAACGGATGGCCTCGATGGCGAAGGCCGCGGCGGCATGCACCTTGCGGGGCATCCCCTGGGCGCGGCGATCTTCAAGTTGACACCGCAGGGAATCAGCCGCTATAGCATTACCGCCCAACCACAGGCGGTTGGCGCTGACGGCACGGCGCGGCGGCGCAATCATTACCGAGCTGCCAATCGATCGGTTGATAAGGGGTGAACCCGTCGGAATGAGGAGGTTTTTCTTGGATGCATTGAACTGGAACATGCTGGTCATGGCGGTGCTGGGTATCGGCGTCGGCATCGGGGCGTCGTTTACGGGTCTGGGCGGCGGGTTTTTGATGATCCCGATCCTGCTCTACATGGGCTTTACGGCCCAGAAAGCGGTGGGAACTTCCTTTCTGGCCATCCTGGTGATTTCAATCTCTGCGCTATTCGCGCACGGCAAGATGGCCAACGTGGATTATCGTGCCGGCGCCCTGCTGGGTATCGGCGGCATCGTTGGAGCCCAGGTGGGGGCCCGCCTGCTGCAGCATGTCTCGACGGAGGGGTTCAAAAAGATATTCGCGCTCGTCCTGGTGGGCTTGGCGTTCTATCTGTTTTTCAAGAAGTAGGCCACGGCATCCCCGCCATTCTGGCACCAGAGATGATGCCTCTGGATGAAGCCGGTCATCTCGCGGACGAGGACCAGGTCGTGGGTCTGCGGATCGGCAACGAAGTCCGGGCCTATCCGCTCAAGATTCTGAATTATCACCAGGTGGTCAACGATCGTGTCGGCGTTTACTGGTTTGTGTGGCAGGCCTTCTACCCGCACACCCTGGTGGCGCACTAGGTCCCTCATCGGAAGCATGGGTTGGCTACCGTGCGGGTAACCTTCAAGCGGAAAGGGTTGATCGTTTGTCTCCGACTGATGACAGAGAAACTGCGGAGCGAGGCTACCCCGCGTTGCCCCAGGTGGCCGTGGGTGCGGTGGTCTTTCATGCCAATCGGGTGCTGCTCGTACGTCGGGGCCAGGCCCCGGCCGACGGGCAATGGGCCATTCCGGGCGGCCGGGTCGAACTGGGTGAATCGCTGGCCCGGGCCGCCGAGCGCGAAATACGAGAGGAAACCGGAATTCATGTGGCGGCCGGTGAGCCCATCTATGTTTTCGACGTGATCGAACGGGACGCGGCGGGCAGGATCCGTTTTCATTATGTCATCGTCGATCTGGCGGCCCGATATCTCGGCGGAAACCTTCGCAGTGGGGACGATGCCCGCGAAGCCCGCTGGGTGGCGGCCGATGAAATGCGACATCTGAATGTCAGCCCGCCGACACGGCAATTGCTGGCGAGTCGTTTTAACTTTGGCGAACCTGATGGGTGAGACTCCGGCATGCGGCGTGATCGCCTGAAATGGAATCGCAAGTACCGCCGCGAAGCCTTTGCGGACCAGCCGGCGGCGATCGTCAGAACCTATGCCCATCTGGCCCCGATGGGGCGGGCCCTAGACGTGGCCTGCGGCAATGGCCGCAATGCCTGCTATCTGGCCGATCGGGGATTTGCCGTGGACGCCGTGGATATCGCCTTCGAGGGATTGCAACGGTTTGCCTGCCGGCCGACCGGCATTCAGCGCATTTGCGCCGATCTAGACGATTTCGTTATCCCCCCGGGGCGCTACAGCCTGATCGTCAATACCCGCTTTCTTGACCGGCGCCTATTCCCGGCGCTGCAAATGGGATTATGCCCCGGCGGCGTGCTGATCTTCGAAAGTTACCGTGCCGCCCCGGCGGGCGCGCCCAGCGGACCCCACCGCCCCGAACACCTGCTGAAACCCGACGAATTGCGCCGCGCCTTCAGCCGCCTGCGCATTGTCGTCTACCGTGAACAACCCAGCCTTCATGCGGATGCACCAGCCATGAAAGCCAGCTTGGTGGCCATTCGCCCAGCCAATTGACGGCCGGATCGTACAGGACGTCGCGGGCCCATCAACCTTTGGGATAGCTCGCGGCCATGGCCTCGGCCTCATTGCGGATGTCGGCCCGCAGGCGTTCCGGTGTCAACACTTCGGCCTCCCGGCCCCATTGCATGATCCAGTGCTTGATCTCCTGGGTGCCGGCGACCTCGGCTTCGAAGATCACGGCCCCGTCCGCCTCCGGAACCAGACGTTGGGACGGGTGCCAGATTTTTTCCCGGATGTAGCCGGCGACGCGGGGAGAAAAACGTACGCGGATCGTTACCGGTTCGCCCGTAAAGACACCGAAGCTTGCGGCCATCAGATCCTCCATGTCGAGGGAATCAGGCCGCTCAAAAGTCTCGCCGGTCGGCGCCATGGAACGGATGCGTTCCACGGCAAAGATACGAATATCACGGCGCTTGTAACAATAGGCAATCAGATAAAACGCCGCGTTGAAAAACCACAGGCGATAGGGGGCCACCCGGCGCAATCCCTGCTGCCCGCGGCTCATGGTGTAATACTCGATTTCCAAAATGGTTTGGGCACTGATCGCACGGTTGATCTCCTCCAGGGCGGAGCGGCGCGCCGGCGCGCTCAGGCGCGGGTGGACACCAACTTTGACACTTTGCTGAAAGGCGGTCAGATAACCCTCGGTTTCAGGTGGCAGGGTCGCGTGAATCTTGCGGAACAGACTTTCCAAGGCTTCGTGCAGCACCGTGCCCTCTAACACCTGCAGCAGGTCACGACTGAAGTAGAGGGCCATCAGTTCGGTCAGGCTAAAGGCAATCGGGACCTTGGGACGCGCGGTGTCCAGCAGTTGCCAGCGCGTCGCCCCCTGGTTGCGATCGGTATAGATCGGAAAGCCAGCCAGTTGAAGGGCTTCAAGATCCCGATAGATCGTGCGTGTGTGGCAATCTAGAATATCCGCCAGTTCGGATACTGTCTTGCCGTTCAAATCCGCCTGCAGGCTCTGAATAATGGTCCACTGGCGGGCCAGTTGATCCCCGCGCGCCATATCCTCCTCCATTTTTTATTTCCGCCCGGCCGGCGTAACGTCTGATGATGCTGGTTTAATCGTGCGGTACGGCCCGCGGAAGCTTTGCCACCATTACCTTCCTTTCCGATTTTTAAAAGAAATATCAAAAAATGTCCAACTTGTGACCGGATCTGTCACACCCCTCTGCTAAAGGACGTTTAAACGGCAAGTGTGATGCCTGCGAGGCGCATTCCACCATTATTACGGCGAAAGGAGATCGATGATGCCAACGACGACAAGCCTTCCGATCGATTATGACGATGCCTACGAATACCACGGCAGCACCACCGTCGAAAGGACCCGGCGCCAGCACGGCCGTGTGGTGTGGAAAGAATGGTTGATCTTCGACACCGTGGAGGAGGCTAGCCTGTATTTTAACGAGACCCATTAACGGCATGGATGGACAGCCGTGACCTTGAGGGGAAAGACGGATGACGGCATGTAAAATGACGGGGATTGGTTTTTACGGTCAACCCCACCAATTGACCAAGATGTTGGCCAAGTTGCTAATGCGTTATGACCGGGTGCCCCTGGCCATTCAACCGGATGGATTGCTTGACGATCCGCAGGCTGCGGAAAATGGCCGCCATCTATACGCTGGCGGGCGACAACCCCTCAATGCCACGCAAGTCCGGGCAGCGATGATGCGCGAGGCTAAACTGACCGGTTTTTTTCTTGCGATAACCGAAGGGCGGGCCGAGTTGCATTTCCGCCTACGCGGTGGGTGCAAGGGTGATGCGCAATCCCGGGGCGTTAGGACATCGGGTGGCTAGCCCTTTAGGAACTTGTCGCGCGGCGGGCGATTTCCGGGGGCGCCCGGGTGCATTTGGTTGCTTTCAGGCCTGAAGGTGGTTATCGTTCACATTATTCACACGGCCGCGTTATCCTCATGCGGAATCCTACCCGCTCATCGCTGAGAGCGCGATTGAGGAAGCGTTTTCTTTTGATTTGAGCTTGCAATCAGTCTGTAACATCTTCACCAAGGAGGGAACCAACACCATGCTGGATGAAAAGCTTTTAACCTGTATCGAAACGGCCATTGGAAGGGAAGAAGAAGCCTTCAACTTTTACAACGATCTGGCCGGACAAGTGGCCGATGAATCCGCCCGCGAGACCATCCGGTGGATTGCCGATGAAGAAAAGAAACACAAGGCCTTTCTGGTGAAATTCCGTGACAAGGGCAAGGGGCCCAAGGGTTTGCGCAAGGCCGACGTGGTTTATTACAAGCTTGCCGAGTATCTCGAAGAACCGGAAGTCTCCGAGAACATACGCCGTGACGAACTCTTTCTGGTGGCGGCGCATCGCGAGCTGCGGTCTTTCAATTTTTACACGGATTTGGCCGCGCTCTACAGCGAAGGCACGGAAATTCACGAGATGTTGCAGCGGATGGCCAACGAGGAACTCAAGCACAAGGAGAAGATGGAGTATCTATACGCCAATACCTCCTTTCCGCAAACCGACGGCGGATGATACGGCGCATGTCGGCGCGCGCGGCCCGATGGGCGCCCGGTATGATATTGAGCGCCGATGGCCACACGGATGCCGGCATCGGTTGGTGGTAACGGCATCGGCTTTCAAAGGAATTCTGCATGGGGTGGGTCCTCGCTACGCGAAGAATTATCGGGGTGTTCGCCATCTGGGGATTGCTGGCGGGATGCGCGACGACTGACACCGCGCCCGAATTCGAACCCCTGAAGGCCTCCGTCGAGGCGCTCTATCTAAATTACTGGGATCTTAAGGGCCTGCACAGCGATTTGCGGGCGGCGGCGCGCTTGCACATCGAAGCATCCGGTGCCCAGCTGGCGGAAATCCAGAGCGCCGCACGATTCATTCAGCAAGCCAATCTGATCGCTTTCTATCAGTGGGAGCTGCTTTCGATAACGTCATATATACGTGAAGATGCTCGCCGCGATTATTTTACCCTGCGTGCGCGCGACTTGATCGATGCCCGCGACAAATCTCACAACCTTATCCTATCTGTCAAGATTTACGAAGCTTTTATCCGCGACCCCCAGGCCCTCGAACTGATCGCGGCATGCATCCAACGGATCGAAAAACACATGGCGCTCTATCAGCAAATGGCACAGGCGCTGCATCAGATGATCGGCGATCCTAAGGCCATCGAGGCAATTACGGAGAAATCGCGTAAGCCGACAATCTAAAACCCCACAGACAGCGATGTTAAGTTAACGCCAAAACCTCCGGGGAGATCGTGGCCGCTCGAACACAGGCCGCCGCCCGCAATTTCGTCGCGGATCCGATCGGATGCACTAACCCGAACGCATGCCGGCTTCGGGGCGTGACGCGCAAATTACGGTGATCGTTCGATTTTAGCTTGACGCCTCCCATTACTCTCGTATAAAAGCGGCAGCAACGTCGATGCCATTACGGTGATCGCGGTTTTTGATCGAAGGCGCAGCGGTAAATCCCTGAAAGCCACGCGAACGAGACCATCATGAAGTCCAGCTCCAAAACCCCCCCCCCTACCAGTGACAGCGGCAGTGTGCGCGAATTGCGTCAGGAATTACGCTCCATGGGCATCCGCTTGACGGGTCGGGAATCATCGGAAGAGCTTTTGTCGATGCTCAAGGAAGAATTAAACCGCCAATGGTTCCGCAGTGCCGCTTCCGGAAACGTCATCCGTCGCCGGCGCAAACCGAAATCCCCATAGCGCTGCTGCAAGCGCCAGGACGCGAAGCTATCTCAAAATTTGGATCTTGGTTCCCGATGCGGCTGGCCGCGGGTTTCAAACCAATGGGTCGGTGCGGGGGCTACTCGTCGAAATATTGAACACGGTAGGTTTCCACTTCCAAGTCGGTCTGACGCCAGGCATCCGCCGTTAATCCGGCTTTCAAACACAGGTGGGCCAGAAAATCTTCGGGGCGGGCAAGCTGTTTCCAGACTTGCGGCAGGAAAGTCGCACTGGCATGGCCTTTACGAATCACAAGTCCGTCGACGTGCGGTTGGAGGCGGTCGCAAAGTTCTTTTCCTGACGTGTAATCGAGTTTCTGCGGTTTGGATAGAACGCTGACCTCGATTTGCACGTGATCAAGTTCTTCCCTCGTCATTGGGGAAAAGCGTGGGTCGCGAAAGGCGGCGTTGCGGGCATTGGTGCGCACATTGTCGACCAGCGATTGATGCGTGGTCAGCGAGCCGATACAGCCGCGGAGGTCACCTGATTTTTTCAAGGTGACGAACGTCCCGCGCGGGGTCGTGAAAATAGGCGCTTGCAACTGGGTTTCGAAATCAGGCGGCGGCTGACCTTCGATACCCCACTCAGCCGCGATGGTTCGCCGGGCCAGTTGGAGGAGAAGACGGCCTTCCGTTTCCGACAATGCGCGCTCACCGGTATTGTTATTTTGCATACGACGCTCCCGGGGCAAGCATGGTTTCGACCAACCAGGCGTTTAACCGATGATCGGGCGTCTCAGGGTTAAATGAAAGCGATATACATATAGATAACCGTCGTTGGTATGAAAGTAAACCATCGATCGATTGGCGGATTGCTCTAAACGCGGCAGGGGGGGCGATTCAGGCCGGTCCAGCTCAAATTGCCGGTGACGGTTGGGAGAACGATGATGCGCTCGGCGCCAGAACTCGGGAAATCGGAACGATATTAACACCCGTGCCTTGAATTTCCGAGCAGAATTGACGAATGGCCATGGCGGTCTCCGGGAAGGGGTGACCAATACCGATGGCCGCACCGGTAAACAGGGCGTGATCGACCAGATGATAGAGTCGCTGGAGGATGTTCGCGGGTTGCCGCGTGTTGTCGAGAAAAGCATTGCGCCGACCCGTCGTCATATTGATGCGGCGGGCGGTCAGATACGCACACGAGCGGTGTGAGGTCAAACTGTCGATGAAAAACAGGCCTTCGCGTTTGATGGCCTGAAGCGCGATCTGGATTTCCCGGCGGGATGATGTAAAGCGTGATCCCATGTGGTTATTCACCCCGACGGTATGGGGCACCGCATGGATATTATTAGCGATCATGTCCTCGATGCGTTCCGAGCGGTCACGTACGTAAACGGCGCCGGGCCCTGGATCGACGTGCGGGTCAAACGGCTCCATCGGCTGGTGCAACAAAATTTCAAATCCATGGGAATGAATTTCGTGGGCGAGTAAATTGGAAAATTGAAGATGCGGGAGGATCGAAAACGTCAGGTCCACCGGAATCGCCAGGAAGGGTTTGATCACCCTGCGGCTGAAGCCGACATCGTCGATGATGAGGGCGATGCGCGCGGAGGACGGCGAAGCCGTGGCGGGCAGAGCGCTCAGCGGCACGGTCCAGGCGCCGCTGAGGCCGAGCCATCCCGTCAGGGAGCACTGCAGGGCTCTGCGAATAAATGCCCTTCGATAGATGTCGAGCATTGCGGAAGCGGTTTCCCCTCTCCAGTGTCGGAAGAACGTATCAGCAATTTCAGTCGAAACGAGGATTCAGCAATACCATTGGCCGCATCACGCTTGCATGAAACTTACTATAGGTTGATGTTCGGGTCAACAGAGATACTATATATGGTGCCCGGCCAGGTGCGGTTGAAGGAGGCCATCCCGCCTGGCGGGGACGTTTCGCCACTAGGATGCCGACGTTGCGATCGGTTAGGCGCGCTCTCCGTCTTGAAACCAGGACGTTTCTTTGTTAGGGCTGAGGTCGCGGTTGCGTATCGCTTTTACCGTGAAGCAAGGGGATGCCTATGATTAGGGTTGCCGTCGTTGGTGCGACCGGCTATGCAGGCGCGGAACTCGTTCGCATCTTATCCATGCACCCCGAAGTCGAACTGGCCGTGCTGACCTCCCGGCAGCATGCCGGAAAACGTTTTGCGGCGGTTTATCCGGGAATGGAAACATTGTGTGCGCTTGTTTGCGAAGCTTTTGATGTCGAGCAGATCCCCAACCGGGCCGATATCGCTTTTCTGGCCTTGCCGCACCAATTGCCCATGGCGATTGCCCCGAATCTCTTGGCGGCCGGGGTGCGGGTGGTCGATCTTTCCGCCGATTTTCGCTTTACGTCCCAAAAGCGGTATGAATCGGCCTATCAGCCCCACAGCGCCCCGGATGTGCTCGCGCAATCCGTTTACGGGCTGAGCGAGGTCTATCGGGAACAGATCGCCGCCGCCGATTTGGTGGGCAACCCCGGATGTTATCCCACGACCGTTTTGCTGCCGCTCGTGCCGCTGCTGCGCGCCGGGCTGGTGGATGCGGACAGTCTCGTCGCCGATGCCAAATCCGGTGTCAGTGGCGCTGGTCGCTCCCCCAGCCTGACCACGCATTTCTGTGAGGTCACCGAATCTTATAAACCCTATAAAGTTGCCGAACATCGGCACAATCCTGAAATGGACGAGGTATTGAGTCGGGAAGCCGATCGGCCTGTTCACATCACGTTTGTGCCCCATCTGGTGCCCATGTCGCGCGGCATGTTGACCACCCTCTATGCCCGACTCGATCCCGCTGCATCTGAGGAGGCCGTCCGGGATTGCCTGCGGTCCTTTTATGATCGGGCGCCGTTCGTGCGTGTCTGTTCGGACCAGCGTATCCCTGATACCCGCCATGTCAGAGGGACGAATTTCTGTGATATCGGCGTGCGGGTGGATTCGGCCAACAACCGGCTCATCCTGATGGCGGCCATCGACAATCTGGTCAAAGGCGCGGCCGGACAAGCCGTTCAGAACATGAACCTCATGATCGAGGTCGATGAAACCTGCGGTCTGCTGCCATCACCCTATCCGTTGTGAGATCAGCGCCGTCGCTCCGGGATCAAGAAATCGGGGCGCCTCGCAGAGCGACGATCCATGGGCCGCCATAGGGCCGTGCCTCGTGTAGGAGCACGCAGCAAATCATACGTGGACCATGGGTATCGGGGAAAAAATGCTATGCTTTTGAATTCTTGACAATTTTCTTCATTTTACATAAAGCAGGTACGATCGATAACCCGCCTTACCATTCAGTACCCCACATTCTCACAATAATTCGGCGAAAGGAGATTGCACATGACGGCCAAGTTGATCAAGGGAACCGAGATTCGTGAACAGATTCTCGAGGAGATTGCAGCGGAAGTAGAGGAGATCAAAGCCAAGCACGGCGTTGTACCGGGATTGGTAACCATTCTGGTGGGAGAGAACCCGGCATCGATTTCATATGTCACCCTCAAAATCAAGACAGCCCACCGGCTTGGTTTCAATGAAGTTCAGGATACCCAGCCGGACGATATTTCTGAAGCAGACCTCTTGGCGCTGATCGATAAATACAATAACGATGACACGATTAACGGTATTCTGGTGCAATTGCCGCTGCCCAAGCACATCGACGATAAAAAAGTGCTCAATGCCATCGATCCGGATAAGGACGTGGATGGTTTTCATCCGGTCAATGTTGGGCGTCTGATGATTGGCGGCGATGAGGTTAAGTTTCCGCCGTGCACGCCCGCCGGTATCCAGGAAATGATCATACGCTCGGACACCGAAACCAAGGGCGCCGAAGTGGTCGTCGTGGGGCGTTCGAACATCGTGGGCAAACCGATCGCCAACATGATGCTTCAAAAGGGCGTAGGGGCCAATTCCACGGTGACGATTGTCCATACCGGTACAAAAGATCTAAAGGCGCACTGCGAACGTGCCGATATTCTAATCGTCGCGGCCGGAGTGCCGGGTCTCGTTCCGCCCGAATGGATCAAGCCGGGCAGTTGTGTCATCGATGTCGGCGTCAACCGTGTGGGTGAAAAAATCAGCGAGAAGACCGGCAAGAAGATCGCTATTCTGAGTGGTGACGTGGATTTCGATGCCGCCAAGGAAATTGCCGGATCGATAACCCCGGTTCCAGGGGGGGTCGGTCCCATGACCATCACGATGTTGATGAAAAATACATTAAAATCCTTGAAATTCAAACTGGGTTTGATGTAATATCATAAGAAGCGGTTAAAAGTTTCTGAAAATCACGAAACAGATAACCACGAAAAGGCAAACCCGTTGAAAAACGGGGACGCACAACCACGGGTCTAAAGCGTTTCGCTAGGGCAGCCGGGTCGCCGAAGGTTATTTCCGATTGACGCCTTCGGGAGATTTCCCGAAGGCGTTTTTTGTTGATCGGGCAAGGGCGGCCGCGGCGATCGTTTGGGAGGCGCACCGCAGCAGGCATGCAGATGATCAGGTCTGCGATTTTAGGGGATGATTGACAGCTATCGAGACCCCGTGGTAATAAATTAAATTTTAGACGTGTGTTATTATCGTAAAAAGTCGGCACAATTTGATGGAAGCAAAACCATTCCCCAACATGGTCACTGCATAACCGGAAAAATTCAATGGACCAATTATGCGGAACAAAATAACCTTCATCCTATTAAGCGGCAATGGCTCACGCATCCGGCAGTTCTCTTCCAGCAAATGGGCGCTGGCGCTAGGGATGCTGATGGTCGTTTTGGCTGTCACCGGCGTCGGTTTGCTGGTTCAGGACTATTTGCGACTGAAACGAAGCGCTTCACTGACCGTTGAACTCCAGAGCGCCATTACGAGCCGGGATGCGGAAATCGCCCATCACCAGAAACAGATCGAATGTTTTGCCAACGAGATCAACGGGCTGAAGAACAGACTCCTGGCGTTGAACGATTTCGAGAACAAGATCCGGGTGATTGCCAATCTGGAAAAGCCGGCCGGAGAAGGTAATATTTTCGGTGTTGGTGGCTCCATTCCCGAGGATTTGAACCCGGCGGCGCAACTCAAGGCCGATCAAAATCAGCTTCTGAGAGACATGCACGACCAGGTGGCGGAAATCGAAGCGGCCTCGATGGCCCAGACGGATGGATTTACCTCTCTGCTGGACAAACTGGAAGAGCAAAAAAACCTGCTGGCCTGCACCCCCTCGATTCGGCCGGCGAAAGGCTGGGTATCTTCCCGCTTCGGCTACCGGGTGTCGCCCTTCACCGGGCGTCGTGAATTTCACGGCGCGTTCGACATCGCCAACCGGGAAGGCACCCCGATCATCGCTCCGGCCAACGGTGTCGTGACTTACGCCGGCAAGAAGCGGCTGCTGGGCAAATATCTCGTCATTGACCATGGCTATGGTCTCGTGACGAGCTACGGGCATCTGGCCAAGATGAATGTCAAACGCGGCGAGAAGGTCAAGCGCGGCGAAATCATCGCGCAGATGGGCAATACCGGCCGGAGTACCGGGCCGCACGTGCATTACATCGTCAAACTCAATGGGGTTCCGGTCAATCCGGAAAGATACATTATCGACTGATCAGCCATCGGCTTTTGAGGGGGCGCACGACACCAGTCGGACCGTGCGCCCTTTTTTTGTTGGGCTGATTTTTTTCTTTGCCGGCCTTGCGGTGTTCGACCCGCTTGCCGGTCATTGATGCTTCCGCCACGCAGCCGACCACGCCCGCTATCGATCATTGCATTTGCATGTCCCTGTGATTCGTTTTATGATGCCGGCCGATTGATATGCTAAGTTCGACCCGCCACAAATAGGGTGCCGGTCAGGCCGTGCCAAATTCAGGCATCTTTTGAAAGGATCTATCCCTGTCATGATTGGACAGATTTTAACCAAAGTCTTCGGCAGCAAGAATGAACGCGTCCTCAAGCGACTTGATCCCTTGGTTGCGCAAATCAACTCACTGGAAAGCGAAGTTAAGGCCGAAAGCGATGAAGCGCTTCGCGCGCGAACTGAGCAGTTCCGGCAACGCCTGACCGATGGTGAAACACTGGATGACCTCCTGCCCGAGGCCTTTGCCGTTGTACGGGAAGCCTCGCAGCGCACCCTGGGGATGCGTCATTTCGACTGCCAGTTGATCGGCGGTATGGTCCTTAACGGCGGCAATATCGCCGAGATGAAAACCGGGGAGGGCAAGACCCTGGTGGCCACGCTGCCGGCCTATCTGAACGCCCTCACGGGCCGGGGCGTGCATGTCGTCACCGTGAATGACTATCTGGCGAGCCGGGACGCGGATTGGATGGGCAAAATCTATCAATTCCTGGGTCTCACGGTCGGCTGTATCGTTCACGGCCTGACCGACAGTGAGCGCAAGCAGGCCTATGGGGCCGATATCACCTATGGCACCAACAATGAATTTGGTTTCGACTATCTGCGCGACAACATGAAGTTCCAGCGCGAAAGCCTGGTTCAGCGCGAGCTTAACTTCGCGATTGTCGACGAGGTGGACAGCATTCTGGTGGATGAGGCCCGGACGCCCTTGATTATCTCGGGGCCGGCCGAAAAATCCACGGAGCTTTATTATCATGTCAACGGCATGATCCCGTCGCTACGCAAAGAAAGCGACTATACCATCGACGAGAAGGCCCGCAGCGTGGCCCTGACCGAAGACGGCGTGATGCACGCCGAACGGCTGCTCAAGGTCGAAAACCTCTTCGACCCCAAGCACATCGATCTGCTACACCATGTCAATCAGGCCCTCAAGGCCCACACCCTCTTCAAGCGCGATGTGGATTACATCGTCAAGCAGGGTGAGGTCATCATCGTGGATGAATTCACCGGACGGTTGATGCCAGGCAGGCGTTACAGCGATGGACTGCATCAGGCGCTGGAGGCCAAAGAAAACGTCAAGATCGAAAATGAAAACCAGACCCTGGCGTCGATTACCTTTCAGAACTATTTCCGCATGTACGACAAACTGGCGGGCATGACCGGTACGGCCGATACCGAAGCCGCGGAGTTTAAAAAGATTTACGATTTGGATGTGGTGGTCATGCCCACCAACATGCCTATGATCCGCAACGATTATTCCGATGTGATCTACAAAACCAGACGCGAGAAATACAATGCCGCCATGGAGGAAATCAGCGATTGCCACCAACGCGGCCAACCGGTGCTGGTGGGCACGGTGTCGGTTGATGTATCCGAGAGCTTCAGTAAAAAGCTCAAGAAACGCGGTATCCCGCATGCGGTTCTGAATGCCAAGAACCATGAAAAGGAGGCTGAGATCATTTCTCAGGCGGGTCAGCCCGGTGCCGTCACGATTTCAACCAACATGGCCGGGCGCGGCACCGACATCGTCCTGGGCGAGGGGGTTACCGATCGGGGCGGGTTGCATATTATCGGCACGGAGCGTCACGAAAGCCGCCGGATCGACAACCAGCTCAGAGGGCGTTCCGGACGCCAGGGCGATCCGGGTTCGAGCCGGTTCTACCTCGCCCTGGAAGACGATCTGCTGCGTATTTTCGGCGGCGAGCGAATAACCTCCATCATGGAACGCCTGGGCATGGAGGAGGGTGAGCCGATTGAAAACGCCCTGATCACCCGCGCCATCGAAAACGCCCAGTCCAAAGTGGAAGGGCATAACTTCGATATCCGCAAGCAGCTGCTTGAATACGACGATGTCATGAACCAGCAGCGGGAGGTGATTTATGCCCAACGTCGGGAAGCCCTCTTTGGCGAAGACCTGCACGCCGACATCGAAGCCATCATCGAAGAACTGTCCGCGGCCATTGCGCTGCCTCACGCGGACGAACGACGCCACCCCGAGGAATGGGATTGGGATGCTGTCCGGGAGGCCGTATTCAAGCAATTCAACTTCCGCATGCCAGCACCCGATGCGGCCACGCTGGATGGACTGAATGCCGATGGTCTGGGCCAGTTTGTTTTTGAAGCGGCGCTGTCCGTCTATCAACAAAAAGAAGCCGAGATAGGCGTGGAGGCGCTGCGCGATCTCGAGCGCATCATTATGCTGCAGGTGGTGGACGGATTGTGG
>JAAUXT010145474.1_pt1 | contig 14443 bp, 19 predicted proteins | sample 7278171 | NCBI WGS metagenome assembly JAAUXT01 (sample SAMN14350112, study PRJNA611818) | marine sediment metagenome | isolation source: surface marine sediment (1.8m) | place: French Polynesia: Moorea | collected 2018-08 | reverse complement strand
GTTTTCACACGGGGTCAGAACCACCCATCGAGCGTTTTGGCACGGACGACCATCGAGTGGAAAGTGCTGATAGGTAGTTTTGACTACCCTACCCTTCTGACACTCCGACAGTGGTGATGCACAAGACTTGATCAGAAGTGGAAGCGTCACGTGTTGTGGCGGGACACAGAGGCCGCAGTGACAGGTCAGAGTTCAAGGCACATGCGGTGGTCTCATCTGGAAGGCATTTTTCAAAAAGACTTGTCTTCCGACTCTTACAAACACTTCAATGAACATTGAATGTGGGTCTGAGGTGGGAGAGAGGGCAGAGGGAAGGAGGGATCAAAGGAGAGAAGTGAGGCACTTCGAACATTTTCGTCTGATTCAAACGGCTCCAGGTGTGACCCCTTTCCCGCGGTTCTGACTCCAAATCGGGTCTCAACTCCAAAATGCCCAAATCCGAGGCTTGTTTCACATTGAACGTGGAACACGTGGCAGTGTTGCTTTTGCGATTGACCAAGTGCAAGTCAGAGCCGACCTTCCACCAAGTCCTGTAGACTTTCGCCAGACGTGGATGTGATGTGCATCTGGTCTCAGCCTGGGGCCCCAGGACCGATTCTGGGACACACCTGTGAGGCAACCCCACAGTTTGCACTTAAAAACGACTCAGACGTGGAGCCACGCTGACGTGACGTGACGTGATACGACGCGATGCGTGGCGCGCGTAGCGTAAACGCGGCCGCAACGTGACTTCGTGACGCAGGGACGCGACGAATGATGTTTGTCGCGACGTATGACAGAACGTGTGACGGACGCAATGCGAACGCCGCCGAAACGAGACCCGTGACGCACGCTACGTGAACGCGGTGACGGCGCACAAAGATGTAACCGGGTGACACACACACACACACAGACACACACACACACGCACGCACACACACACACACACACCTCTATCCCAGGTATGGTGGCTGAGAAGCTGCACCTGCCTCCCCTCCTCGGGATGCTCATCATGGGCTGCGTCCCGCACACATACACACACACACACACACAGACACACACACACATACACACACACACACAAACAGTGTAAACGCAACCCTCCTCGGTGGGCGGGCAGTGTGACGCGTGACGCCTTCAGCGTGAACGCCGCCCCGGCCCGCAGATCGATGCGCTCTCGCATTCCCTCAGAAGCGGCGCTCCACCCCTGACACCCTGTTTGATACCGGATCCATTTTGCATGAGGCGCGACCCCGCCGCGCCACCACATCCCGATCATGCCGCGACAGGCACCGACGGGGGCGGAGCCACCAGGGGGCAGCTCCAGCGGATCCAGGGCCGGAGATCCGGAGTTGGGGGGGAGTCAACCCAATCACACGACAGGCCCTGACGGGGTCTGCTCCATACCGTGATACAACCCAGTCTGGGCTGTGTCCTGGCTCCCCAGACTGCCCAGGCCCCTCTGGCCTCCTGGTTGCCTCGGCCGGTCTGGGTTTCTGGAGGTTCCTAATGTCTCAACACCAAAGGCGTTTGCATCACATGCCTCGAGTGTCAATAAAACTGGTTTGAGTTCCTTTCTGACTCTATTCCTTGTCAGAAGACAAGGCCCCTTGGTTTACTGAGCAGAATCCTCCGATAAGACTGACAGATTGGAACGGTGTACCCAAAGCACCCGGCTTCTTGTGTCCTCCTATGGCCTGCCCCAAGGACCTGGCATCCCGCCAAAGCCCCCCCCCCCCCAGCAAGGCAATCCTGCGGAATCTGACCAATGAGGTCTCGTGGATCCAACAGAAACTTCAGGCGCTCTGGGGCATACCTGGTGCCAGGACACACCGAACCCCCGCAGTACCCTGGATCCGCGAGGAGGATCCATTTTGCATGACCCTCCTGCTTGTAGCGTCACTCCGCTCCTGATCCTCGGTATTGATTCTACAGAGCATTGACTCGACAGAGAGAATCGGGAAAAACCACCCCAACCAACATCATGCAAGACAGCTCAAAGCTGGAGGTGTGTACCTGGTCCAACATGACGGCACGTCACTTGGGGAATGTTGGTATGAATCTCTGGTGTGGGTCACAAACATTTTTGGGTGCCACTGGACGGGAAACCACGCCCATCTTGACTTCATCGTTTGAACAAAACAGCAATGTCTGCACACCCTGGTGTTGATGTGGCTGCGACCGGGCCCACCAAACTTGCACCAAACGCAAACTCCGCTTTTTTGAGACGCAATGAACCTTCTGGGGAGTCAGGGGTGCCTGGAACCAACCCTTTCAGGGCACAGCAGTTCCTCTGGGGTAGGAACTGGGGTTTGCCTCACAAACGTTGCTCTGTTGTGAGTGGAAATCGGGCTCAGCCGAGTTTGACAGAAGCGGGACCAGGCAACTGAAAGTTGTCAGTTGCATCTTTCCACTCTGATGACGCTCAGTTGAGGCTCAAAGGTTCCAAAGAAACTGAACCATTCGCCGAATTCTATATTTGTTTCAAAGCGGATCTTCAGATTGATTCACATCACCCAAACCAAACAGGGAAACAACAGTTCGAATGCAGTACAGAAAGTACACAGAAGGGACAAAGAAAAATAAACTATTAATTTCTCGCTCCAATGATTTTGGTTCTTTGCAGCTGAAACTTTGTTGCACATTTCTCCCATGAGAAAGTCGATCTCGTTTCATGATGAACTTGTTGGGCACGCTTCAGGGGTGTACCACAAATTTGGGTACGGGGGGAGCATCCTTCTTGGGCGTTGTCCCATTTTTGAACAAAAAAACAACATCACAGAAAAAAAAATTGTTGTGTTTTTACACGCAAATGTACTTGAAGTGTGTGTGTGTGCGCGTGTGTGTGCGTGTGCGCGTGTGTGTGCGTGTGTGCAGGGGTGATACACTCAAGAGTTCTGTGCAGTGCATTGACCTGATCCTCACACATCCGTCTTCACAATGTTTGTCAACAAACCTCAGTGACACAGAAACCAGGTCACTTTCTTCGAAACCTCTGACTGCGTCACCTTTCAGGGACCGAGTCTATGCCACAGCATTTGTGTGAGCTGGCAGTTACAAATTCATTTTGAGGAACTCATAAATCCGTGTTGTGTCGCATCAAGGCCAGTGTCGCACCCCACTGTGTAAAATTCAACGTTCTTCGGCTATAAATTCCTGCGGTATTCGTAGAACATTGCTAGTGGGGCGTTGGGCCACCTTCACGCATGGGGAACCTGATTGGGGAGAAGGTGAGGTGTTGGTTCACGCTGTATGCGTCACGCAGCGTGCTCCAGTTACAGGAGCATGGGCAACGCGTCGCACACTGGAAGCGCAAGCTCGGACGGATGGGGACGTAACGCCACGACCACGTGACCGGCTCGATCGTGCAGATTCGCAACAAAAAGCAGTACATCTTGTGTGCACAACCGGTCAGCAAGTCGCTACATGTCACAAAACAATCTGGGAGGTGGGAAGGGGGGGCTTGGGGCCAGGGGGCTTGGGTGGGAGCAGGGGGGTGTGGGTGGGGGTGGGCTTGGGTGGGGGAGGGTCATTGATTGACCTTCCCTCGTATTGGCTTCAAGTGCTCTGTCCTCAAGGGGCATCGTACAACTGTTCAAGAGAAACGTGTACCGTCAGAGAAGCAAGCAAGGGGAAGTTCCGTCGGCCTTCCAAGACATTTGCTCAGCGACCCAGCGCTTGGATTGGGACGCAACGCGTGAGGCACCCAGCGTGAAACAAGCATTCAATCACACACGATGCACTGGCCTCAACTTTGCGCACTCATGGTCAGGGTCCGATTTTTCGGTCAATGGGCATTTTTCTTTTGAAGGTCTGGAGGGTAGAAAAAGGACAACAGGCCGAGAGGGTGGTAACCTGACTCCTAACAAGGAACATAGGAAAATAAAGGGTCCCATATCTTCTTGCAGGACTGAGGCAGGGACGAGCGAGACAAATTATTTTTCGCTGTCAAAGTTAGCATCGGGCCTTGCCAGAGGATCTCGCTTTTGACGAAACTCGTGTTTCTAACTCTACCACCAGGGGGTGCTGGGGCGCCACTTACTTCCGTACAGCTCCTTGTGGCCCTGATAGTCAGCATCCGGGTCCGGTTGGCGCGCGTCCAGCGTCGCGTTCACGAGATCTCGCGTGTCGAAGCGAGAGTCCAGCGACCAATCATACTCCACGAATACCCCGAAGAGGATCAGGAAGAGGAGCTGTGGAAGAGAAGTGTGCGTGTATGAGAGTGATGTGTGCGTGCGATGAGGAAAGGAAGCTGAGGAAGGGAAGTGTACGTGTGTGTGAGTAAGTGAAGTGTTGGTGTGTGAGAGTGATGTGTGCGTGCAATGAGGAAGGGAAGCTGAGATTGAGAAGTGTGCGTGTGTGTGAGTGTGTGTGCGTGCGATGAGGAAATGTCTATACACGCAGACAAAACGAAAGACCAAGAGACAGGTGCAGTCTGACTGATTCAGAGACAGAAAGACCGACATGTGTGAACAAACGCGAACGGAAAGACGCACAGACAGACAGACAGACAGACAGACACACACACACAGACACACACACACACACACAGACACACACACACACACACACACACACACACACACACACACACACACACACATTACCTGCATCGCGAGAGTGAAGATCGCGAACTTCCCCCGTCTCCACTTCTGCATCTTCTCTTTTGTCAGCTGCAAAATTTCAAAAGCAGGTCAACTTCGCGACCGGAGGAACGTCAAGGGGTGGTGACACAAATTTGTCCTGGGGCGGCACACACCTGGACAAACGCGAGCGGGTTGGGATCAAAGGTGCTGACGACCCTGGCCCCAAGGACCTGCCCCTTAGGCTTCTGAGAGTACTGATCAGACTGACTCTGACTGAGGTAAGATAGTGTGTGTGTGTGTGTGTGTGTGTGTGTGTGTGTGTGTGTGTGTGTGCGTGCATCTTTGCGTGGACACGTGTGTGTCTCCAACCTTGATATGCACATAGTGTGCGACAAGGGACATCTGCAGCACAAACGTTAGGTGGGGTCTGTATTTCTGTGCGAGTCGGGGCCCTGACTCCTGGACCCACTGAAGACTCTCCAAGAACCAGCTTCTCTCTGAGCCTGATTGCTCCCACAGCTGATGCACTCTGCACTTCTGTTTTATGCTTTCAAATTGCACATAAATTCAACTGTGGAATTGCAAACGGAAACGACAGCGGTTTTCATTCTTTCGATGCACATCTTTTCAAACAGTCTGTATGATCAATGCATTTTGATACGTCAGAAAACCCATTGAGGAAGGCCAGGTCCAGATCTGTCGCGATGATATTAATTTGCACTTGAACTCTATCTGTCACAACACAGCCACAACAGATGCACGCGGATTCCATGGGAACAACATTCAGCTGGCTGCTGCACACATTTTACACGTTACCTCATATCCAGGCATGGTGCGAACTTTCGTGTAAAAGTATCTTGGCTTGATGAGAATTACGTTTGAAATTGTAGTGAAAAAGTGTGAATCTGCGTTTGTTACATCTTGCGGCAACTTTGACTGTTCCAAATGCAGAAAAGAAAGAAAATCAAACGAACACTGAAGCACTCACATGGGTGGCGAGAATAAATTTGAATAGATATCTCCAGTTCCTTCACTCTGCCCTGAGATGTAAATATCCAGAATCGCAGTGCGTATCCGTCCTATCCGTGTCGGTTCAGTCCGCGAGTACCCAGCGTTATGAGGAGGAGCGGCGTTCTCCACCGATGCGCGCGGCTCCACCGCGCATGCGTACGGGCATCACCTGACGCTCCAGCGTTCTGGGTACCGCGAGATGCTTCAGCCTGTTTCACACTGGGTGAGTCACGCGGTGTGTTTCTGTGTGAGAAACTGCGACGCAGAGGACACTGGTTTGTGCAGGGACGCCATGCATGACGCACTGAATGTGAACCAGGTGTCACCGTGACACAACGAAGAAGAGCCAATGCAGCACCAGGTGTGGATCCAGGGTTCGGTCCAGGGCGCGACCCAGCAGGTTTAAAAATATTTCTTGTTGAAATGTTCTTGTCGCTCCTTTCTCTCTCCTTCCATGCAGGCGCGCGCGCCAAAGGGGGCTCGACTTTGTCCGTTGACGGCGCTTTCTTGACAATTATTTTTCGAGGGGCCAGACCTCCTCTCGAGACCCACAATTCGGACACTGCCCAACGTCAGGTCCACCACCCATGCCAGTCCGACATGCACGTGGTTCTCCAGTGGACCAATTTGACTGGTGGATTCCCAATCTCCCGAAAACCCACCAGTCTTTGGTATCTGCGGCCCTTTTGTCTTGGAAGTTCCATGCCCCGGGCCGGACTCTCCCCACCCTGATTCTGGATCTGCTCGAGGCCCAACTGATCAGAGAACTGGGACTCGAGTTGGTCACTGTCGCCTCGCGGTTTGTGGAGCAGAACCAACCAAGGCTTTTTGTGCAAAGATTTATCACTTCAGTTTCAGGCTTTTTTCTGCGTCACGAGCACTGTTTACTTTTCACAACAACCCCTTTCCAAGTGTTGAATAAATGACATTTTTTCCAGCATGAAATATGTTTGAACTCCTCTTCCGTTGTGGTCATTGTCCGCACGACGTGTGTGTGTGTGTGTGTGTGTGTGTGTGTGTGTGTGAGTGTGTGTGTGTGTGTGTGTGTGTGAGTGTGTGTGAGTGTGTGTGTGTGTGTCAGTCAATCTGGCTGTCTGTGTCTGTCTGTGTGCGTGCGTGTGCGTCTGTGTGTGAGGAGTGCGTGTGCGTGCACGTGTGTGCATTGGAAGACAGACGCGTCTTGTCGCCTTCAGCTGCAATGCGCGATGATACAACCTTGCGCCACATGATTCTCTATCTCGGGTTCATTGTTTATCCACACTCCTGTTTCAGTTCTGTTTCAGGGGCGCATCCAGGAAACAGTGGGGGTGACACCCTCTTTGGTTCGAACAAAAATAAATTTCACCCAGCGAAAAGATTGTTTTCTGGTCTGCATGTTCATTTGGTTGAAATTGAAGTGACCCCACGGTTCTTGTCCTGGATCCGCTGGAGTCATCCAGAAGGGCGTCCAAGAGCCTGAAACGCATGACCTGCATCTGACGCTCCCCCATGTTGAATGGAGGGGAATCCCTTGACGGATAGATCTCCACACTACCAAATCTTGGATCCACCCTCAGTTCGATCTTCGCCGAGTGAGCCTCACCTTGCTTGCCCAATTGATTTGCCTGAATGGGTCCAAGGTCTCTCTGCAGGTGTGTTTGTGATTGTGTGTGCGCGCGCGCTCTGAAGGAGTCAGGATTGGGGGTGGAGGAGGAAAGGACCCAACCACACGACAGACCTGTCCGACCCTGGTGGGGGACCCGACAAGGTCCGTTCCTTCTTGGGGTCCGACCCTCAGGGAAGGGGAGCCGTCCCGGTAGTGACCAGCGACCAACCCTGTGCAGTCGACATGGTCCTGATCAGGTTTCCACGTTGGATGACATGGTGCAGTCTTGGCCGGGTCTGATACAAAAGAGCCGGGGACCCGAGCAGGTCCTGACCAGGGTCCGACCCTGGGGGGGGGGGGAGACTCAACCCCAATCGTGATCAGCATTTTGACCCTGGGCAGAGGACCCCTATGCAGCCTGTATTTTGCCGTTTGACAACAACGAATCAAGTCCATTCCCGAGATTCTGCACGAATTTCCTCTTCTGCCTCTGTGTGTGTGTGTGTGTGTGTGTGTGTGCGTGCGTGCGTGTGCGCGCGCGCGCGTGCGTGCGTGCGTGCGTGCGTGTGTGTACCTACTCGATTTCCGAGAACAATGCACAGATGGCTTGGATGCATCTTGTTAGATTGAGCACAATCTGAAAGGTGAATCAAGGCAAATGGCGCACAAGCCACACACGCACAGCTTGCGCTGAGGCTTGTTTCACACTGAATGCGTCACGCCACGTCTGCATTGGGCCTGTTTCAGACTGGATGCGCGGTGCATAGCGTCTCCGTCATGAACAAAGACACCGAGCGGCGCTGCCCAGGAGCTCACGCAACGACTTAGAGACGCATCTACTGTGAACCACGCCAGAGCCAACATGCGACAATTTGGTTCTGAGGCAATCCGGCGCAACGTTATTCTTTTCCCATTTGCTTTCTGTTAATCAGGTCGGGAGTGAGTTTCTGTGCAGCATTTGAAGCCACATGTCTTCAAGAATGTCTTCAAGAACAAGCACAGGATCCTTGAGCAATTGCTGATCAAGGAACATTCACTGACAAACGTGGAACAGTGGAAATCTGTCGCTTTTTGCCCGAGAACAACGATTGACATAGACAGAGAAACCAAGACAAACTTGTCGCCCTGTCGCTCTTGCACGCAAACAGTTTTGGATGGAGATTTCTATTTCTGTCTTCTGGCATCTATGTCAAGACATTCACCCCAAAGTGCTTTATGACCGCGGTACGTGTCAACTTTTGCGTTGCATATCCCGAACACTTGCACTCGTATTTCAAAATAATTTGTCGAGGCCCATAAATAAAGATCACAAAGAGAGATCTCAGAAATTCCCTTGAATGGGCAACACATCACCCGAAGGGGGGCACATGGCGTTGCCGACACGCCCCCGCGCACACCCGAACCTGAGGACCAATCACAGAGCAGCACGGCCGGCGAGCCCTCCCCCAGAGACCAATCAGAGCCCAGTATTCCATCACACCCCTGCACTCCGCGGCTTGGTCAGGTGCGGATCACGGGGTTGGGGTGCAAGAGCAAGGTGAGGGGGTGCGTCACTCACCACTTCTGACTTTGACATCGCGAAGTGTTTGTTGCAAGACACGCACACCCACGCACACATGTGTGCACACACAAAAGGCACGGTGCAAGGCGGGGGAGGGGAGGGAAATGTCACGCACCATTTCAACTTTAACACCTCCAAGTGTTTGTTGCAATGAAACACACACCAACGCACGAACACACACACACACACACACACACACACACACACACACACACACACACCTCCCTGTGGGCAGATCGTGGACGTGCTTCCCGAAAAACATGTTTGAAACGCGCGTACACCCATCGATCAGTGTAGAGCCCAATCACAGCAGCACCTCAGATTTTCAATCCGCCACACAAAACTATGTTGGACCCAAAACACCAAAACATTTTTCCCTGTAACCAAGGTGCAACTGAGCATTGCTATTCTTGCTGCAACAATTAGCTTGCGCTTGGATACAAAAAAATCAGATTCTGTACAGAGACAATGTTTCTGACGCTGCAAACGACCCAGTGAAGTTTGAATCAGAACCTGGGTCACCCCCGGCACAACTCTCGTACCTCTTTGGGCAGGCTCCAGATTTGGTGAGGGGGAGGGGACAACCTGGAGGGGACGTATTGACCTCCAACAAACTCAACAGATGAACCGGATGAAACTCCACCGAACCAAACCACTCACCAAAGAAATCTGCTTTTGAACAGAGTCCGGAATCTCAGAGTGGAGATTCAGAAGATGTGAGGGTCGCTTTCCTTCGCTCACTGAGTGTATTCCGTATTCCGTGGAGATGTGAGACTCGTAGCCTCCATAAATCTCCTAAATGGGCCATTTTGCCTTGAGACGTTCAACTCACGTGTGCCTCAACCTGAGATTTGAAATGCAGACCCTGTGGTTTGGAAATGGCTTGAAGCCTTCCAGTGGGCTGAAGGGTTCAAGCTCCATCACTCAGGAGCTCGTGTACCCAACCTTTTCCTGGGCAAGGAGCCGCCTGTACTGGCCCCAAATAGCGCTGGACATGCAGAAAAGGTGCACATCTCAACGTCTCGTTCTCGGCTGCAACTTGACACGGAACGCTCAAAATTCAGGACTTTCGTCACCCTTCAGGTCGATGCAGCGAATGCCTTGTGTTCCGCCCACACGACACCTCATCTGACGGAATGTGTTGTTTATCTAGTGGTGCGAGCCGAAACACAATGATGGGAACACCTCATAACTTAGTGGGGACTTTGATGGCGCAATTCATCTCTTGATCTGTGCAGGGGCGAACTTTTTTGTCGCGAAATTGCACCTCAAACAGTGAAGATACATGTAAAAGAAAGACGCAGACCTGTCGCGAGATAGCAAAATATGAAGTTTTTTTTTTTTGTTTCTGAGATTTTATAACCACAGTAGAAACAGTAACAACAACCCCGAGGAATCTCACAGTGTGGATCACACCAACGTTGAGTCTCCAGTCAAGAATTCAAGCTGCGTGGCTTGTGACGCAGCTATCGTTGACTGGGTCAACAACGTAACTCTCCATCACCCGCATGCCGCTCGCACGTGAGGAATACAACTCACATCCGGGACCTCACGGTGCATGGCAGCAGTGTGTACACTGTGGGTTTGCACGTGCGGAGCCCTGGAGACTCGATAACGTTGTTTGTCCGTTCAGCACGTCGAAGGAACGGGTGAAACCCAGTGTGGCCCAGGTCAACGTGCGCGCGTCTCATCCCCCTCAAATTTACAATCCACCATTCTGTCACAAGATCCCAAGCTCACAACTGTGCAGCGCAAATTCCAGCTTTCTTCAGTCTCTCTTCATGTCTTCCATTGGTGCTGCTGGAGGCTCGGAAGCAACAGGCTCTGTGACTGGCTGTTCAGACTGAGTCACTTCCAGCGTCGCGGGCGCGTCTGATTGGCTCACAGATCCACTTCCGGTCCCGAGCTCCACCGAGGTTTCTGATTGGCTGCTGGTCGCTCCAATCATGATGACGTTATCATCCAGCTCGGGGTCAGCGTCCGGTATGGGTTCGGTCTCTTGCAGGTTGAAAGGCATGTTCGGATGGCTCGATTCCGCAATGGTGTCCAGCGGCATTTTGGAGGGAGACTCCGTGTCTCGTTTTGTTGTGTCACCTGCAAAGAATCAAGCGGTTACTCAACGCTGCCCAATTTTGCACCGCCAGATGCCGGGCAACGGCTTCACTTCACCCTCCCAAACTGACTCCCTTCCCCTCCAAAGAAACCGACAACTTCCGTCCTGGCAAAAATACAGGGGGCGACCCTCTCTCTTTCATACACAACAATGATTTTTTGTCAGCGGCTTACCCATACCACCCCCCCCCTCAACTGTCCCATGTCTCTTTGGAGATAATTTTGGCATTGAGAAGTGAGACCAGGAAGTGTTGTGGTGAACAGTGTCCATCTCAATGTATCGCTGCATCTTGTTTGCAGTTTCCCTGTTTAATTGACCTGGTTCTGACTGCAGGACAACGCCCTCACCTGAGTCCACAGATTTTCCCCTTGTCGCCGCCGGTGGCTCCCCCGCAGCTGCCGGTTGTTCCCCTGACGCCGCCGGATCTCCCGCCGGCTGCTGCTGCGGGGCGCCGCCGGCGGACGGCGTCACATCCGGGTCGCGCTGCTCCGGTGGCGCCGCCGCCGGGATGAGGTCCCGGATGGACGCCACGACAGACGTCGCGTCCACCACGCCCAGGTTATTCTGCAGGTACATGTGCGCGTGTGTGTGAGTGGGGTATGCGTGCGCTCAATCGAGATACCCTAATGGGTCTTTCTCGAACCGACGAACACAAGACAGAGACGTTTCTGTGACGTCAGTGTCAATTGCGATGGTCAGAAACCAGGTTTCACTCGCTTTTTCCATTTTTGGTCCATTTTTGCCCACAACGGATCACGATTGCTCTGTGCGACCGCATTCTCTTTGGCTGCTGTTTTACACCTCAAGTATTTCCACCTCCACGCACACCCGCCCCCCACGAACGCACCATCTTGGCGAGGTCCATGGCGGAGAGCCCGAGCGCCTGCGCTATTTGTGACGGAGGGAAGAGCGCCTGGAGGCAGCGGTTCAGATGCGGCACCAAGTCCTCCGCGAGGACGCGGCACAGCGAGCCGAAGCGCTCCCGCTCCTGCGCGTTAAACGTGCCTTCCTCCGCCCTGCAAAATAATGCGACATATTGCAGCAAAACCGCGCTCTCGCGAAAGCAATGCCGAGACGAATCATTCCTTGCATGAGTGCATTGGTACTGCGTGACTTGGTGGACGCGTGGTACATTGACTGACATGCGGCACTGTACAACGAAGAGTGAGTTGAGGTGCAGTGCGACTCTGTGTGGTGCTGACCTGTCGGACCGGAGGGAAGTTCGTGGTGTGTGTTCTCGTGCGTGCGTGTTTGTGTGTGTGTAGCACGGACTAACGGCAACTGGAAGGGTTTGTGCACGCTTGTGTCAAGTGAGACAAGGTGCAGACTGCTCCGCGGTACTGCTTGAGGCTGTGCGCGCACAGAGCATCCAGTTGAAAATTTTAACCCTGACTGACGTGTCATTAAGACTCTCATTGACTCTCAAACAAACCATATTGATTTTCACAAGACAAATATTGGTTTAGATGAATAAAAGTTAAAAGGAGATATTTTCTCTGAGTTTTAATATCTTTTACTTTCAATATCTTTTGCTATTGTTTGTGAAAACCTGAAAGTTTAATAGTTTTGACTACAATCCAGATGGCATGTTATTGAGGGTCAAAACAGCGTCGAACGACGCGCAGTGTGCGACCCCCCTGACTGCTTGGCGATTGGTGTGTGTGTGTGCGTGTGTGTGTGTGTGTGCGCGCACGGCGCTGACCTGTGGTACTGCAGCACGACCTGGACGGCGTGACGCAGCGACGCCTCGACGGACGCCGTCACGGTGGTGGCGGCGCTCAGAGGCGCGCACAGACGCAGGTCGTTCAGCGCCGACAGGACGGCGTTGCAGTAGGCGGCGAGGGGCGGGAACTCGAGCAGCGACACCGGCGGCTGCAGCTGACCCGAACCCTGCAGCACGGACGCAGTGAGAACACACACAAACACACACACACACATACACACACACAAACACACACACACATACACACACACACACACACAGAGAAGTGGCACGTACACAGCTGGTCAGAGCAAAACCACATCACACAACAGAAAGACAGTGGCTTGTTGTTGGTGTTGACCTTTTCTCTCTGACGTGCTCTATCTGCACTCAAGAGTGTCATCTCTCTCTCTCTCTCCTCTCAAACACACTCGCACACACATACACACCCACACCACGCTGACAAAGCTTGACTGACGTACCTGCGTGGCGAGGGTGAACGCGCTGGAGGGCAGCACCGCTGGCGTCCCCAGCAGCGTGAAGGACTGCATCGCTTCGTCCAGCCTGCAAACACACAACCGTCATTCACGGCAGATCTACGACAGGAGAGTGACCAGACCGGAGTCAACCAGACGGGGAGGAAGAGGAGGGTGGGGCAGGCTGCCCAGTCAGGACCTTCCGAACACGGCAATACAACCCCAGACAAAGGGCCCCCGTACGGTGAGCAAACGGAACTGGACTTTCAAGTGCAGAATCAGCCGCGGGCAGCGTACATTGTTTGGCAGGACAGCACTTGTCCCAATCCAACAATGTCACAGTTGGACAATGTCCGAGTGGGTGTGTGTGGGGGGTAACTCAGACAATAACCCAAACTCAGACAATGTCCAAGTCAGACAATGTCTGAGTTCAAAAATTTTTGTGGGCAGGAGGGGGTGGGGGGGGGGGGGTAACACAGACAAAAATTTGTCCGAGTTACCCAGGACAGACACACGGACACTGATACATGGGCAAACCATTATCAGCTCGCCACCGCGGCTGATAATCAGTCTGACTCAAACAATTACACACGACGAAGAGCAAGATAGACGCACACACATCTTGCGCGCGCACACACACACGCGTACCTAGAGTCAGCGAGTTTGATGGCGTCGATGAACGCCGTCAGAGCGGCACGCTGGAAGATGGGCGCCAGCAGCCCTCGGAAGTCTGCGCCGACGCGGGAGAAGCTGAGCCCGAAGTACATGCACTGCCCGAGCACGGAGTCGAGACGTCCGCCGACCCCGCGGGAGAGATCCGACTCTAGCACCCGCAGGAAGGAGGAGACCTGAGGGGGAGAGGGTGTGCGTGTGTGTGTGTGTGTGTGTGTGTGAGAGAGAGAGAGAGAGAGAGAGAGAGAGAGAGAGAATGTGTGTGAGAGAATGAGGGAGAGAGAGAGAGAGAGAGAGAGAGTGTGTATGTATGCGTGTGTGTGTGTGCGGTGCAGGGGCGCATGAGTGCGCACACTGCCGATCACGACACGTGCATGCACCCCTTGGACTTCTCTCCTCCAATTCTCTGTCCCGGACTTCACTCTGCACCCCCTCTCCAGCCCCCCCAGCCAATGCTCACCCGCTGGACGACCCACCCCCTCTCCACCTCCTCCCCCTCTCCACCCTTCCCCCTCTCCACCTCCTCCCCCTCTCCACCCTCCCCCTCTCCATGCCCTCCTCACTCACTCGCTGCCCAACCCACCATCCCTCTCCTCCCTTACCCCTCTCCACCTCCTCCCCCGCTCCACCACCGCCCCCTGGCCCCCCCCGGGCGGAGGGCCGGCCGGGGCGGCCCGCGGGGGGGGGGGGGGGGGGGGCGGGGGGGGGGGGGGGGGGGGGGGGGGGGGGGGGGGGGGGGGTGTGGGGCTGGGGAGGGG
>JAAUXT010118563.1_pt1 | contig 14445 bp, 26 predicted proteins | sample 7278171 | NCBI WGS metagenome assembly JAAUXT01 (sample SAMN14350112, study PRJNA611818) | marine sediment metagenome | isolation source: surface marine sediment (1.8m) | place: French Polynesia: Moorea | collected 2018-08 | reverse complement strand
TTGGACCAAACAATGTCAGAATTGGTGTTGCTATTTTTGGAAATGATGTGCAGCCCATGTTTCAACTGAACACTTATTCCTCCCAGTTTGAGATCTTGAATGCAATTGATAAAATTCCCTTCCTTGATCAGACTACAAACACACCTGCTGCAATCAGATATATGAGAACAGCAATGTTTACACCTCAAAATGGGGACAGGCCATCTGCTCCAAATTCAGTTATCATCATCACTGATGGTGTCCCCAGGGTGCCCACAGATGTGAATGAAGCAAGGAGACTGACATTGCAAGAGGCCAATTTGGCCAGATCACAAGGAATCAACATCTTTACAATTGGAATTGGACCAGAGTTGACAAGAGACTTTCTCGTTCAAATAGCCAATCAGCCCAGCAACCAGTATGTGTTCCAAGTGAATCAAGTCAGGGAACTGGAGAGCATCCTCAACCAGGTTTCTTCTGCAGCCTGTACTCCAACACCCCCTCCCACTGGTGCACCTTTGTTTCAAGTTTCAATTGCTGTGTTTCCCAAATCACCTTTTGTGGTCAACATCCTTCAAACCATTTTTGTTTTGTTTCAGTTTCCAACTGTGATCAAGAAGATATTGTTTTCCTGGTTGACTCTTCTGGAAGTATACAAAGAAACAACTGGCAAATTGTGTTGGACTTTATCAAGAACATAGTTAGAGATTACACCATTGGACCCAACAATGTCAGAATTGGCATTGCAATATTTGGTAATGATGTACGACCAATGTTCCAGCTCAATTCCTACAGTGATAGAAACCAGGTTCTTCGGGCTATAGATCGAATCCCCTTCTTGGATGAAACCACAAACACACCCGCAGCTATCAGGTACATGAGAAACGTCATGTTTACCCCTCAAAATGGAGATCGATCCTTCGCTCCGAACTCTGTTATCATCATCACTGATGGAGTACCCCGCGTTCCAACTGATATCAATGAGGCCAGGAGACGGACACTTGAAGAGGCGAACCTCGCCAGGTCCCAGGGTATCAACCTCTTCACGGTGGGTATCGGACCGGAACTGACCAGGGACTTCCTGGCGCAGATTGCAGACCAACCCACGAATACTCACGTTTTCCAAGTGGACCAGATTCGACAGCTGGAGAGCATTCTGAACCAGGTCTCCGCTGCGGCCTGCTCAACCTCACCCACGCCGCCTCCCCGTAAGTTTGTCCACTTTTCGGTCTCAACTGAGATGTTTTGTGAACCGGATGCCTCATGGTATTGAAACTGGCGCAGCCTCAAAACTGATTCAGTGAGTTTCCGCCCTGAACGCCGTTCAACCTTTTGCTCAGGTAACAGGTCGCCTTGCAGTGTTATGTACCTTCACTTCTGTCGTTCCTTGAAAATGTCCTCACATTCAAGAAATGTATCTTTTGCCACCGTAAGCTGCAAGATGTGAGCAAGAGGACATCGTGCTGCTGGTGGACTCGTCGGGCAGCATCTACAGGCAGAACTGGCCCACCGTGCTCGATTTCATGAAGAACCTCGTCAGGAGCCTCACCATCGGGCCCAACAACGTCCGGGTCGGAGTCGCCATCTTCGGAGACGATGTGCGGCCCATGTTCCAGCTCAACACGTACTCAACACAAAGGGAGGTGCTCAATGCAATTGAAAGGATCCCATTCTTAGATCAGACTACAAACACTCCTGCAGCAATCAGGTACATGAGAAACGTCATGTTTACCAGTCAAAATGGTGACAGGCCGTCTGCTCCAAATTCAGTGATCATCATCACTGATGGAGTCCCAAGGGTACCCACAGATGTGAATGAAGCAAGGAGATTGACATTACAAGAGGCTAATTTGGCCAGATCTCAAGGGATCAATATTTTTACCATCGGTATTGGACCAGAACTTACAACTCAGTTCTTAGCTCAGATAGCAGATCAACCAACCAATACTCATGTGTTCCAAGTGAATCAAGTCAGAGAACTGGAGACGATCCTCAACCAAGTGGCTTCTGCAACGTGCAACACCTCCCCACCAACACCTGGTAAGAACATGTTTCCCGCCAAACTGACAAATGTGTCATTGCAAGAGCAATGTTTCAAAAGACATCAAAATAGGTGCGACTTCACGTTGCATTGTACATTCACGTACAATTGCTTTCACTTTCAGTGCCTAGATGTGATCAAGAGGACATTGTTTTCTTGGTTGATTCTTCTGGCAGCATCTACAGACAAAATTGGCAAACTATCCTTGATTTCATGAAAAACATTGTCAGAGATTTTAACATTGGGCCAAACAATATCAGGATAGGAGTTGCTATTTTTGGAAATGATGTACAGCCCATGTTTCAGCTGAATACCTATTCAAATCAAAATGACATACTGAGAGCAATTGATAGAATTCCATTCCTGGACCAAACCACAAACACTCCAGCTGCTATCAGGTATATGAGGAATGTTATGTTCACACCAAGAAATGGGGATAGGTCTTTTGCACCAAACTCTGTGATCATCATCACTGATGGAGTACCTAGGGTTCCCACAGATGTGAATGAAGCAAGGAGATTGACATTGCAAGAAGCCAATTTGGCCAGATCTCAAGGCATCAACATCTTTACCATTGGTATTGGACCAGAGTTGACAAGAGACTTTCTGGTGCAAATAGCCAACCAGCCCAGTAACCAGTATGTGTTCCAAGTGAATCAGGTCAGAGAACTGGAGACCATCCTCAACCAGGTGGCCAACGCTGCGTGTGGATTCACACCGACGCCACCGCCAGGTCTGTTGTAGATCCTGTGTGTTTACGCTTGACTTGTCAATGAAGTGATGATTGCTAGCGTGCATTGTCTCCGTGCGCTTGCAGTGTCTCAGTGTAACCGGGAGGACATCGTGTTCGTGGTGGACTCGTCGGGCTCGATCCTCCCGGAGAACTGGCCCGTCATCCTCGAGTTCATGCGCAACCTGATCCGGAACTTGCCCGTCGGGCCCAGCAACGTCCAGATCGGCGTCGTCAGCTTCAGCGACAACGTCAGGTGCGGCCGAGCCGGGCTGGGAGCGCGGTGCTCAGGGGGTGACAGCGTGTGTGTGTGTGTGTGTGTGTGTGTGTGTGTGTGTGTGTGAAAGTGTATGTGAAAGTGTGTGTGGAAAGAATTTAGCATCTTGCAAGCAACTTCTTGGCGAGTGTCTCTGCAGAAAGGGACCACTCGCGAGAAAAAAAATTGACGTTTGTTGTCGTCTGCCCCGAATTTGCTGCAAACGGCATTGCGCGCAACATACACAGCAGTTGCACCGCGTTGCAGACCCGAGTTCCAGCTGAACACGTACCGGACGCGCGACGCCATGCTGCGCCACGTGGACCGGATGCGCTACCTCGACCAGTCGACCAACACTCAGGGGGCGCTGCGCTACGCCAGGACCACCATGTTCACGCCGCAGAACGGAGACCGCCGCGATGCGCCCAACTCGATCGTCATCATCACGGACGGCGTGCCGCAGATCCCGCAGGACCTGAACGAGGCGCGGCGCCTCGCCGTGCAGGAGGCCGAGCTCGCTCGCCAACAGGGAATCAACGTCTTCGCCATTGGCGTTGGACCTCAGATCACCCAGGTGCGTCAGTCGTGCAGTTGGAGATTTCTTTCGCCGGAACAGGAATTTGCGTTGTATTCAGGAGCAGTTGATCTCACAAGGGCACGCATCATTATTTGTCTGAAAAATATTCGCTTCAATTTCAAAGCAACGAACCTCCCCAACAACGCGACTTGATTGTGTCACATCTGAACCTGTGTGTGTTTGCAGGACGTACTGAACGCGCTGGCGAACCGACCCCCGTCGCGCTTCACCTTCAAGGTGGATCAGTTCCGACAGCTCGAGACGATCCTGAACCAGGTGGCGGCGGCGGCCTGCACGTCCACGCCGCCCACGCCGCCTCCGCGTGAGTGCTGTTTGTCTTTGTGCGTCTTAAGTTTTCTGCGCGAATGACGCTTCTCTGTTGTCGTGTTTACGGAAAATCAAAAATGAACTTTTTTTCACAATTTCCCAGGCAAAACTGTGCTGTTTTTGAGCGTAACTGACGATGTTCTTTGTTGTTCGACCGTCGATGACTTCCAGGTTTCCAGGTCCTGAGGAATAAAGAACGTCACTTGCTTGCAAAACGGGGGCTGGAGACTTTTTTGATCCGGAAAGGGATTCATCCCTGAGAGGCCTTGGGTCTTGGAGAGGGCTGCAGGAACGAGACCCAAACTCCGGTCTGAGGCGCAGCTCCGTGAGGCCCTGGTTGCGCCGGGACCTCGAGTGACGCGCTGCTCGTGTTGGTTGCAGCTGCGGTGCGCTGTGAACAGGAGGACATCGTCTTCCTCGTCGACTCCTCGGGCTCCATCCAGCGCCGCAACTGGCCCCTCGTCCTCGACTTCATGAAGAACGTGATTCGCGGCTTCAACATCGGACGCGACGCCGTTCGCATCGGTGTCGCCACGTTCGGCAACACGGTGTACCCGCAGTTCCAGCTTAACTCCCTCTTCAGCACCAATGAAGTTCTGAATCAGATTGACTCCATCCCTTACCTGGACCAGTCGACCAACACCCCGGCCGCGCTGCGCTACATGCGCGAGGTCATGTTCACCTCGAGGAACGGGGACAGACCCTTCATCCCCAACTCCGCCATCGTCATCACCGACGGGGTCCCCAGAATCCCGACTGACCTCAACCTCGCTCTGACCTTGACCTTCCAAGAGGCAAACCTGGCCCGGCAGAGGGGCATCAACATCTTCGCGATTGGAGTTGGGCCTGAGATCACCCAGAGCAACCTGAACCAGATCGCTAACCAGCCGCCGAGTCAGTACACGTTCAAGGTGGACCAGTTCCAGCAGCTGGAGAACATTCTGTACCAGGTGGCGCTGGCGACCTGCGGCGACACCGTCACAGTGCCGCCCCTCCCAGGTAATGTACCGTCACCGTGCCGCCCCTCCCAGGTAATGTACCGTCACTGTGCCACCCCTCCCAGGTAATGTACCATCACCATGCCACCCCTCCCAGGTAATGTACCATCACCGTGCCACCCCTCCCAGGTAATGTACCGTCACCGTACCACCCCTCCCAGGTAATGTACCGTCACCGTGCCACCCCTCCCAGGTAATGTACCGTCACCGTGCCGCCCCTCCCAGGTAATGTACCGTCACCGTGCCGCCCCTCCCAGGTAATGTACCGTCACCGTGCCGCCCCTCCCAGGTGCGCTCCTCCGTTCGTTCAGCATGTGGAATGCTGGTGGTGTTTGTTGTGACTGGAACCGTTTGAACGATCATGTCTCTGGAGATTCACAAAGTCCATCCACACCGTGACGCTGGGTCCTGGTACACGTCCGCCCTTTCTAAACAGCACGGAAAGAGAAATCCCAGGTCAAATTTTTTTGTGCAACCGAGTTCCGCTCTCTCCCGCAGCGCCGGTGCCGGGCAGCTGCGGACAGGTGGACATCGTCTTCGTCGTCGACTCGTCGGGCTCCATCAAGCCTGAGAACTGGCCGCGCGTTCGCACCTTCATGCGCAACGTGGTCGGGCAGTTCGACGTGGGGCGCTACGCGGCGCGCTTCGGCACCGCCGTCTTCGGAAACGACGTGCAGCCCGTGTTCCAGCTCAAGACGCACGGCAGCCGCGCCGACGTGGTGCGCGCCATCGAGCAGATGAGGCGAGTCGCTCCGAGGATTCCAGATCTGCAGAGTCCGCAAATCGATCGCGAGCGAAATTCTTTTCTCCGTACACAGGCTCCAACTGAAAAGCTCTCACTACAGTTGATCTTTCTTGTCAGCCATTGTTAGGGGGGTGCATCTTTGGTTCCGGAATCGCAAAGCATCTTGGCATCTTGATTGTGGGATTTTGCCTTGTTCTCTGTTTTGGGCTCAAACCTTCACAGCCTCGTTTTGAAACTGCAAACACACGCACGCACATCATTTTGAAGAGTGTGTTGAATGGATAAAGCCATTCAACCAGATGAGCTTGGCCACTCACGCGTCGCTTGTTGCCAACGCCTTGAGTATTGTGACCCTCCGTGGCCGCAGGTACCTGGACGAGCGGACCAACACGGCGGCGGCGCTCCGCTACATGACCGACACCATGTTCAGCGCCGGCAACGGCGACCGCAGCGGCATCCCGAACGTCGCCATCGTCATCACGGACGGCGTGCCCAACGTGCCCAGTGAGGACGAGGTAACAGCGTCGGGTCAACAGTACTGGGGAGATTTAGCGGGTACAGTAGCAGAGGGGGGCACAGAGTTGGCATAGCGCTGGGGCCGGTGCAGTTTGGGGAAGATCCAGCATCGGGGTACATTGTTTGAGAGGGACAACGCAGGGGACGTATCTCTGCCTGCCATTGCAACAGGAAACTTGACGTCTATCGACGCATTCTCCCCGCAGGGCCGGCGCCAGACGATCGCCGAGGCGAACCGGGCGCGGCAGCGCGGCATCCGGCTCTACGCCATCGGGGTCGGGCCCGAGGCGACGCAGGACGTGCTCGACCAGATCGCCAACCAGCCGTCGCAGCAGCACACGTTCCGTGTCGACGAGTTCCAGCAGCTGGACGACATCATCAAACGGGTAGCCACGGCCACGTGCCAGGTGGTGGCTGCAGGTACGGGTGAGTCCTCCTCCTGCTCCTGCTGCCGCTGGACCTGCAGGCTCCTGTCCCTGCAGGCCGCTGCACACGGGCGCGGACGGAAGGTCTTGCTGAGCCACTGCTGCAGCTGCAAACTGCGGCTTCGTGTCGTGTGCGCTGTACGTATGTCGTCATCGTCGTCGTGTCTCTCGCGTGTCGAAGCTGTCGGATCTTCACCTTCCGTCAGAGGGTTTCTTCGCGATCAGGATGCAGTGTCATCGTTCAGGTAACTTCGACAGTCCCAACATGCGGCTTGTTGGCAAACTGAATGAAAAACATCAAATCTGTTCGACACAGGCTTGGCACAAAATTGACCCCTTCAGAAGCTGAGTGTCCGACAACGGCTTCCACTGATGGAGACACTTTGTGAAATGTTTATGATTGGTACTGACTCGACCAGAACGAGAGTGATATACCAACTGCAATTTGAGCAATGTTGGCAATGCATGTTGTGCTCACAACCCGTCTGTCCAGACTTTCTTCGGCTCACTTGCTGAAAAGTCCCAACATCTCTTGAAATCAGACGCTTCTGTCCAGGTTCACCCACCTCATCTCGGGAATGAACCAGTTCATTTCTTTGCACATAACGACACGTTTCTTTCAAAAACAAACAAAAGATGTTCTTGCAACATGTGATCCGAACCCTCCACACCAAACCAGATCAGTGGTACTCGTACTTCGTGTTGGCCCCGAGAGCAGCGCAGGTGATTCCAATGCGGTTCCCAAGGGCTCAATCCCTGACCCCAAAACGTATTTCGCCACCCTTTCGTTCAAGTTGTCAGAACTGGCCACACAGTAGTCTTCCCTTCTGCACCAGTACTTCTTTCGTGGTTCAGAGTTAGAACACCGCTGGACCTCACTGCAGACCTTGGCGTTTTTCACTGCCCGATCTGCTAACGAATAGACACCTCAAACACACCCTGGGCCTCTTCGTCTAAACCAGCTGCAACATTTAGTGACTGTGCGTCGACGAGAACACTTTCAGTCCTCGTTCTGTGTCAGAAAACCGAGCGTCGTCTGTGTTGCATGCTGCCCGTTCTGCATGCTTGAGCTTCACGTATGCGAGCTCAACCGACTCTCATTTTCCTTTCGATCGCATCGAAGAAATAGAGAAGTACCGTAGATGTAGAAAAGTCTGTTCCAGACGGATTCGGGCAAGCCGACTTGTTCAACCAGTCAGTGCTGAGAGATTCTCTGTGATCCAGCCCATTGCGAAGTGACAGGTTGCGGACTTTCTGCGAGATGCGGTGCGCGGTCGTAAGAATTCGACTCGTACAAGATGCAGCGACTGGGTTTCATTCAGCCGCGTGCATCAGATAGGAGGATCACAACGCTATCATGACAAAAGTCTCGTTGTTTCTGTCCATGACACCTGAAGTTGAGGTGGTACGAGATGAGTTTTGTTCCCACTGCTCCATTCGCAAGAGAAAACTCGAATGTAGCGGGGTGAGGCTCATTGTGAACTAGACGTGATCGTGCACATCCCTGAACGCGCACAGCAGCGCCCCCTCTGTCCGGCCTCACTACTCCTGCAGCAGCGCCATCTCTCAGGGCCTCGCTGCTCTTGCAGACTGCAGCCGGGACTCGGACATCACCTTCATTCTCGACAACTCGGGCAGCGTCGGCGCCGACAACTACGAGTCGACGAAGCAGTTCGTGTCGTCGGTGATCGAGGACCTGAACGTGGGGCAGGATCGCACGCGCGTCGCGCTCATCACGTACGCCGACACGGCGCAGCTCGAGTTCAACCTCGACAGGTGAGGCGCATGCGCATGAGGCTGCGCACTGAGGCTGCGCAGAGCGGGCGATGCTGTGTGATTGTTGCTTATCGCACCACACACGTCGAAATTGAATTGGTGTGCGCTCGGCCATTTCAAGTGAAGAGCTATGAGTTCTGTCGTCAAATTGAGAAAGCGATTCGCTAAAACACAACCAAACTTTGTTTCTTCTTCAACATGACGCCTTGGAATCTCCACTTCCGCCGCACCGTGCTACATTCAAGTTTTGTTGCGCAGATACGACAGTCGGCGGGAGATCCTTCCGGCCGTGGCGGCGCTGCGCTACGCGGACGGGAAGACGAACACGGCGGCGGCGCTCAGCCTCGCGGCCAACCAGGTGTACGGGAACAGCCTCTTCAACCGACCCCAGTTCAGGGACATCATCGTCCTCTTCACCGACGGAGGCTCCAACGACGTCGCCGACACGGTGCTCAAGGCCAAGGAGGCCAGGTCAGTGCGCCCCTCGTTCAGTCGTGCATCGTCGATTGACATTCTGAAAACGCCGTTTGGTCAACTGCTTCAACACTACCAAACCTCAAGTCCCAATTGTGTTGGCTGGAACTCCGTCTCAAACTGTATGTTTGTGTCTGTCTCTGTTTCTCTTTCTTTCTCACTTCTGTTCTTATTTGTCTCTGTTGCACTGAAAACACTGCACTGGAACCGTTTCTGTTTCTGAACAGTCTCGTTTCTCTCAGAGCAGCCCATGGCAGCCCCAGTTTCCTCGTCCTTTTTGCAGGAACATAATCTGGTTCCTTCTTGTCACACCCCACGCCAGTGGGTTCACGTCCTGCAGCAACTCTTCCATAAATTTGTTGGAGAACTCTCTCACGTGCGCTCTCGTTTTGTGTCGTCGGCAGGTCACAGGGCATCACGATCATCGTGGTCGCGGTCGGCGGCTGGGTGAACGCCTTCGAGGTGACCGAGGTGGCGTCCTTCCCGGCCGAGCAGCACGTGCTCAGCGTCCGCAGCTACAGCGCGCTCGCCGACGTGCGCGCCAAGCTCTCCGCCGCCGTCTGCGACGGTGCGTCGGGGCTGGGCGGGGGTCGGGGGTGAGGCCGCAGGGGTGGGGCGCTGTGGGCAGGAAATCTCAGCCTGATGGGGTGTGCAAGTTTTTGGGGCAGGTGTGGAGTGGATCTGGGGTTCCCAGATTGAATCTGCTTTGAGGTCTAATTCAAAAGGAAGGAATGTTCATATCGTGCGATGACATGGCCCGGCTTGGGGTGGTTTGGGATGATGGCACTTTGTGATCATTGGACCGTTGTGTTCAAAAAGAGTGCAGTGGCAGTGCATGTCCTGGACTGGTCTCTGTTTGCGTTTTCAGATCTGAACGAGTGCACGTCGAACCCGTGTCGCAACGGAGGCACGTGTCGCGACGAGATCAGTTTCTACTGGTGCGACTGTCCCTACGGCTGGGCCGGCTTCAACTGCGAGTACCGTGAGTTGTTCTTCTCTCTGAGACAATTAGTCAACACAACGTAAAGGGAGATCCACCGATACAGATGTTTCCTCGTCCACCACTGCTCTTTGCGCACGACGAAGGAGGGGAGTGGTGTCTTCAGCGTGGCTCGTCCTCTCATACTTGTTGTGAACAGCCGGTTGACCTCGATCCCACACTTGCGCGGGTTGTGAACAGCCAGTTGACCTCATTCTCTCACTGTCGCAGGTTGTAAGGAGTCGGTTGACCTCATTCTCTCACTGTCGTAGGTTGTAAGGAGCCGGCTGACCTCATTCTCTCACTGTCGTAGGTTGTAAAGAGCCGGCTGACCTCATTCTCTCACTGTCGCAGGTTGTAAGGAACCGGCTGACCTCGTTCTCTCACTGTCGCAGGTTGTAAGGAGCCGGCTGACCTCGTCCTCGCGCTCGACGCTTCCAGCAGCATCGGCGACGCGCAGTTCTCGCAGCTACTCGAGTACTCGCGGCGCTTCGTGGGGCTGCTCGGCGTCGGTGACGGCGTCGGCCAGACGCGCGTCGGCGTCGAGACGTTCGGAGACACGAACGTCGTGCAGTTCCAGCTGAATCAGTACAGGCGAGAACTGAGTCACACACGCACACACACGCACACACACGCACACACACACACACACACACACACACACACACACAGAGTTTTCGTCATCCCTGAAACAAGCAAATCACCAGGAGAATAATGCGCTCGCAAAGTTGCTGTTGCTTCTGTAATTTTCCTGTGCTCGGTGGACTTTCCGGTGCCGCGAGTTTGTCACACTGTCCCCTCCGCTGATACAGGACGAAGCTGGAGGTGATCAACGCGCTCAGCTTCCCGTTCCTCAAGGGCCGCACCGTGACGCACCAGGCGCTGCGGGCGCTGCGCCAAGTCATGTTCACCGGTCAGTCCCACCGCCACGCGCAATGGCGCAGTACTGTTGTGATCGATCACTTTTCTGTTGCGATGAAAGCGTGCGTTCAGTTTCCTCAAAAATTCCAGTGTGCCAGTCGTGTCTGTCTGTCATGACTTCCCTGTCGACCAAATCCAACCCACACAGCATCGCTTTCCTTATCGCGCAGCTGCGAACGGGGACCGGCCGGGCGTCGGCAACATCGGCGTCCTCGTCAGTGACGGGCAGTCATCGGACCGCGTCGCGACGCGCGCCGAAGCCGCCGCCATCACGCCAAGCGACGTCACGCTCATCGCGCTCGGCGTCGACGTCAAGGGTACGCGTCGGCGTGATGGTTCGCGCAAACGTCGCACAACGCTTAAATTTTGTTCTGCATTTTGTTCTGACGCTGTGACGTTGATTTGTCAGAGACCATCTGTTGTGTGCGATACTCCCTCCCCCCTCGCACACAAAGGGAGTTTCTTGCCGCTGCAGGAGAGCACGCGCGGCGGGAGCTGGAGGCGATCGCGTCCGACCCGGACGAAAAGAACTTCATCGAGGTGTCGAGCTTCCTGCACCTCCCCAACATCACGGACCAGCTGCTCGCACTCGTCTGTAACAGTGAGTGCCTCCGCCCCCCACCCCTCAGCCGCCACGCCACAGACCTTCCCCCGTCCCCTTCCATCGCCCTTGCTCTTCCACCCTCTGCCCCTCTGCCCCTCTTTCCCCTTCTCTCTTCCCTCTCTGTCTCTCACCTTTCACTCGTATGCAACAGTGAGTGGCTCCCGCCCCTCAGTCCCCACCCCACAGTTCTTCCTCCGCCCCCTTCTGTCCCCTTGGCTCTTTCCCGTCTGCCCCTCCGCCACCCTTCGGTCTGCCCTCTCTGCTCCGCCCCTCACCCTCATCCAACCCCGTCGCCCAGCCCCACCCATTCCCTTCGCCCATCCTCTGCCCCGTTCCCTCCATCCCGCTTTCCTGTCTTCTTCCCCCTCCTTTTCGCCCTTCACTCTGAAGCACGAACACAAAAGTTGCAGCCTTGTCGCGCCAGTAACTCCGGAGGTTCTTGGTGTCGTTGTCGTTGTGAGATCGTGGCATCACTTGGCTGTGTCAGGTTCACATTCGATATGTTCTTCTCAACTGTTCTTTTGAGTGAGTTTGGGCTGTTAGTGTTCCTGGTGAATGGAGACTGTAGGAAAACGAAACGCCGTGTTTCAGATGACGACGAGTGCGGGCGGAGGCCGTGCAGCACGGGACGCTGCGTGGACCGCATCGGCGGCTTCATGTGCGAGTGTCCCCCAGGGCGCACCGGCAAACTGTGCAACCTCAGTGCGTACAAAACTCGCCTCGGTCACAACAAGAAATCATTCACTTTTATGAACAACCATTGCAACGTCAAATGCGCCGACACAGGATCTGGAAAAAGCAGGGAAACAAAAAAGATACCACTTTGGGACAATAAAACGTGCGTGGTGCAGAATCAGAGACAGGCTGCCCCTGAATCCTCTGACCCACCCTTTGGAACGGAACTGTTAGGTTCCATTTGACATCACGCCCGGCGCACTGATCTGGGCTCTGCAGGTGTGTTGGCACTGCATCTCAGTGCTGCGTTTCAACACCGCGTGCCTGCGTCTCCCAACGTGGTTTCCTGCTTCAGATTGTGACGGGCTGCTGGACGTCGGTTTCCTCATCGACATCTCCGGTTCGGTGCGCAACGAGCGCTTCCCGCTCGTGCAGCAGTTCGTCCAGGGCCTCATCTCCGTGAGTAACGCTCCAGCAATGTGCTCACACGTTCTCATTCCGAGTTGTCTCAACCACAGAGCAACGTGTTTCAGTTCTGCTTCAAACGGACGTTTTGTGAGGGACACAGACAGAACTGCGTCTTAGGGTTTGTTTGGGGTGTGGGTACCTGGTGGCCATGTGCTGTCTGGCGGCGGCACGCCGCTCCGCTGACGCGCGTTGTTCTTGTCCCCGGCAGGAGCTGGAGGTGCGGCCGGGCCGCACGCAGGTCGGCGCCGTCACCTTCTCGGACGCGCCGCAGCTCCGGTTCGGGCTCGACGCGCACCAGTACGCGCACAGCGCCGTCCAGGTGCGAAACCGACCCGCGAGAGACAGGGCCTCTGAAAGGTCCTGTCTGTGGACGTGTGTTCGTGGTGCAGTGTGTGGATCAACACCACTGTATCACAAATGAAACGTCAGAAAACGTGTGCGCCTGACTTTTAGAGGGCGTCATCAAACTAAATGTCAACATTTTGCCACAGTGCAACGAGAAATCTGTCCATAAATGGCGTTGTTTCTCAACCCGAGCTGTGTTATCTGACATCAACTTGACTGATGTTCGTTCCGCAGGCGGTGTCTCAGATCGCGTTTGACGGGGGCCGCACCAACATCGCGGACGGACTGCGCACGCTGCGCACGCAGCTCTTCGGGACGCGCGCCGACCGCGCAGGCGCGCCCAACGTCGCCGTCGTCATCACCGACGGAGGCGCCAACATCAACAGAGACGTGCGTTTTGCGTGGCGCTGCACACGAAAAAGAACTGATTTGAACCGTGTGCAGATCGATGCATTCTGGCAGAGCAAAATGACGTTGTTGGTTGTTGTTGTTGTTGTTGTTGTTGTTGTTGTTGTTGTTGTTGTTGTGTGTGTGTGTGTGTGTGTGTGTGTGTGTGCGTGTGTGTGTGTGCGTGCGTATGTGTGACGTTACATCTGACAGAGCAGAGGGAAAGTTCTGTCCATTTCTATTCTGAGATGTGATTTCTCGAGCATTGTTTCCCGTGCAGAGAACCCTCCCCGAGGCGCGCCTGGCGCGTGACGCGGGAATCCACCTCATCGTGGTGACGCTGGGCGGGGCCCAGGGGGCGGCGGGGCGGCCGACCCTCGAGATCCAGGGGCTCGCGACGCACCCGGCCGCGCGCAACACGTTTAGCGTGCGGAGATACGCCCAGCTCCCCGGCATCATCACCAGTGTCATCGGCGCCATGTGCAACAGTGAGTCGAGATAGAACCGAGGTGTGGGACTCGGTGGGAAAAGGAAAAGATAAATTCAGGCGTTTGCGGGGCGGCAAGATAGAGCAACAGAAATTTTGTATCACGAACCACAAGAGTACGTTTGGGCGCATAAAACAACGTAAGCAACGTGTTTGAAGCCAACTGCGCATTGCATCACGTCACGGTGCGCGCTCCACTGTGTGCTGCAGGTGAGGACGAGTGCGCGCTGAGTCCGTGTCGCAACGGGCGCTGCGTGGACGAGCTGCACCGCTTCTCCTGCCAGTGCTTCCCCGGGTTCGCCGGACTCACGTGCGCCACGCGTGAGTCCCACTACTGCTTCAGAACCTGTAGTTGTTGTTTTTGTGTGTCGTGTTTTGCTCAAACAACATGGACATTGAGAATGTGAATGGAAGGGTCACAGGTGTCTGTGTCCTGTGAAAGAACGTTAGAGACAGGGATACACATATCGGTCACTCATACGCATGTGCTGCACACAATGCTCACGGAGGTGGCTATGCTCCAAGACCCCAGTCTGACCCTCGCTGCCCCCGCAGGCTGCGCCGGGGAGCGCGACGTCGTGTTCGTGCTGGACGCCTCCGGGTCGGTGGAGGACCGCTACGCCCTCGAGCAGCAGCTCGCGCGCCGCGTCGTCCTCGGTCTCGACGTGGACAGCGGGAGGACGCGCGTCAGCGTCATCACGTACCAGGTGGGGTGGGGTGGGGTGGGGTGGGGTG
>JAAUXT010109222.1_pt1 | contig 14448 bp, 6 predicted proteins | sample 7278171 | NCBI WGS metagenome assembly JAAUXT01 (sample SAMN14350112, study PRJNA611818) | marine sediment metagenome | isolation source: surface marine sediment (1.8m) | place: French Polynesia: Moorea | collected 2018-08 | reverse complement strand
TGGGGCACTAGGCCTCTGGACCAATCAGAAGGCTGGATTTTGAATTCTAGACCAATCAGAAGCCTTCCCGCCCAAAAATTTGCTGCCCCATAGTGGGGGGCTCTTCTCTCAACAATCAAGTGAACGATGTGCCAGACTCATCGGCGCAGACTCTCATGTCAAATGTAACGTCAGTTGGAGGTCAAGACTCTTTTGTGGCGCTGAGCATCCTCGTGCACCCGTCACTTTTTGTCAAGTTTTTTAACGACACCTTACCAAAGCCAGTTTCTGTCCTGTTTCCTTTTATTTCCCGTTCTGAGCAAGGAAAAATCTCAAGTTTCTTCGTTGGTGGCAAATTTGTCCACAGGTGAGCATCAACAGGTGAAGAAACTTGGGAAAGAAGGTCAATCCCAAACAGAAATACCGTCTACTGAGACACCTAACTTGTACAAAAAGCCGCCGAACCACAGGTAAAAGGAACTTACTTAAGTGACTTTCCCAGCGTCAAAGGGATGTAACCTCAAGGACATGACGAGGAAGCCAGAGAAGCTCATCCGCCTGACAACCGCAGTTCTGCTGGCGGTGCTGGAGTCAACGACTCTCTGCAACCCAGCCTGTCAGTGTTCCATGCTTCCGAACACCCTTCAACTCACTGCGATCAAATTGCTCACTTTTTGGGCGCACACCAAATAAAATCAAAAATACTTTGTTGATATTCATTCTGTGTGAATGGCAGCACAAAGAAATAAATTCATCTTCTGCCACACGGCCCAAGATTCATTTCGCCGTACATCAGGCCCTAAGCCATCTTGACGTAGAAAGCATGAGCGGCAGGCAATGCATCAACTCAAGAGAAAAATTGCATTCGCCGGGAAAAGTTTCAGACTTGGCAGCATTGACTGCACCTTTGGAGGGGCAGCTCACTCTTGTTTTACCCGAGGAACCTGGCTCATATTTCACCAAAAGTGCGACGGTCCTGAGAGGTGCTCCCGGCAAAACACCTAATCAATTCTGAAGGCTTAATTGACTCTGCGGTGAAGACTCCTCTTCACAGAAGCAGTGTTTCCAGTTGACTTCCTTTCTGACATGAAGCTTTCTCCAATGCACTCGGTCATCTCTTTTCCTCCGCACAAAAAGAAACAAGGCCAAGACAAGTGACGTTGTGTATGCCGTTCATGTGGGGGATTTGTTTTCAACCGACCGAATGGACCAAAGAGTACTCATAATCAAGACTGGCTTGCACTTCAACCAAACTTGCGTAGGAATCGACTGACCAGCCCCAAGTTGTCACGTTTCCATGTCACACCGCTGACTCCAAACTGCAGCCAGCAATTCTGCCCGTGACAACTGTTGAGCAGTGTCCTTTTTGCATGTCAGTCCTGTCGCTCTTGTCAATTCAGCTCCAAACATCTGCAGCAAATTGCAATTTAGTGTTTCCTGACTTTCGAGTGTTGTCGTCGGCACTGCGGAAAGAGGGCTTGCTGCGCCACGAAGTCCCCAGACCCGTGTTGCATTTGGACTTTGTTTTTGTCGATGGAGAAGAAGCCCCTGCGACATGGCATGCTCAGAAATATGAAGGGCATTGTCAGATAAGGATATATGGTGATTCATTGCGGCATTCCTGGAGCAGTTTTTCACTACGCACCGATAACCGCTTTGTCCTTACACACACACGAAGCACCCGCGGCCTTTTGGTCGAGGGAAGAGAAATTTGGAAATTACTGCAAGACACACTGGGAGACGGAAAAGGGAAGGCTGTGACATTTTTCCTTTGAAACATCTGCAGTGACGACACCGCATTGAATTTGCATCTTTCCTTCACAAATCACACCCTCCTTTCACGACGCTGTCACATTTGCGTGCCTGCAGGCTGACACCTCCAATGATCTCTCTTGGAATTGTCCGCGTTCTCACCAAGAAGCTCACGTGCGCTGTTCTTTCTGCCCTGATCAGTTTGCTTCCAACGAACCGACATCGCCTGAATTCGATCAGGCGTAACACGCAGAAACCTTGACTGGAGCTTTGGTGATAGGGCATTTCCAAACACACACGTGAATGCAGACTACAAGAAAACAACCACAGCAGCAGACATTGGTTCCGCCGAGTCCTTGAAATGCCACGAACAAAGCAGAAGGTACCTCAAGTAATCCGTGTCTTTCACAAGGAAAGGTGGAGTCGTTCGTCTGACTTACTGTGCGCACCTGGATCGTAATTAAATGTTGTTCCGTTACTGTCAGCACAAAATGCTCGAAAAAGGCACGACGATGATGTATCAGGTTGAATATGTCTCAAAATTTGATTAAAGTTGTCATCCGATACTTTTCGGATGGGGACTGTCGACGGCACGAATATCACCCAGGAACAGGTGCATCGAGTATATCCCACGACTTTGCTGAAACGCTGGAAAAGACTGTGAGTCTGAGTCAACAACGATCTGCAGCTTGTATCACAGAACAAGAACGAAGGCATCACGATGAGTCCCAGAAGACGACAGACAGGCAAAATTCCGTCGTTTGGGGTAAATTGTCATCGTGTGCTGGCAAAGCCTTCAGACACAAAGAACTTGTAGAAAGACAGACGCACCATTTTGATCCTCGTAAAAATTTACTCTGAGTTTTGACACGTTGGGAAAAAGATGCTCTCTGATTGATTTCCGACATCCGAGCGTTGATGCAACGCCCAGTCGATGTCTCGAACCCCACCGCCCGAATCTACACGTCTGTCAGTCCGCGGTGAGGGGCTGGGGACTCTGTGGGAAGGCGTAAAAGGCAGATCAATCAACACGTGTCGAAGATGCTCTCCGGGGAAATGATTGTTCGCACATCCACAAAAGAAAGAAGACATTCTCCTCATCATTGAACACTTTCCAAGCTCAAGTTCAGCTGCGCCCTCTGTTCCGAGGTTCAATGTCTGAAACATGCATCACATCACTCTGGCACCTTCTCCATGTTTTTCTTCACCTCATTCTTCCTGTTTTCCTGTCGGCACCAGAAAGGATCACCAGAGCTCGGCGGGAAATGGAGACGTGTTGAAATCAAATAGATTTAGTCGGTGAGAGCCGCAAAACTCGATTTTGCTTGACGGAAATGTGACGGCACTGACGGATCTGTATTGACAATGAGCCCATCAAGTATTCATGACGCTTGCACTGAAATTGCCAGAACCCGTTTCCTGCAAGGATCCTTGACAAGAACAAGAAACATCGGCGCAAGAAGCTTGGTTTGCTGTTCGGCATCATCGCCACCACGTGGTTCACTGTCGTAGCATCAGTACATTTGACACCATTGTCCAAATTGGAACTTCTCCTTTGGAGTGCAACACGTTAGTACTCGTAGGTCCCTGCGTCGTATCGAAGCTGAAAATTTGCAACGATTCTGGGCTTTGGGCTTGATGTTTTCCGTCTGGAGACTCAACTTTACTGCTCCGACCCTTTTACTTCTTTGCCTTTGCAGGCTAATTTGCTGTGGACAGAAGGATCAATGTTTAGCGACAGAACGCACCTGGGAAAACCATGTCCGCTGTAATGAGACAGCCAGAAACATCCTTGTGGGCTGCACCGCCAAACCAGGCTGAAGTAACCTTGGTGTGTTTCTGGATGGTCAAGTTCATCCTTGGGACTAAAACAGTGAATCAATCAACGGAGATGCAGACATCACTATTTTATCACGCCGTGAGGGGCAATTGTGACGAGTGCTGTGCATTTTTTCCATCCGAAGTGGAAGGTGGTCAGTGGTGTGTTCAACAAACCTTCCTCTTCCGTGTGAGAACTCGGCAGGAGGCTTGCTCCTTGCTGCACGAATGTCCTCACTTTTATGAAGTTTCGTCTGTCAATTCTCCCTCCAAACTCTTGCACAATTGTGTTTCTCTGATTCCCTCCCAGCACATCCAGAGTCCACTCACGTCTCGGGGCCATTTAGCAGACGAGGTGCCATTGTGCACCGTTGAGCACAATACACTTCCTTATTTCATCATTCTAATTCTATATAAAACGTCCTGAAATGGATCACAATCACTCAAAGTGAGAGGAGTGTTCGGCCCAAAGAGGCTTTGGGTCCTTTTCTGAGGACGTCTGCAATTTCCCTGCAGCACCACTTGAGGTGCGCTTGATTAGCAGCTGGGAGTTCCTGCGCTGGAGACGCGGGAGAAAAGAAGTGCTGTCATCGGCGCGTTGAATTGGAGCCGCTCCAAATTGGAACTAATTCTCTTCCAGGACATTTCGCTCCGTGAGCTAACTGCTAAATGCCACCAATGAGAGTATAATTCGGAGGCCGTGGCAGACTTGGATTCCAGACGAAGGTGCATTTGGACAACACCCGTGAGGCGCAACTTGAAAGAACCGAATCCTGAAAGCAAACACTGATCTTCGACATCTCCGGTGTCTTTTTGTATTTTTTCCAACCTGTCTGAGTGAAATAGCTTGACTCCTGTGAGTGAAGGTCACGACGTCTCAGCCTTCGCAGCAAGACCCACTTCTGTGTTGAAAGTTATGAGCCTGGCCTCGCTGTTGACGGAAGGACAAGACTCGCACATTGCCTCGTCTAAATTTTCATGGGAAAGTAAATGAACAAATGAGGATCTATACTCTGCTTCTTGACTTGAGTTGATTGCGAAACACTTTGTTTTTCAAGATAAGTTTTTCTGCGGTCCTCGAAGAACCTTCACACACATCCACACACACCCTGTGACTTCCCCAGACAGCGTAAAACGTCACATTCTGACAAACTTCTTTGGACCTGACAATCAAAGCTTTCACTTTAATTGCAACAGGCTGGTTCCTTGTCAGCAAATGTTGTGAAGGTAAAAGGTCGCCAATTGTTTCGTTGTCTGGTGATCGTGCTCACTAATTACAATCTGTCATCAAGCGCCTTCAACAGCACCACGAGGAGACTCCACCTATTGTTGCACAGCAAATGAGACTCGCCTGCCGTTTTCTTTCAGAGAGTCACACAGTTGACGTGAAGAGACTTTTCAGAAAACCGAGGACACATTTATTCGTGCGCAATGGGTTGCAAAAGAGTGACAAGAATGTGCTGTTGTGTCCCTTTTTTGGACCACTTCCCATCACCAAGCACTGGAGAGCGTTGGTTCCCTTTACATTCTGGTCTGCTTCCAGAAAGCCAAGATTATTTCCACCTTCCTGGTTTTTGTGCCATGACATAGCAAACCACAACCCTTTACAGGAAGGGCAACAAAAAGGAAACATGAAACATCTGCACGCTTGGCCTGCTCGGGCGCCCGGTGGTCAAACCCATCTCCACAGCGGGTTAATAGGATGACCCGGCGAGGACCCGATCATGGCGGGGGAAGTTGCGCCCGCTGAGGAAGTGAGAAGCCGCTTTGTCACCCAACGTCATCCATCTATTTGCAGCAGCAAGAGTTGCTCTGATCAACCACTTCAACTTTCATCTGGAGCAAAAACACATTTTGAATGAATGCAGCTTCACTTGCGCTGAGCAAAACATCCAGGTGCCTGACGTCAAGATTATGTTGGCTGAGAGGAGAATGAAAACATTCATTTCTACAGGTGCAAGATGGGAAAAACAACCCAAAAGCAAGACATCGCCATCAGATTGTGTACGCTTGCTCTTGTTTGCGAAAAGCACAAAACGGCGCAGTCGTTCTTGGTGGCCTTCTCGTCCGCCTTGTTGCTTCTTTGATTTATCAGAAGCAACTCAATGAATGTTCTGTGGAAGATAAAGCAGTTGAAGACAAGAACACAAGTCTTCATCTCGAGCCCAGGGACTGTCGCGCGCTTCTCTTGAATCAGTGAACTGTGCATCGGCACGCAGTCTGGAGGCAACTTGACTGGACGGGCTGCCAAATGAGCCTCGTTACTCCGCACCGTCCGGAGTCGGCGACCCGGAGCACGCCGAGCAGAACCTCACATTTCTCGTGTGCGCAGCTGCGGGTCAACCTGACCTGACTGATTTCTTTGCTTTGTTTTCAGAGAAGAATGTCCTCAAAGTACAAAGGAACTCACGCAACATTGTTACTCCCTGGGAAATTCGTGGACAGATCATTCGTTAGTGTCACACAAGGTTACCGTGGGACAGGACGCTGATTGTGATTTGCCCGAGGATCTCAGAGTTGAAAATAAATGTATTTTTGGGCCCTTCTGCTAATTTCAACCTGCTGTATCATAAAAAATATTACACTCGTGTCTTTGGGTTCTGGGACCTGTTTCCCCAATGACGGGGAGTCCTCGGTTCGCTTTTCAAGTTGTCGTTCAATCCTCTCCAACTTCTCTTGTATGAGGAAATTTGTGCTTTGAATCAAAACATACTTGGAGTATAGAACCTCGCAGAATCATCCACTTCACGACGTTGTCTTCCACAAGGATCTTTGTGAAATTCCATAAGCTCATTGGAGTTGTGTCTCTGGAGTTAAGCAGCTTCAATTTCAAGGTTGAGGGCGCCTCTTGTAATTACAACGACAAGAAACATAATTGAAAGGCAAACACTTCTTCAAGATTGATTGCGCAACCAGTCTTCATCTCCAACTGGAACTTTTGGGTTTCAACTGTTTCCTTCTGTGCAGGAAGGCTAATAACTTTGGCCTGAGTGCATGTACACGAGAGAGCAGTGCGCTGATGAGACACAAATCCTTGGTCCTCAAAACTGACTGCTGTCGTTGCCAACGTTTTGTTGTTTTTTTTTTCAGGCTGTTCGCTCGAAGTCAAGTGCCCAGACAACCGGCGATGTACAAATATTTGCCAACCTTGTACAAGAATAACCCCCTCTGGCCAGCGTCAATACACAACCATCCGTCGCATTTATGGCAGCAGTAAATTTTGTCCTTTCACTCCGTCTTCGCTCCTTTCATGATCCCAATGAAGCCAAACGCTGACAGCATTTTCCGTCATTGTGGACTCTCCAGGCGAAAGGCAAACACATTGTTTCCGAGCGATTTTGGAGAAATGACCAGTATATAAGTGAAATTTGTTTGTCAAGGAGTTTGCAAGTGGACCATACACGAAGAAAAAGATCCTGTGCAGCTCATAAAGTCTGTTGCAAGCTGTGGCACATTGATTCTCTACTTGGCTGGGCTTGGCTGGGTCAGCTGAAACCTTTTTCCGTCCCATTGTTGCCTTGGCTTGCAATAATCCAGAGTCCAAAACCATGGGCTGACAAGAACTCGCAACAACTGACTACAAACTTCGCAAAAATGCAGTCTGAAGTTACGTTCATTTTTGTCAGGAGACAGAGGGGTAATTGCAAAGACACTGTTGCCGGTACTCAATTGCTCTTGGCCCAAATCAACTGAACTTGGTTGATTCAACGACGCTGGTCCTTGTTTTTGGACAGACTTTGGTTCCTTCGTTCCATCCCCGCTTTTGTTCGCAGAAAAGTGGCGTGGCACAGCCGGCCGGTCAGCCGGGCAGGGCGGCGCGCGCAGATTTATGGCGCAGTGACCGGCGCGCGTCCTGCCTCCACTTCACAAAGATTGAGCGCGGCTTCGTCCCAGGCTAATGAGTTTGCCCTGTTACACGAAAGGGAGCAAATAAAAGCCAAAGCCAACAATTAGGTTGGTGACTTTTCCCAACCCTATCTATCCGTCTAAGTTTCGGTCAAACAAGGCAAATTTGCCTGGAGCAGAGTCAGGGAATCACAAATTTGTGTTGGTGTTCCAATTTGTCTTCAATTTGTGCTTCTTTGTTTGTTGATCACATGGTTTTTGAAGAAAATTGATTGTGTGTGAAAAAAATTCTGGTGACGTGACTGAGCACTGATGAATTTTGGAAGAGAGAAACTTCAACGAAACTGCTTGACGAGGATTGAAAGTTCCATGCCTCCGCTCATGATGCCCAATCAGGCGAGTTGCCTTCATGCTCGAGAGATGGGCCCAAATTTGGGCTGAGAGGAAGGTCCTTGATGAACCTGGTTGCGCGCCGTGCTCCACCAAAGCCTGAAACCACGAAACTGTTTCCGACGGACGATTGCCCTGACAAGCTGTGCGTGTGAAGACTGATGCCATGAGAAGCCACAGTCAACACGGCAATGATTATAAATTGCGTGATTTGTGTCAAATCTTCTACTAAATTGAAACTTATGAACACAAAGCAAAAATGTGACAGTGTTTCATCCCATGAGTGCATTTAGCATGCAGCTTGAGTAGAAATATGGCACCTCCTGAGTGATTGGGTGACACAGTGTAAAGCACATAATCATAGAAGCAGCTGCACCCCGTATCACGCCTGAGTCCTCAACTTTGTTCCCGAATGTGACTGGAATACTGTGAATTTGACTCGATGGGAAGTACACCACAGACTCAAAACAGTCGGGAAAAACAGCAGTGCGTGGGTTGACCGCACCTTTATGCTCGACGCGCCTTTGTCGGTCCGAAAAACTTGGCGCAATCTGAATCCGAGTTGGCGAACCCGCTGGGCCCACTGTCCCTCTGAACCGCCGTTTGTGAGGAGAACATCTAATTTCAGACACATATCTGCATGGGATGATTTTGTCATTGTTGTCAAGAAAACATCTCCAACTGAGAGAATCAGAGGCATTTCTTCAATTTTTGCAAGTTTTTTTGAAGAATGAGACAAGCTTTGAGGCCACGAAGGTCAAAATGACAATGTTGGGAACGTCGTGGCAAAGTTTGCATGAAGAGCAGTCAATCAAGCGGGCAATGACAGAACACGGTCCTCCTGAGTGAAGAGTTACCGATTTACGCTTCTCCAAGGGGCAATTCTGCCACAATCAAGAGAAAAAAGCCCCTTCGTTCTCCAACTTTGACTTCATTCACCAAGGAGTTCAAAATGTTGTGCAGGCAGGTTACGAATGAAGTTGACTGTGATGCAAGACAAAAAACTCGTCTTGTTGTTGTCCTTATGCTCACCAACCAGGGTTCTTGTCAATTTGCCTGCTTTTGACCTTCAAATGTCAAACGATTTGTCACTGACTCCTCTGAGGCGAGATGCACAGAGCTGTCAAAGAAGCACAACAGCTTCAACAAAGTGTAACAAAAAACAACAGCATTATCTGACTGATACATATTTTATGTGGATGGATACGATCTGTATTCCATTTGAGTACACCGCTGTGGCTCATATTGTGTGATTGGGTGATGAGGTGCGAAGCGAAATCCCGCGGCTTATCGCTCTCTGCTTCCCGTTTGATTCATCAACTCGTGCTCTGCGCGCTGCGCACTGAATCTGCAATGAGCACGCACATAAATTCGCTTTTTGGATCACAAAATCAAATCAAAAGCCTCAGTTGCTGAATTCTAAAAGATGCAGAGGCAGGCTCTTGCAAGCTGCTGTGTCAAATTTCTTTGCTGAATGCACTCATGCATAGGGCATCGCCCATACCAAATGCCAAGCCTGATCTCAACCTCTTGCCGCGCATTTAGCTTTGGCGCGTTTGCAGCGAACAAGAAATGGCAGTGTTCAGGCGACCGTTTTGAGCGATTGATGTTGAAATCAAATGTCACAAAACTACAAACCAGAAGCGGCGTATCAGTTTTCCACAGCGATGAGCAGCGCAAAAGTGGTTAAGTTGGAGCGATGACTTGAGGCTAATAACGCAGACCGCCGGGTTGACTGATCAGTGTTGAGGCGAAGGGCGGTATCGTCGAGGTCAACTGCAGCTGGAAATTTGTAACCATGGCACCTGCACACAGTTCTTAGTGTCACATTTAAAGTCAACATTGACGTGCGAGAAGACTTTGGTTGTTGAAAACGTGGAGTAAAAAATAAACACGAAGTCAAAATTCTCTTCATGAAATTCGGACTCATCTTGCCCAAGACTGACTCATGTTTGAGTGAGATGGATCCAAGGTTCCAACGTTTGGTGCGGAAAGCGCTGACTCTGTAATTACCCTCAGGAATGAAATAATATAGAAATTAGTCTGGTCACATCGGCCACTGGGGTACAAAAGCTTTCTAAAAGTGTGACTCATGTTGAAACAAAGGTATTGCGCTGCGCTTTTGAGACTTCCTTGTGAAGTCAGAATCACATTTTGGGGTTTCAAAGAAACATGAAGAATGAAAGACGATCCATCTGAGGCTTTGTCTCGGGGCCTCACAGTCAGTAAACAACTGCGCATGAACGTTTCCAACGGAGGAAAATTGGGAGAGGCGAATCACTTTGAGACAGGAAGGGCAACAACAACAACAATAACAACAACAACAACAACAACAACAACAACAACAACAACAACAAGAAAAGAGTGCATTGGAACTCACGCACGCCAGATCAGGAACGTGCTGGACACGACAAACATCAAAATGAAAAGTTTTTCGTGAGTTGTACAAGTCATTACTCACTGTTGCACAGGTCCGCTGTGGGCATTGAACAATCCCAGCACAGCTGTCCGAATCACTCAGGTTTTCTTACTTCGGCCGGATTTGACCGTGAATCAACAGTTCATTTGTAGAATTGCTTGGTGTGAGCTGAACTGGGGTCTTTTCTTGATTCTTCAAAAGCAGCAAGTCCGCTGACCAGTGCTCAAAGTTTTGGACGATTTGTTCCTGCATTCCAGACTCGCGATGAAGAGAACACTGTTGTGTTTCATCTGGCTGTCTGGCCTGTGCCTGAAACTCACCATATCAGATGTCCCAGAAATCGTAGCCAGGCTGGAATATGGCGTGCTGTTCAGAAAAGTGGAGACAGCAGATCTATCAACTTCAGTCTGGAGACATTCTTTCTTGATCAAATCTATGGAGCCGCCAGACGTGAATCTGTACGTGAAGGATGACTGCAATTGCACGAGCGACCAGCCGCAGCTGCTGAAGGATTGGTGTGAGGACTTCAACACCGCCATTCACAACCACCAGTCACAGGCAAGTGAACTGCATTGTGCTGCAATCATTCTCTTTACAAATTTTTCCGACAAAGTTCGAAGTTTGGCTCAAATGACACGCACTGGTGAAAGCTTGGTCTTCGATCTGTTCGCGCAGGTCTCTCATCTGCTGGAAAACATTCGCAAACACGAAGAATCATTCAGACACCTGCTGTCCACTGACAAAGTTGTGGAGAATCACAGCAACACGACGCGGACGGAGTGGAACAAGAGGCAGAGACGCGGCTTGGTGGACGGGGTCGGGAAAGGCATGCGCTATTTGTTCGGAACAGCGGTGGACGATGATGTCCAGATCATGAAGGCTCATCTCAAATTCGCCACTTCCTCGTACAAGAAAATGAAGTCCTATCAGCACTACCTCAACAGTTACCTCGTCAAAACCAACAGAAGAGTCGACAACGCAATCAACATGCTCAACTTCAATCACGGCATCCTGCAACATGCCATACACAACATCACCGATTATCGCAGGAAAGTCGTCGAGAGACTCGAGGGCCTTGAAATGAAGACGGAAGCCATTTTGCAGCTGATGAGGTTTTCGTCGGCTATGGTTGCGAGAATGTCGCAGGTTGTTGACCAATTGAGTTTCCTGGAGCGGCACGGGGCGCGGCGGATCCGCGGCGCCTGGAGCCTGGTGCGCGGCCGGCTGCCCCTCCACATGGTGACGCCCTCCGATCTGCGGCGCATGGCGCATCTCATCCGCAACCAGCTTCATTCCCAGGACGCGGACTTCCGCATCACCGCCTCCAGGATTGGAGACTTCTACTCCCAAGCATCTGTTTCCTTCGCCATGAATGATGAGTACCTTGCGATCCAGGTCAAAGTTCCCATATCGAATCTCAAAACCAGATGCAGGGTTTTCCGAGTCATTGTTGCGAGCATTCCTTTGTTGGCGAACGCAGCAGTCAACGGAAACAGGGCGACCAAGATAGAAAATGTATCACCGTACTTTGCGGCGGTGGATGGATCATTCTACACGGAATTGCAGCAGTTGGAGCACCTGTCCGTCAGCCACGACCCTCGCTTGATCACGCTCAAGCCGTGGAACCATTCCTCCTGCGCTTCAGCCCTGTATGCTGGCCACGATGCCGATATCAAACAATTATGTCGCATCCGATACCACAACGACGTGACTGAAGAGCCCCTGACCTATCCCCTGGGCAACGGAAGTGTCGTGATTAGGTCAGCGGGACAGGGCCCGTGGTTCAAGACGTGCGGCAGCGCCGGTGCCCGGGCTGACCCCGTGGCGCCCTGTCAGTTCTGTGTCATCGACGTCAGCTGCTGCGAGCTGCTTGGCAGCGATTTCTATGTTCCCTTTGACCTTGAGACGTGCGGTGCCAACAACCGCTCTTCGGCCACTCAGATCATTCACAACCTTCCCTTTCTATCTCTATTCAAAGCCAATCTTACTCAAGGCATTTCCGATGTCGGAGATAACTTGGGCCTCAGTGAAATTTTGGATTTGGACCAAATTGACCGGCAATGGAAAATGGCTTTGGAGATCGACACAAAGAGAAGGTCGGATCTGGAGGCTCTCGGTTGGCTGGTTTCGCAGAGCACGGTGGACACGATGGAGGATCCTCCTGATCACACATCCATCTTGGAAGATACCTTCTCGAGCAACATGACCGTCGTTCTCGTTGTTCTGGGCGTGTCCGTGTTGGTGGCGTACGTGCTGTTGGCGGCGGCCCTGCGCAGGCTCTGCGTGCTGCGTCGGGATCTCAAAGGAATGACCAAACAACCGCACAGAGTGGAAAAGACATACAGATTCGTCTGAGTGTCCTCGAACGTGACTTTCCCGGAACCATGCACTGGGTGATTCTGCCTCACAAACGAAGACGCAGAAAAATGTATAAAGACTCATTGGCGACAACGTTCCTGTCTGAAGAACTTGTCTTTTTCTCAACTTTCTGAAAATATATCACAAGTGTACACCTGCAAAATTGTACTTCTGACATATCAACGTGACTTTGAGTGTGATTTCAGTGCTGACTCCCTGTACAGGTCTCACAATGAAACGTAATTAAAAGAGGATTTCGCAGGAGTTACACCGACGATGCCACCGCAAATCCCCTGGTAATTGCGCCCTGCTTCTCAGGGGCGATGCAATCAAACAGCCGCTGTTCACGCCGTGTGCAGGATCGCCAACAATGGTGAGGCCTACTCTCTGTATGCGGGCACATCCAGCATAGAGAAAACGTAAACCCCAAAGTCGGCAAAGTGTTGGCGCAAATTTGTCTTCTTCAGCATACCTCCGTGGAACACTGCAATGGAAGCTCTGGACACTTGTGCCCTTTTGGAACAAATAAAAAGTTCCTTCAACATTGGTCTTCCGGTTTTGTCGGAAATGAACAGATCTCCCCGGTAGATCCAGAGGCAGCAGCCCAAAGAAAAGTTTCTCGCACACATAATTGATCACACACACATATATATATATACACACACACACACACACACACACACACACACAAGCTGTACCTGATTTTAATGCCCAACTCCACGCAGTACCCATGTCTTTGGAACAAAGCGAAAGCAAAGGGCCTGTCCTGCTGCTTGGGTCGGGGTCTTCTGCCAGTTGAAACAATAAGTTTGGATCTGCCTCTTCTTCGGTCAGACACAAAAATCGAGCGAGCCAACCAAGAATCGGCATGCAACCTGCAATCGGAGCCTGGTGATCAAAATTGTGATGTGGATGCCGCCTTGGTAACCATTTCGCATTTCTCTTCTCCTTTCCGAGTAAATTGTTGCACAGCGAGAAACTTCATGTCCTCAGGAGGCGCATTGGGGGCGGGACATTCTGCTCAAACACCGTCGGCGCAAAGACGCCGAGGCGGAGAAGTAGGTCATTAAACTTTATGAATGATTAACTGCGTCAAACTGGAAGATGCAAACGGCCAGCGACAACCTCGTTCACGCTCTGAGATAATAAACTTCGTCTCGAGCCTGGAAGAAATAATTAAAGCTGACAAAACTGACAGCGGGGAGAGCGGGGCGGAGTGAGAATCATGGGGCGAGGAGCGGCGAGATGAACATGAGGAACACAATGCAACTGCGCACGCCGCGGCTCCTCAGATCAATCAACCAACGCCATGCTGAATTTAGCTTCCTGGGTGTGACATACTGCATCAAATAATTGGGTCCATGTACAACACAATGAACAATGTTCATATCTACGGAAAGCTGTCGCGAAGTAAACGTGGATGTTGCTCCAGGGAACAATCCAGCCAGCAAGTTCAACAGTCACAGTAGGAAATTTGGGCGGATATGCCAAATGCTGTTGTATTGGACTTCGGTTTTCTCTTTTCTGTGTGTCTGTACGCGGTAAGAGCCACTGAAAGAGTTCCCGCTGGTTCCTGCCATTTTCCGTGTTTTACTGATCCATCGCAGTCGGTTGTGAGCTTTCCTTGCATCCGAAAATGAGAACGTATAAAGACGAAGTGCACCACAAGTGCATGGGCTTTAGCACACTGGCTGTGGTCGAGATGTTACTCGACCCGTGAACAGAAGGCTTCAGTGGTCCGCCCTGTCCGTAAGGAATGTAAGGTTGCAGGGCCCTGAACTTCTGGTGCTTCCCCCATCATCCCTTTCATGTTCTCTGGACGGCCCCAAGGTTTGCGAGCTAGCATGGAATAAAAAGATAACATGCCTCAGGTAAGAAGTTTATCT
>JAAUXT010100053.1_pt1 | contig 14452 bp, 17 predicted proteins | sample 7278171 | NCBI WGS metagenome assembly JAAUXT01 (sample SAMN14350112, study PRJNA611818) | marine sediment metagenome | isolation source: surface marine sediment (1.8m) | place: French Polynesia: Moorea | collected 2018-08 | reverse complement strand
CAGCTTAGGATAGTGGCTCCATCTAGGGAATGATATGATTGGCTGTGGCTGTTGCTGTGGCTGTGGCAGTACTTAGGGGGTGGTCATGGTAAATATATATAACACTCCGATCGCATCAACATCACATGCCTGCACTTCATGCTTGACAGCATTTCTCGACATTCTAGCATATCTCCACTGTCTGAAAAGTTCAACTGCCCACTCAATTTTTCTTTCCGTGCTCTCAGCGAAGGTCTTCTTGCTCAACTTGTCCAATGTCTTCGGGCTGGAAGGATTCTTGAAACGCGTGACCTCTTCTCCAGCTTCTTCAATCAGTGGAGCCCAATCGAACACACCGGCCTTCTCCTCCACCTGCACGTCCTTCGTCATCTCAGGAGAGTCCGGATAAGGCACCAAGGACTTTTCACCAAACCTGCAAAGAAAACCTTGCCACAGTCTTCAGGAAACTACCCAGACAACTGTTGGAAAATGCCGTCAAACCACACTCACTGCCAAAAGTCTGGGGAGTCAACCACTGGTTGAGATGACGGAATTCGATCCCATGTTTCATGGAAACTTTTGTTGCAAACATCCTCAGCATTCATCGTCGACATGAGCTCACTCTTCTCGATCGGAACCTCACAGTGAACATCTTTGGAACCATCCAACAAGCCCGTGAAGATGACCGGAATCCCACCACTGCACTGCGTAGACGTCAGTGCTCCACTATCAGAAAAAAAAACAGAACTTTGACAACTACTGTTCCTCACAAACAAACTCCAATGAGACTCAAAAGAAACCCAGGAAAAAAAGCCATACTCATGCCCAGGCAGGAAGTTGATGTTCACCAAAGTGTTGTCATGACCACCTTCGCTGTCGTCGCTGAAGTTCCACTGCGGTCCAAGATCGAATGTAGACTTGTCTGCAACTTCTTCGCCGTTAGATTCAATCAAATTCACCACTTGCGGGAGCACTGGCAAATCCATGTCTTCCATCACGCCACAAAACCAAAGACAAAACCAAATAAAAAAATTCTTCTACTTGACGAAATCATCAGACCTCTTGTTGCTATGAAGACCAGATACAGACTGACCGGTAAACATCCGCAGGACACCGAGATGTGTGAAATTACTCAGTGCAACACCCTTAAAAACAGACTGAAACAAAGAGACACAAGAGGCGCTCAAACAGTCAACATTTCATTCCGGAATCGGTCAGCACACTAGAAGTGACTTCCACAACTTCACAGTGTTCTCAGACAGTTTTGCACAACTCGACATGATCTGAGGATGGTTCTCAAACTCACCTTGACCCTCTGGTCTCAGTATCATTCGAGAACTAGCCTCAGATCACGTCTCGTTCTGCGAAACTGTCTTCAAAGCACGGTGAAGAGTTCTGGAACCCTCACGTCGCAGATGGACCCCTTTCAATGATCACACAGGCCGTTACTCGGTTGCAGCTAATTTGGTTTCTGTTACCGCAGTTCCTGCAGTGACACGTGCCGACATTAGGACTCGGAACTGCGTCACAGCACTGAGGATGCAGGTTTGTTCAGTCACAGTCAAAACAGTTGAAACTTGGAGACCTTGGAGAGCTGATCCTCATCCGGATTTGGAACTCAGTGGAAAGGCCAAAAAAACTGAGTGAATCAAGGGAGTGACGGACCTTGCGGAAAACAGGCCAAACGCGTTTTGGAAAAGCAACAATTGTTTCAGACAAAAAATACTTTTTGCGGAATGAATTGACATCAACATCAACGCCTTGACCTGGAATGTAAAAATACTGAAGCCAACTTTCGCCCAAAGGTGTACAAATTCAACTCGCAAAAGTCGACGCAAACGCAAACACATGTGAATGGTCTTCCGTTTGTTTTTGTCAGGTAGAACGTTTCCGACTGCTGACAAAAGTTGAAAGCTTTTACCTTCCATAGGCAGCCATTAGTGAAGTGTGATCTCCTTTCAGACGAAACTGCTTGTGGACTCTGTGCGCGGGGCAAGAACGTGTGCACATCCGTGTGGAATGACCATCGGGAGAATTTTGACGTTGACATCTGGTCGTTTCTCTTGACCAATCAAGAGAGTTTATTCGCGTGAATGAGATCAAGTGTACACTTGCCCAGAAACTCAGTCTCCGAACCACGCACATGGGTGTCTTCAAAGTACAATTCTGCAAATCAAGCCCAGGAATACGTTGGTTGCCATTTGTGACAGGTCTCTTTCCTGTGAGTTGTGCTCTGCCTCGTTCCATGTTGCACGAAAAACTTTAAACTTCGTCGAGTGGAACCAATAGAAACACCAAAAACCCCACTTGCGAGCGTTCGCTGAAGTTTTGCTGAAATCAAGAGTTCCGTTCAGGCCATTTGTACAATAACTTGCTGGGACTTGTGTGAAACGTGACAACCAGTTCTTGTTTGTCATTTCTTAATCAACGAACAGCTCGACACATTTTTGATTTATGTGCCGCCAAGTTCAATGACACATTCAACGGAAAGAAGCATCTTCTCGTCCACGCCATGACGGGATTTCCCTCGCAGGATTCTCCCTTTTGTGAGTCCGAGTCTTAAATCAGAGGTATCTTGACGTTGTACAGATCAGCCGAGGGCTGTGATTACCCTCCTCACAAAGCACGCTGTTCTATCTCAGTCCAAATTAACGCATAAATAACCATCGATTTTTGTTGGTGTCAGGCTCTGATCCTCTCTTTGCTCTACTCTTGTTCAATGTTCAGAGGGGGAAGAGAGCAGGACGCTGGGATATCGGCTCTGGTTGTTCTGCTCCGAAATACTGTTGGAGGACAAGCAACTTCCCGACGCACGATTCCTTTCTCCTGTGTGTGAGCTGAGAAACGCGAGTGACATTGTCACGCACACACAAAAGCACATTTCCAAAGCACTGTTTCTCATATTCTTTTCACTGTGGCTCTTGTGAAATTCTAACATCGCGATCTGTGGTTCTGAACGTTGTTTGTTTCCATTTTCAACGGATTTTAACACCCATATTTGCAATGCATCAGCCACAACAACGCAAGCTTGTCTACCTTTGTTCTCACAGAGGTCAACTGAATGAGCTGTCATCCAAGCACTTGTGTTGGCAAACAGAATCCTTGAGGGACATGGAGCGTGCAGAGAAACCGCTTTTGCAAAGCAAAGGCTAGTAAAACGCTGTGATGAGCAGGAAGGCAAGCAGCTTTGGGCTGAAGATTCACGTCCCTGCGGCAGTGAGCAGAAGATGACTCTTCCTCTCGAATCAAAATTGCAGCTTCAGCCCTCAACGGAAGTTGGATTGAAAAACAAGTCCACAACGCGCGCAACGAGGAAGGGCGGTCAGGGACTGCAGAGTGTTTCTGTTTGTGACCCTTGTTCGTGCCTTACGCAGGCAAAAGGCTTGAAAACTATCAGGAGAGCCGAGCTTGTTCGAGGCAGACTGCATGCTTTCTGGCTTCGACTGACAAAAAGCTTCCGTCTTTGAACGGTGGTTGGACACATCCCCAAAGATGTCAAAATAGCCTCAACACAATTGCATCAAGCCTTGGCTGACCACAAAAACAACAAGACAAAAGCTCCACGTCAGTGAAAAGGTTCACGAAGCCTGTTCCCGTGGTGCTGCGTCTCAGGACTCCTCACAGCAGGTCCTGGAGATCTAACCCACGTCATAGTGGCACAAAGCCTTGGAAGAATTTCCTCAGAGCAAAGTCGCACTGTGTTTTCCCTCTCCCCTGAAACCAAAAGTCGTACCACGACCAGCTGTGTCCCCAAAGCACAAAACTCTGGGAAATCACCTCTGCTGGCAGGAATGTAAACGTTGGCCACTGTCCATGCCTAAAATGGAAGAATCCTGTTCCTTTCTCATTTTGTAAAGAATATGACGGTCACGCATGAGGTGGAATTTTCTCACGAGGAACACCAAAAAACTCTGGAACACTCATTCCGTTTTGTGCAGCATTGGCAGAGGGTCACAAGTCTCCCAACTGATGGTCAAATAGGGGAGGGCTTCAACCGAAGGCCTTGAGGAACTGACCTGCTTTTTGGAAGGGTACTGAAACTTCTGGAAATGTCTGTTACCTGAAGAGATGTCCCAAGACTTCAGGAGCTGGCTTGGGTCTCCAGATTCCGACATTTTGCAGGTGCCACCAGCCTGAAGTCCGGAGCTTTCCAGGATCTTGTCCACCGATCAAACTTTGTCAGCCAAACACACGTCAAGTTAAAAACCTGGAGCTCAAGTCGTCACCCACGCGACTCCTGTCGATCGAGAAGTGCTTTCTTTTGGGTGACCTTAACCATTTTGGATGTTGTTGTTCGTTGGTTTGACCTTATTAGGATAGATTTTCTGAAGATGCTGGACAACATCGCTGACAATAGATGACGGAGGCTGCGGCCCCAAGTATCGGGTTTAATTCTCAACTCTCAAGTAGGAGTGGTGAGTTTAGCGCACCTGAGGTGCCTTCCAGTGGAAACTGCAAGCAGCTGGATGAAACAGGATTACTGACCAAATCTATGTCACGGTTTTGTAATTTACAGACAAAAGAACAGAAGTGGATGGTTGCGCAGTCAGGCAGGTGACAAAGACAAGGTGCCGCCTTGGGTCGAATGGGGAAAACACAGTGAATCGTTTGGCGAAAAGTTCGGGTCGCACTCAGAGAGGCCGTGAAACGGAGAGGGGACCGCTGAAGTCTGCCTCTTCTCCCATCTCCTCGAAACTGAAGATCGAGCACCTTTTGCCCACAAGCAAAACAAACTCCCACAATCATTTCTGGCCAAAGTGGCTTCAGCTGCAGACAAAGTGAGGAACCATGTTGGTTTTCTTAACGCAATAAACATGCATCCGTTCCAAGGACAGGCCATTGAAATGACACTGAAGCAACTCTGAGACCAACTGTCAATCCAATACAGGGGAGACCATTCCTAACCGTCCATGTGTTGGGTCAGTACTGTTCCCGACTCCGGCGGTGTGGACGCGTCGGCGGTGACGCCATCGCTGTCGGTTCCTTCTCGTCACACGTGCCTCCTCTCACTCCCCCAATTAAACCGCTATTCTGCTGACCCTCAATAAAAGTCTCTGTCGCAAACTTTCTTGCAGTTGCCTGACAAAATTTGCTGAGATCAACACTGAACACCATCGTCAAAGTCCAGCAGGTAAATTTTTGTTGTTGAGTATCCACACTTGTCGGGAGAACGGTGAAATGGAAGCTTTCCAACAGTTGTTTGTCAATTGAATCAAAAACTTCAGGTTTCAAGGAGAACAAGGTTTTACCCAGGAGACCAGACCAACCATGCGGCCATGCACAGCAGCAGGACTTCTCTTCCTCCTCTACCAGATCGTCCAGATCGCAGCCGCGTATGAGCAGCCCGGACCTTCCAAAAGAGGTGAGCGCGATATCTCGGGAAAATGACAGCGCCGTGTCCACCTTTCAGTCCTGAAACTAAACACCACAATTTTTCTTTGTTTTTCAAAAGCAAGAGATTACCGTTGTTCGAACGGGACCTTGACACCAGAAAAGCAAAGAAAACGTTGGGGTGCTTGAGCATACAAATGACTTGCTCGTATACGGGTGAACACTGTACGAGGTGGGTTCAGAAAATTGTGATAAAGTCCAGACTACGTGATCACCAATGATCGAACAAACCTGTCTTTCTGTCAGTATACAGTTCAATGTCTGATGGTCAAGAATACATGACAGTATCAACATATTGTTGCAAGACAAAATTGTTCTTCAAAGTGGAATACTTGTATTGCAATTTCGGAGGGTTTGTACATGGCACTAAATCAGCGATATCTCTGGAACTACAGCTGAGTGTCTCAGCTTTCTATAGGTACCAAGATCATCTCAATTGGAGCTGTAGTTCCGGAGATATCGCCAATTTTGTGAGACTTTCCTGAATTTTGTCTTTTGGTCAATGAGCAATTTGAATGGAGCCATGTCACAACCCTCCGAAATTGCAAAGTTTGGAGTCAGTTTGACAGAAAATGCTTGGTCAATTGGGATGCCTGTCATTCTGAAGAAGAAAATACCTACATACTTGGTCTTGGCATCTCAAGATATGTGTAACATTCACGTTTTGCTGGATGAAACGCATACTTTCTCACAATTATTGGAGCTTGCCTCGTAGATACTACACACAAAAAAACAGGGGTTTTCCGTGGAAATGCTTGCTTTATCTTGTGCGTGCGCACTGTACGAGTCCCGCGACACTGAGATCGAAGCCACTCACCAGAACTTATCACGTTTTTCTTTTCCATATAGATCTGAGACCAGAAGAACTGAAGCGATTGAAAGAGCAGTTCAAGGAAGGACCCAGCCCCAGTTCGTGGTACTACAGTAAGTAAAACACACAAGAGTGTCGCCTGTGCCATTGTACTGATCAATGATAAACAGAGAAGGCTGATCACTCTGCAATTGCCATCGAAACAGCCATTGGACATGTGAAATTTGTTCTCTTTTTGGGGCAATCCTGTTTGTGCCTGTCGGTACAAAAAACAGCAATCACATTACTTTCCGTGCCAAAAGGGTTTGGCCCGTCCGTGTACAGCTGTTTTGGAGACACCAGGTGCGCAAAAAGAACGGGACCTGCAGTTGTTGAATCAGGGTTCCCACCGCACCTGGAAAACCTGGAAAACAGGGGGTTGGGGGGCAAAAACCTGGAAAAATATTGCAAAACCTAGAAAAAAATTGACCTCACCCTAAAAAAAGCCTAAGAGCCTCAACAGAAAAAGCATCTGGAAAAAAATCTAGCTCAAGCAAGAGGTCATTTGTTCTGTATAATTTTGAAACAAAGCCTTCCCAAAACAAGTGATTATTCAAAATTTATACTGTAAGTAAAAACATCAATTTGTAGATTCCTTTGAAAAAATATAATTTTTTTTGCTAAGCATTTTTTTTGTAAAATAATACTGTATTTTACTTTATTTGTTTTGGAAAAAGGGTATACAAAGCCCACCAAAAAAAAAACAAAAAAATATACTTGGAAAAAACTTTGAAAACCTGGAAAAATCATGGAATTTTGTTGGTCAACCGCAGTGGGAACCCTGTTGAATAGTTTGACCAATTTTGGGGGAGAGATGAAAAGCTGTGTTGTATGCAGTATTGTCTGGACAGCCTTTGCGACGAGATTTGTCACAACGAAATTCTCATTGCAAACTCGAAATGCAGACAAACGTGTCACTGTGTTCTGGAACCACGATTGGGAGCCACATTTGCACAGAATTCTGGCCTCACAGTTTTGGCCAAGAGCACAAATGTTCAAATTATGCACGCAAGAAGATCTTTGATTTGCTCGTGAATCTGCCTTCTTGAGACTTCAATCCTGTCGGTGTATCAAACGAGCAAACGGCGTTCTCTGATTGCAAACTTTCCCGACAGTCTGTCAGACGTTTGAATCCACTGAGTACTTTGAAATACGAGAGGGCTCCACAACGTTCGGTTTGTCGCTGATTTTGAAGAAGTTTTCCAGAATTTAACTCCCACCTACTCCATACTCCCACAAGGGAAGTTCCCAAAGATCATTGCATCAAATTTTCAGTGTCAAGTTCAATTATTTCTTGTCTAGTTTTCTCAAAATTCTGTGCTTGGACTCAAAGTATCTGCAGAATTTTTTCTGCTCCATTTTGCCTCACCGTTTTGGAATGACGAAGGAAAGAACCGAACTTCTTGGACTTCCCTCGTATGACAAAAGCGCATGCAGTAATTTGTGCTTTTCTGGAAATTGCAAGCGTGGGGGACAAACACAAACACAAATGTGTATGCTACGTTTACAATGCCACCAGCTGCCGAACACTGTCCACGTTTCAGTCATGGGCCACCCCGGCGGCGCAGCGGCAGAGAAGCGCGCGGCCCTGCTCGGCGCTGACGCCCCGCTGCGCGCCTTCCTCCCGCGTCCTGCTCGAGACACGCCGAACGCCGGACTCGTCTCCGACTTCGTCGAGTACCTCGTCCTCAAAGGTGGGAAAGGCCTTCAATTTGCATAAGTCAATTGATCATCGTGACACTGCACTCGAAGGAAACGTACAGGTCCACAATGATTCGTTGTTCGCGAATGGTGAGACTGTTCAGAAAATGAGGACGAAGCAGGTGAAGCGCTCGCCTTTGCCTGCTGCGAAACTGGATTGAACTGAAGCATGGCATTTTTCACTGCAGAACGGGGTCAGCTGGCCAAGTGCCTTGGATCGGGAATGGAAAAGTGAGCAGGTTCGGTGGATCAGGCGGGAAAATAGTATTTCGTGCGAGACGTTGGAATGTCATTTCATGCAGAATTGCTGGCTTCTACACGCACGCGTGCATTTCAAACGGCAAAAGGAATCGAGTTTTTCTGATGTACTTGCTTGTTGGAAGAATGTGTCATCTGAAATGAGAACCACATTCAAACAAGCTCCAACTTGATTGCTTGTGCGTTCAAACAATACGCCCACAACTGAATCAGACACTGCAGGGCCTTGGCCACAGAATACAAGTGCATCCTGTAAGCTACACTTCAAATAAATAGAATTACCTCCTTGTAAGTTTTCGCTTTTGTTGTTGTTTTTGCATGATAAGCAGGTGTCCCTTCAGGTCACAGATGATCACAAGTTTCACCTCGTCTCCAGCGGTTGCGTAACTCCAGAGGTCGGGCTTCGCACAGTCAGGATGTGGCCAATTGGAGAATCTGAGGAACATCTCTGAAGTCGACATGTTTGGAAACTCATTGAACCTTGAAATTTGCCTGATCCCTTGGAGTTCGGAGAACACTGACCAATTCGTTCAACCAAAACCAGAAACTTTTCTGCAGTCAATGTGAATCAAACCTTCAGAGTTCAGGTTCAAGACGTTCTGTGACCCATTCCGTGGTCAAATTTGTTACGTTCACGAATGCGATGACCACTGAAGGTTGATGGCTCTTTGAGTGGACAGAAATGTGCAGCAACAGAATCAAAAGTGACATGAACACATGTTGTCATTTCAAAAGGCACATGCATCCAGAGTACCAATGGGCTCGGCAGTTTGAGTTTTCCCGTCCTCTGCAATGATTCGCTTTTGTGTCCTTCAAACAGTCTCAAGCAACGTAAGAAGCGACAAAGCCTTGATATGATCACCACACCGAGCCACACCTTCACAGTCACCGCTCGGTCAAACCATGTCAGGAAAGAGGGCCAATCGCAGACAGATCCTGTGAGCCCATCACTTCAAAGTCGAATTGTAGCTCATTTGAAAAAATTCTCGCCTGAACATCATTCGAATCAGGCGTGGCAGGGAAAGTCTGAGGCTCCCTCGTTGTAGAAGACGATGTTCTATGAAAGGCAGCGCCTTCTTCAAAAAGTCTTGGGTGTCACCCACACACTCTCCACACGACCCCACTGCCCATCTCCACCCACCCCACCCAAGTTGCCCAAAATTCGTGCTTTTTGTATTCTGAGACCAAATCTGTCCGATGTTTCCGGTGCAACGCGGCGACGTGGCACCTGGAGAGGCAAGGGAACTGACTGGTGCCCGTGCCCGTGCATGGATGGACTTTGAGTTTTCTGCTTCGCATGAGACCTGCACCAGTTACAAACAACCAAATTTGACTGGAGCCTCACTAATACTTGGGGAGCCTGACAAAACACGCTCCACGTGGCATTTTCCTGTGTCGAACACAGATTGCAGCCAACAAACAGGTTGTTCCTCCGTTTTAGACAGGGGTTGCGTGATCCTGTCAAATGTGGCTTCAACACAATGCGGAGCCATTCCAGTAAAATGAAAATTCTTCATTCAAGCAACAACAAGTAACAACTCAACAAGAACGCACGGTTCTCTGCCGTCAACAGCTGCGAGTGATTTGATTCTGCCAAGAAAAAGTGTGGTTCAGTTTGCGATGACATTCAAACTGCGTTTTCTCCAAATGAGCAGGACAACACCTCGCGAGGCAAGACTATTGTCGGCAGACCGCATGCTCTCAAGCGCCCTCCGTGTCCTATGTTCCCATTTTTGGGTCCGTCCATTGTTGGCCCCATGGTTGTTGTTTTCCACTCTGATCAGCAAATCCCACCCACCCACCCTCACAATTGTCTTCAGGTCAACACCCTCTGCACCTTGTGAACAACGCCAGTGGCAAAGGGTTACCTGCCTCAACAGACAAAACGTTTACAACACGGGAACGTGTCACTGCCACACCATTGACGTGTGCACATGTGTGTAAATCCAAAGCTGTCTCAGCGCACGCGCAGGCGACACTACACGAGAGACTGTCAACACAACTCGCGACCAAATGAGAGCAAAGCACGCATGTCATCTCAGCTTGATCGCAGCAACACACTCCGTCACCTCGGCGTAATTCGGAGGGAATGCGATCCCAGCATTTTATTGGATCATAACCTGGCCCAATAAAACTCTCACACATATTTGCGTTGAAATAATAGGCTGATCTCTTATTTGATTTTCACAGAGCAATTAGCATCAATTTCGGACATGCACCCCTACGTTTCGAAGGTGCGGTTCAAGCCAGTAGATCAACAAAGTTGTCTTGCCCAGTAAAACTGGGGGGAATCCACAAGGAAGTCCTGTGGGGCACAAACAGGGTCCAGATGGGTGGAGGGATACTTGAGTGCTTCAAATCGTTGCAACAGCGGCGATTCTTGGGCAATGCACACATCTGCGGACTCGACCAAGTGTCAGTCACTTCTTTCACATGTGTGAGGACCACGCAACAGTTGGACCCTCACCCCCTGCGTCCACACGAATGTGCAGGAGTGCGGGGGTTACATCGAGACATGAGGTTTCATCACCATGCTTGCACGCGTGGTTCTGGTCTCAGCGATGCAAAATGCCACCCAGCACATGCATGCACACACAAAATGTTACTTGAGAGGACAACATTCCTGAAACTGTTCCTGTGAGAAATGCATTGAATGTTTGACTACACAAAGATAAAATGCTCAGAATATTTGAGAATCTAAAAATATTCACCTTCCCTATCTTGAAATTTACAACCGTTATCACCTTCCGGAGGAATTTTTACAGCAAGTGGAAACAGTTCTGGGAAAGATAATCTCAACATCAGGTCGGTGTGGCGAAACCAAGTCATTCTTCCGGTGTAGCCAATGGGCATATTTCTTGCGTGAGTGTTTGAGATTTTCCCGCTTTATACGACTCGTTTCAACTCAAACACAGCAAACTTCCGCGATGACGTTTCAAGCATCAAATCCACACAAGTTTTCTGTGTTAAAGCGAACGCAGCTTGAGCGCATTTACAAAAGGACCTCAGTGAGAACTTCGCCCCAACGCAAGTTGACGAAGTGATCAAAAGAACAAAGCCAGCACCATTGAAACAAGAAAGAAAATGTTCTTGCTTGGCAAACCACGTGAAAATGCTGATCTCTCGCGTGCAAAACCGCGCGCAAGCCGCAAGCCAAGGAGAAGTGCATAAACTTTCCGCTTTGTTTCTTGTAGTGGCACACAACGCGTTTGATTTTGCAAACGCGTTCGATATTCCCTCCTTTTCGGGGAACCAGACACGACTTGCGAACTTCCAGTCGCTTCAGAGAATCAAAGCATTGACACACACAATGATTCAGCATCCTATCGGAAACGAGCTTGGTTGACGCACTCGATATCAACAAGTTGATATGCACTCAGCACGAAGCAGGCTGTATAAATGCAGCAGCTTTGCGCACTGATCACAACCAGTGTAATCGAGCAATACGAGTGCTTGGATGGTTTTTACTCAATCGTGGCAACGCTGTGCTTCACGAGTTTTGTTGTTCAGTGAAGTGAGCGACAACGCATCTCCAGAAACACGCTGCGAGTCCTGGTCCTCTGTACAAATTAGAAACGTTTGACCAATCGTTGACAGTCATTTTGTAACAGAAATGACACAATAGCAGAATTTCAGTCCTCAGATTAGGAAAGTGCTCAGGTGAAAAGAATTGACTGGACATCAGAACCATGGAGAGCGAAAGGAGAAGTTGACTCGTTGGAAATACGTTTTCTGTACAACCGTCAAAAACTTTTCACTGGAAAGGAATCAAGTGAACGACTTCAACTAGAACAGACCGTTTTCGTCGTTGGAAAGGCAATTTTGGAGGTACAATTGGAGTCTTGTGAATTTTTTGTGGGCTTTTTATAACAACATGCGTTTTTCTTTCAAAGCACAATGAATATACAGTTGTGTTGTTGTGCAAATCCAAATTTTCTTTGTCCCTGAGTTTCGGCGTCCATTTTGCGTTTGGACGTGCGCTTTGGTTGGAGTGAGTTTAGACAGTGAATATTTTATAACAGGGGTCAGGAACCCAAATTCAGGTCCACAAAATGTACCAATGTGCTGCATGACTCAAATTTGTATCCAGTAAAAAGAGCCAAATCTGGGCCTTGCGGCTTTGACAGAATTGCAGCCTCTGTACATCATTCACCATGCGGGTCACCAATTCATTTTCCAAAAGAGACCACTGGTCGTCTGCGGTTGCTTTGAAAAAACGCACTTCAGCAAAAGTCTCAGAATGACTTGTGCCATGCTTGTCTTGCGGCCGCAACTGAGTCGCGATCGTTTCGAGCTGCTGATCGCGGATTTCCACAATGTTCCTTTGACTGATCTTCCAACACGTTGAAAGCCACGCTTTCTTTCAGAGCAACAAACCAGTCCCCATGATTCTGTCAGCGCTTCTCGTCGTGCTCCTGGGGCACGCGTCTGCCGCCAGCGTCAGCGTCGACGGTCTGCTCGACCTGTTGGACGTGCAGTCAGTCCACGCGTCAAACCCGGCCGAGGGCGTCGCCTTCTCTTCCGCCTCTTCACAGTCGTCCGATGAGAGGGCCAGGCTTGCGTCCGCGCTCCAAGGTATGTACGAGTCACCAACATTTCTCTGTGTGTCTTTGAGAAAAAAAACGTCCTCATTTTATTGTCCTTGAATTCTTCGTGGATGAAACTGCACGCGTACATCAGGGATGGAATTGGGAATTTGGTGGAAGTGACCGATCCTCAAAAGGATCCAAACGCAACATTCAACACGCGTGCGACATGCTTGCTCGTTGCCGCTCAAAGATTTGGAGAAAATGCCGCATATGACCACACGATGCCAAGTTTGACAAACTAGAGATTCAGAACAAACACGGCTTCCATGATGGATCCTTATGCAACAGAGTTTTCTGTCTTTCAGCTTGTGAGTGTCCGCCACGCTGCATGCTCAGTCCTCGGAGGTGCTTCGTCTTGGGGATGTGTTCCAAGTGCAAGAGTCCACACTTGGGCAAAAGGTCCATTCCAGAACCTGGACAAGACCGACAGAGCCTTCTGGCGCGAGTAATAAGGGAAGCCATCGACGTTTGGCCAAAAGGGCAGGAAACTAGCGCATTGTCTGATCATGGCAGAGACACAGCGAGAACCAAGAATCGACACGAGAAGGCCCAGCAATTCCGCAATGATGAGCCGATTCTGAGTTCTGAGAGCGTCAAGCTTCGAACACCCCATTCGGAACGGAAGTTTCCCACAAGAAATCTGAGAAATCGCAATGAAGGGTCAAAGAAAGCAGACGACAAGGAACGTCCCGAAACTGTCGAAGACAGACAATCGAGGGTTCGCCACGGCCTGGGTGAAAAAGAATCTCACAGACAACAACACGGACAGTTTCAGAAGGAGAACGCCTCCAAGCCAGTGCCAAGTTTGTTGATGAAAATTCTTGTTCAACCAAACACGCGGTGGGAAGAACCAACACGGTGAGGTGGACTTCCACAGAACTCATTCTTGCAGGAGTGAGTTCACACACTGGAAAAACAGTTTATGTTCTGTCACACCACTCTTTTGTTGACCAAAAATCTTGAAAAAATTGTGCAATATGACAGGAGCCATTTTCTCAGCGTGTGTGAACCTAACCTGCTTGAAAATAAATTCGGTTTCCTCAAGTTTTGTTGTGATCGGTAATTGTATTGGAACATTTGCCTGCCTTCCTTTCAAGTGGAAAACAAATGCCTTTTTTGAACCGTGAATGATTCCAAGTCGCTTCTCTTGCCAACTTCAGCCATTTCCGGTGGCTCTCGGAGTGGAGCGTGAGTTTCCATCTTCCTACACAATGCACGTTTTTAATCTGCCAACATTTGTTTGCATATGTTTTTTCACCGCTGTCTTTCGTGTGCTGTGTATGTCGTGAGGGTCTTCAAGTGTTCGAAAAAGGCAATTGACTCGTGCCTTCTGTTTTGCGTGTCAAAAAGCGTCGAAGCATCTTTCAAGAATAAATTAAAGTCACGAAGTTCTCAATTGTCCAGTTTGGTGTCAAGTGTCGCATTTATGCGTCAAGCTGCAGGACATAATCTTCTCCTGCACAGAGATCGCTGACAGTGTGGATTCTGACACAACACCTGTCCAAACTAAGAACTTGGAAGTTCTCCACCACCAAAAAAATGTGTTCCACGAATACAACCACCACAACAGAAAGAAACAAGAAGTTCCGAGGCGGGAACCCTGATGGTCGCGGAAGCGGAAACTGTCCTTGCTCTTCCCTGAGAAAGCCCACACTTCCTGTCTAGACACATTTCCTGCTGCCAT
>JAAUXT010038846.1_pt1 | contig 14453 bp, 11 predicted proteins | sample 7278171 | NCBI WGS metagenome assembly JAAUXT01 (sample SAMN14350112, study PRJNA611818) | marine sediment metagenome | isolation source: surface marine sediment (1.8m) | place: French Polynesia: Moorea | collected 2018-08 | reverse complement strand
TGGTCCAGCGCCAGCCCGTCCGGGATCGCGTCTGCAGCGAGAAGGCGCGAGACTTGAGCGAGACTCAAGGGCGTTTCGCGGGAAGCCGGCAGAAACGGAAGGTCATAACTTTGTGTGTGTGTGTGTGTGGGTGTGTGTGAGAGAGAGAGAGAGAGAGAGAGAGAGAGGGAGACAGACAGACAGACAGACAGAGAGTGAAAGAGAGACAGAAAGAGTGACAGAAAGAGAAATGGAGAAATAGAGGAGAGAGACAGAGAGAGAGAGAGTCAGAGACAGAGAGAAAAATAGAGAAAGAAAGAAAAAGACAGCAGTGAAAGGGACAGGTTACAGGACGCGTTTTTGCACAAGTAAATAAATGTATAAACAAATAATATTTGTGCCAAAACATTTTGCGTGCATGGTTGTTCTGCTGTGACTGACAACAGATGAGCGTCATTTCTTTGAAGACACCCTGAACACCACTGGATTCACAATGGCGTTGATTGGGAAAAAGATGGCAATGGCAAACAAGACAATGTTCTTTGAATCCTGGGGTGTGAACAGGAAGATAATGAAAATAACACTGGCAGGAAGCCAAGTCAAACAGTCAGCGACAAACAGAACAGCCAACTGAATGACGGTGTTCCGTTTGGAAGTCTGTACGCCGAGTAAAGCTTCTCCAGATTTTGTCCACGCTCTTATCAGAGAAATATCTGCCAGGCATGTGACAGTCAGTGATGTTGCTTGCACTGTCAGAATGACGAGTGTTACAACCTTGATGTGCAACCATGAGGACGAAAGATCAAGAAACGGCAAACAAATCCCAGAAGTCACGGGAAAGTAGAAAAGCAAAGCAGTTGATGAGGAAACAAAGACTGCAAATGTTACCAGGGTCAACACGGTCAGTGATTTCTTCACAAATTTATGTGATTTAAATTTGGAGTTGAATGGCTGAATCACAACATCCCATCTGGACACAGAGAGAAAACACAGCATCTCGGGATTGAGAACACTCCAAAACAGACAGGCCACAAAGGTCACATGACACACCACGTGTTTTCTCCACGATTCATCGTGCAAATAGTACACGTGACCGAAGTATTGATCCACTATCCATGTCCCGCCTGTGTAGAAACCAACCCACAAATGCATACAGTTAATCGAGCAAAAAATCTGTTCACAGGTCTTCTTCATGGCTCCAGAAGATGAGCTGACAACCGTTTTCTTCATGTGATAAATACAGAACAGATTCGAAAGTGTGACACAGAAGAAAACAATCAAGAATATGTAACTCAAAGCTGCATTGGGGATCAACCTCTGGCATTTGCTGTGAACAAAGGCAGAGCAGAACTTGGTGTGCATCTGTGCACAACAAGCTTTGAAAGTGTCCGTGATGACAATGTCACATATTTCTACTTTTGGAGGAAATTTCTCAATGTCGGAAATCGGATTGTTCTTTATGTTCAAGACTATAAGATGAGTGGCTGAAAATATCTCTGATCCAAAGGATACAATGCTGTTGTCTTGAAGATCAAGGTTCTGCAGGGAAGACAAGTTGGAGAATGCTCCACTATCCACTTGTTTTATCAAGTTTCTGCTCAACTGTATGTCAATGAGATGTCTCAAATCAACAAAAGTATTTTCCTCCAACCTGGTAAATTTGTTTTGTGACAAATCTAAAGAGAACAGGTGAGGGCACACTCTTGGAGAGAGGAACATCTGGGATATTAAATTTCTGGACAAATTTGCAGCGAGGAGGTGAGAACTAAATTGAAAATCAAACCAACTGAAAACGCCACAATTGACCAAATAGAAACTGACATGTGGCCAAGCCCGGTGCTTGTAGACAGACAGGTCTGTGTCGACACATGACACAGCTAAATTTAAGCAAACACACACTTCAGGGCACTTGAAGGTGTTCAGAGAGCACAGAGCTTCATCATCCTCAAGGACACAATCTGAAGACTGGTCACATACATCATTTATGTGGATGCAAGCTGTTGAGTTGGAACATCTGAACAATCCAGAACAATTCCACAGTTGGCACGATTTTGTCTCATCCAATCCATCGGGACAATCCCATTTTCCATCACATTTGTACTGCCATGGAACACAATAATAATTTGGACATTTGAAATTGGCATTGCATTTAAAGTTCTTGCAGTTTTGGATGTGTGATCCTGTCCTGCAAGGGAACAAGTGTTTTCCCTGCACAGTGACTCTGTAGATGCATATGTGTGAAATGTTGTAACATTGACTGTGTCCAGGGACGCAGGGCAATTGGTGTGGATGAGGACAACTCTGAAAGGAACTTCTGGTCAAAAGATCTTTGTATTCGTACTCGTCTTGGTCTCCCAAACTGCAATCAGAAACCAAATCATTGAGTGACTGATTTGAGACTTGTGTTCTTCCCTCAGCACAAACAAAGACAGCACCAAGTCTATTGTCCAGAGGATCATCTTCCAGTTGACCAATATATTTTGTGAATGTTGTCTGCTTGCCATGTTTTGTTAGGTAAAAGAGAAATTTTTGGATCAGTTGTCTGCCACTGCATAAAATGTTTTTTTCATCATCACCAAACTGTTTGTTATCAGCAGAACAGTCCGTCACCCCATCACAGACAAGCAAAGTGGAAATATACTTGCTATTTGCACACTTGAAGAGTTGCTCTGGCACATCAATTTGAGTTATTCCTGATGATGAGCATGCAAACATCCCCTGAGTTTGGCCACTCTCTTCAACACTAGTCTTTTGCTTTCTCTTGGAAAATTCAAGTGCTTTAAAGTTTTCAGCATTCAGAGATGAGAATGAGATGGCAACAAAAATCCCAATATTTGTTGCATCAACCACAGTGTGAAAAACACTGTCAGTTTCAGTTTTTCTGACTTCAAATGCCAACTGCTTGATGTCTGTGCAAGATTTATGAGCAAATGTTGGCTTTGTTTTATCACCATTGAACCACAAGAAGAAATAGCATTGTGTTTGGTGCAAAATCTGGTTCCTCTCACAGAAGAGGTGGTGTGAGGGAAGCCTTTTTGATTGGGACAGCGACTGGTTTTGCTTTGTCATGTTTTTGGCAAAGCAGACAAGGTGACTGAGATACTTCTCATCACAATGAGCAGAAATCCAGTCTGGCTGCATCAGGTTGAACAAAATAACCATTGCACACAACTTGCTTCTCTCTGGTTGCAAAGACTGTGATGCACTGTTCACTCTTCTTTGCAACACAGTGCTGTTTTCCCAAAACATACAGTTTTGAGATGTTTTCTTGTCACAAAGTGTTCGGCCATAAACAAGATGCACATCATAGGATGGCCTTGTGTAAAATTTATGCATGATGTGCTTAGTTTCCTTTCCAAATAGTGTGTTTCTCCATCCTTGGTAAGACACCGGTGACTTGGGCCATACAAAACCTTGTGAAGTAGCCTGTGAAAGAAGCAGGTTTTGTCGGCACCGCCATACCAGGAGAAATGCACATTTCTGTGCCAAGGGACGCACCCAAGGCTCTTGGGGACTGGTCACTTTTGTTCCTTCACCACATTCGGCTTTCGAAATCATGTTGAAGGCCAGGAATAAAATCCAGCCCCACCAGGGGGTGGCTTTTTCCTAATCAGACATGCATTTTGAGCAAACAAACCTTGAGCTGATGTAGGTGTCAACTCACCTTGACCGTCTTGTGTCTCCTGAGATCGATGTACAGAGCCTCCAGGAGGAAGATGTGCACAGACTGGATCAAGTGCACCAGAACCTCCTCCATCTCCCTGCTGACCAACTCTGGCAGTTGGGCATTGTTTTTGTTGCAGATATTTTTGGCTTCATTCCAAGAAAAATGTTTTGGGTTTTGTACTTTCTCATTACATTGACCTTGTGGGTAAGTGTCATTGAAGTACAACAACAGTGGGGATTGGCCTTTACAAGACACGCGCAGATGTTGTAGATATTCTGAAGAGGAAGTGAAAGTCTTGTCCATAAATTTCACGAAAGAGTAATTGGCTGCTGAAGTGCCAATCACAGAACCGTGCATTTGGAATTCAGAAAAGGTGTCAAGGTGAGGTAAATCAATTGTCAGATTGTACACAACGTTTTTGATCCAACTGAGTTTTCCAAACCAAGGCAGCAACAGATCCTCAACCGTACCCAAGGTCCACCCGTTAACATGCTGCACTACGTCGTTGTAGCTTATTGGCATGGTCTCTGCAAAATGTTGATTTTTACAAAATCGTTTAGGAAATGTCACTTTCACACTTGGAGACGTATACCACATGTCCTCTTCCGGCGCACTGTGGACTTTTACCCATTCCACATGAACAGGCCAACACTCTTTTTGATTTGAGGCCAGTGTGACTGTTCCTGTTTTTCCTTGAAGAGAGATCAAGAACCAGTTCTTCAAACTTGTAGGTTGGAATGTGAGTTTCCATTTTGCCAAATGATTCAGTGTACAATCTTCGCACAAAGCAATGCACCCAGCATAAAATGTAAACTCCTACAAAGATCCAGAAACTCTCACAGAAAAGAAGATGACTGCTAGAATTCTGTGGGGAGCTGAGAAACAGATTTGTCAATTTCACCACACAGAAAGTTGTCACAAACAAATGCAGTGTTTTTGGTCTTTGAGACCAGGAGGCAGACTGTATATTTAGCTCAAGTGGCCAAGCAGAAAGCTGCTTTTGTGCCTTCACAGAGAGACCAAATTGAGACTGTTTTGTGACCAGAATCGTGTGCACAAACCAGAAAACTACTGCTTCAGCACACGTATGATAGTGGGATGTGTCCAAAAAGTGTGCAAAAGCATTTCCCAGACAACAACATTCAGGATTTCTTTGGGCACAAAAATAGCTATCCTGATTATCAAAACATACAAGCCAAAGATACAAAATCCAGGTCTCTGTCACAATACTGTACAACCTCAATGAAATGAACAAAACCTTACCTCTGAAGTGACATTGAGGTGCAACTGCATCTTGTGCACATCCCCATGTTCCTTGTTGACTGTTATTAACAACATGTCAGTTGGATCTGGTGCTTTCAAAAACAATGGGTTGTCAGAAACACACAAAGATGTGCCACCTTCAGAAAGTCTGCTGTGATTTGTTTGAGCTACAGCAAGTTCTACCCAACTGTCTTTGTACCCAACAAATGTAACTTGTTTTCTGGTTGGAATGTTGGTGTGGTATTGCACGTTGAAATAAAGATCTGCTCCGAACCTGGGCTTCAAGATTTGTGCCTGTCGTTCAGCAGAACCAGCCTTGAATCTGGATGTAAAGTTCAATTGCTTCCTGTTGCCATGTTTCCACTCAAGCATACTTTTAAATTCAGCAATTTGCAGCAAATTGTCCGGTTCGGTGATTTGGAAACGCGACTCATGTACGGCTGGGTCTCGGCGGATCAGCGCCAGACTGGACATGATCCCCGTGACATGACAACTGGCCTCATTCGGAACATCTGCACGGAATTTCAGAGATATTTTTCGAGAAAATGGTCCAGGGGGCCCCAGGGCGTCGAATGTGTTTTCACACCGTTTGATCGATCTCACATGCATCTGCACAACTGTGCACAGACTGCTTTCTACTTCTATCGTACACACTATGTCGTCAACACTCGCACCGATCATATCAGCAGTCATCCCCAGGAAGCGCTGTTGGATCTGCTCCTCAGCCTCACAAAGGTCAAACGCCACAACAGCGCAATGTGTTTTCCAAATGTGAAGCTCAGCTTGGAGATTGGCATATTCAGTGTTGGTAAAAAAGACCAGGGACAAGGAGTTATTTGGTGAGTACACAGTTCTGGAATGATAAAAATAATTTTCTTTTGCAAAACATATCTCATCATTGTTGGCATTTGAGTGAATAAAAATGATTCCTGCATAAAGGCATTCTGGGTGTTCTTTGCCCACATAGGAGTAACTATGAAGACTCATTGCCACTTTGTTTTGACCTGGTGCAACAAATGTAAAACCACAAAACATTGAATTGCTGTGGTTGAAGGTTACATTCTTAGCTTCTTCCACCAGATGTCTCTCAAAATGTATCTGCTCCCTTTCAAAGTCAAAGAAGCTTCTCTTCAAACTGACTTCAGAATAAGTCATTTGCAAGATGCATTGGAAAGTTCTGCATGTGAATGGGAGTTGGCTCCTCCTGATCCTGTGTCTCTTTGACCAAAAGCCTGGACCATCAAACAGGTCAAACTCTGCTTCATGTGCAGCTGCTGTTATTTTTATCTGAGTGAACATTTCATACAAAATGTGAACAAAGAGAATCATTTCATCCCACAAGTGAACAATGTGAGATCTTTGCTGGCAAGTGTGTGCTCTTTTCAGACTGTACAGGACAGTTTGGGCCACATCAGTAGAAATTAAATCAAACAAAACTGACATGGTGAAAACATTTGAAGGGCCATATTGGAGCTCAACACTGTAAGACTTTGTTTTTGGATACACTTGGAAATTCTCATAAATTCCACAAAATCTGAGGAGTTTGCTCTTTTTCGCAGCTTCAAAGTACATGTACAACCGTATGTCCAGATAGTACTTGCACACCAGAAAATGACCATGGATCCTCACACTGAGGAACGTTATTTTACTCCTCAACTCAGAATGCAACAGGAAGTACCAGTGATGTGAAGATGTGTAAATATTTCTGGCTCTTCTCCAAACCAAATTGCGAGGGCTTTGAACCGTGAGGTTCAGTGCCAAATCATACATGTAAAATTCAGACAGTGGTTGCTTTGTTTTTCTGTACAACTCAAAAATATCATGTGCTTCAAACAGTGCATTTTTCACAAAAACTTTGTTCTTCAAGAATGTAGAGAGAATCTTGAGAATTTTGACAACAGTTTGTCTTTCAAAGATACAAGTAATGCTGTCAAATGTTGAGATGAACCTGTCTGTGTATGCCACCCATGGCTTCTGGTAAGTCATTTGTTTCCCTTTCCAATGCAGCTGCAGATCGTCAAATCCTGCAGTGCTCCTTATTACTAGGGACAACACAACTGTCAGAAGTACGAATCCAATCATCTGCTGCACGAGGAGCGCGGTGTGTTGCTCCTGATTTCCAGTGCAAACATAACAGTTGTGGGAACAGATTTGCAAAGAAGAAAACTCCCCAAACAGACACAAGTTGAAAGTAGCAGCAAACAAAACCACCAACAGAACTTTTTCATGAAAACAACATCATCAAACATCATATCTTCTTTTTGTGGGTTGTTTTTTTTCTTCTTCATTTCAGTGACAAAGAAATTGCAAAATTTCATTTCTACAACAGGACAAAACAGACTTGGCAATCTCGCATGTCCAAAACACTTGACAATGAAGTGGGAAAAAGAAACTTTACTCAGGAAATGCCACTCACAACTGGGCTCCTCAAACCCGTTGACACAAATCACAAAGGAAGCGTCATGGCAGCCCAAGGGGACAATAAGTGACCCAAGCCCCCTGAGGATTTCATTTGCTCGAAGCTTTTGTCCTCTCCTGATGTTTGTTTGTTTGAAGGGAGGATCTGGACCCCCAGGAGGGTCTGGTCTCCAGGGTCCCTGGGCCAAACCAGACTCCCTGATGCCCTGCTTGTTTCGCGGCGCGTGCATAACCCTGCTCTCCTCATAACAGGGAGGGCATCGTTGCATTGCATCACCTTCGGTGACTTTGTGTTTCGTTGTATGATTTGCACGCAAAAGCGTGACACAGAAACTTTGCCAAACGACCTCTGCGGTGGACACGGGGAGGGAGGCACCCGAAGCCGCCTTGTTCAAACTCTACTTACTGAGTCGAAACGATCAGAACATGATCAGTGACCGCAAACAAACTTCCCTTCCCTTCTGCACATTTTGCCTAATCAGAGCAGATTTCTTCAGTGGAGGTGTTCGAGTTGATCTGGATCTGCTGCACGCAAGAGACACAGAAAGAGACTCACCTATCTTCCGCTCGCGTCTCTTCTCCTTCCTCAGTTTTCGCAGTCGACTTTTGCCAACATAGACGAGCGAGCCGAACGCCATGTTGTGTCATAACTCACGCATCGCGCAGTGAGCACGTACATACTCAGTGAGTACTCGCTCATACACCTGGGAGTGAGTGCGAAGACGTCAGCACTGCGCTGCGGGCTGCAGGGGGATTGCACAACTTTTTCTCTTTGTTGTGACTCATCTTGTTTTTACACGTGTAACAAGCATGTACCGCTGCAGTGGATGCAGACGAGACGAACATTGAAAGGAGACTGGAGGTGGAACCAGGGTTCAGAGCGCACGCCTTCACGTCCTCACGTGGACACAGCCTTCCCCACCAGCTGTGGTGAGGAGGCGGGTCAGCTGAGAGGCAATGAAGCAGAACCGTGTCTCTCCGACCTGTCTCTTGGCACCGCGCTGGCCTCTATGAATAGCCTCGTTTCTCAATTGATGGCCAAGGACTGAACGTTTGCACGCAGTGTGCCGCGCGACGTGCGTGAGTCCCAGGGCATGCAGGGCTGGATGGAACATGTTCGGTGGAACAGCCAGACCAGTTTGTCCGGTTCGGACTGGCGCTTGACCCTGAGATCCAACTTCTGGGATACATGCAACTTCAGTAGGGCCCGAATCCAACCCGGATCTGCTGGTGATACGACGTTCAGAACAGAGAGTTTTGGACTGGGTGAAAAATGTATCCGTGACTGGTGTTCCAAATCCGTGCAATGTTGTTCTCGTCACGTAAAGAGAGGCGGCTGATCGTTTGGTTCCAAGCAGACCGGTGCAACACCTGTATGTGCGAAGGAACAGGTTGCTTCGCATCGCAAGCCACGGAGTCAGCGACTTGGGTTGGGCGAGCCTGACGCTGAGCAGGCCCAAGGTGGTCACACCAACCAGGCACGGGTCCAGCAGGACTGGATCGAGGGGTCCCCCTTTGGGGGTAAGGGCTGAATTCAATTTGACAACAAGAAAACATTTCACACTTGCTATCCCTTCTTTGGGGGAAAATGGGGGATCACAGGGGCAAGTAACTTGCTGCCTTTTCTGAGATTTTCTCGGACAGCACACAAAGCACACGGTGATGGGTCAGTGTCTCCGGTGCACTCAGGAAGACTTCCGAGGCGAGTTGGTAGTCACAGGTCGCTGGCCACGCTTCAGTTGGCCAAAAGTCGCGACTGTGATCTCGGTCGAATCCACGCAGCAGGTGTGACAAGTGCATCGTGTTGTACATCTGCAGTTTGTATTGAACGTGAAGTGTGGTGCCAGCTGACGGAATTGAATTTCCGCGATGGACTGAATTTTCCTCTTAATCAGGTGTCAATCGACCGGACAACATGAGTTGCCAGGTGAGTTCAGTCACAGTTTTGTCACACTCAAGCCGTTATCAGCACCTGTGTAAGTGGTGGCAACCTCACAGGGGCTCAACATTTGGAGGTGGGACGCTATTTTGAGGGATTCAGCGTCATGTTCACACAGAAAAAAACGAAGAAACTACCTGGACTCTATGGTGGAAACTCACAGCCGGGACGTTGGGCGTGGGACCAGTTTGACACAAAACGCAAGCTGCAAGCTCCAATATGACACCACTCATCGTCGAAAGAGCCAGTTGTTCACACCTTTTCCGTGTGCTCATGTATCACAGCAATTTCCCCATTTCTCCTGGTCATGCTAAATTGGGACTCATTTTGTGCAGGAAAATTGCTCGTGCGTATTTGGTGAATTCCGGTGAAGTTCATACAATTAACATGGGTTTCTATGGAACGCATTTGCATCGGACAAAGCGGGATTGGGTTGAGCGAGGTACATGTCTCGTGTTGGAGTTTCGTACTCCCGGCACAGTCCAGACCTGTACTCGTGCGCACTCTCCCAGCAGAGTGAGGAGAAGACTGGGATCCTGAGTTCCGCCGCCGCACACAGCGCCCCCTCGCGCCCGACGGGCTGCCGGAAGTGGCTGCGTCGCTACCGGAAGTCCCCGCACACGGCGACGGGGCTCGTCTTCCTCGTGCTGCTGCTGGAGGCCACCATGCTCACGGCGCTCGGTGAGTGTTGGAATGGAGCTGCAGGGGTGTTTCCCATGTGGTCTGCTCCAGTGGGTCTGGAGGTGATGGCCTCGGTACCTGTTGGATCCACGGTTCATGGGCTCTGACTTTGACAAGTCCAGGGACTATGATCTGGCAGAACTAAGGACTATTGTCTCTGCCTCTGCTAGATCCAGGGACTATGGTATCAGTCTCGGCTGAATCCAGGGTTCATGACCTCAGTCTCTCCTGTTGGCTGTGGCCATGTGGCATCCACGGGCCCGAGGTGGAATGTCACGGGTCAGGGGACGGGGACTCCGTCCTCTTGGACCTGCGTGTGACTCCATGGCCGGTGTTGCTGCAGAGCCGGTGCTCCCGGACATGGTGCGGGGCTACCCGGACGTCCCCGCCGGGCTGCAGGCGGACCCTGCGGCCGAGGGAGGCAACGCGACGGCGGTGGCGGCGGCGCTGCTCCCCCTGGGGCTGCTCGGCTCCAGCTCCCTCGCCGTCGGAATCGTCTTTTCGGCCAAGTCCTTCATGGGAATGCTGTCCACGCCCGTCGTGGGCCACATGGTCGACAGGTACGTGGTGTCTGCGCAGTTGCAATTGTGTGTGTGTGTGTGTGTGTGTGTGTGTGTGTGTGCGTATGTGGTCAGTTCAGTCAAACACGCACACATAAATCGAGTTCACATATATATGTGAGTGACCCCGTTTGGGTGGTCAGCCTTTCTTGTGTTGTGTGGGTTTTTCTACCCGCACCCAGAGATACACCCATCGGTACTGGGTGGTCACGACACCTCATCCCAAAACAAAACCTCTTCATGATGCAACCATACTTCCAAACAAGCACAAACAGTCAACCAAGTCGTGGAGAAATCTTCTACAACTGGTTTATTCTTATCAGGTACCAGTACCAACAATACAAGTCTGACAACAACCCCAAGTTGTAACTAGGGCAGCTTCTTCCTCCTGAGATACTTCTGGGTTCTGCTCTCAGGTGAAGCTGTACCACAGCTTCAAGCAGGGTTGGCGGGAAGGTTCAATTACGGCTGAAGCTTACAGATTCACACGTAACACTTGTGGTTCACCACACAAACAAGGAGAAACAGGAAACCAGCCGACTCTCGTTGTAGATCAGATCAGACACGCGAATGTAGAACTGGAGCTGAAGGCACGACCACAAGTTCCAAGGCATCAGCTTCAACGAGGGTGCGTGTGGTCGGAGTGTCAGAACGGGACGTGAAAGTTTTGGCCAACAGCCGATCATTGCCACATAACTCTAAACACTGGTGGAAGTGCAATGTCGGGCTCGACAAGAGTGGAATTCAGAAGCAAAGAGGTTGAACTCAAACTTATTCAGAAAATTGACAACAAATGGTTTGTTCACAAAAGTAGCCACTTGAATCAAATGGTTTGAAACAAATTTATTGTCAGGAATTGTCCCTGACAAAATAACTGCAATCCCAAAATGAATTCCACAACTTTTTCCTGTTCACTTTCTGGATGTCATTGCTTCAGAATTTTCTGTTCCTTCAGCACCAGACCATTTCGTCATGATTTTCAAGCCTGTCAACCAAAGACAACGCGGACTATTTATTCTTTGGTTTTCTGTCGGCGTCTTTGAGATGTCCCATTGTCAAATCATCAAGGCATCTGACTATAAGTCTGTACATTTTCCCAAGATGTGGACAGCATACACAAATGAGTCATTGCAATTGTGCTTGCGAAAACAACAGATTCTTGTGACAATTCAACTGAAACAGCTGGAGCAGTGCTCTTTGGAGGGGTTGAACATTTCAAGAAAAGAACAGTAAGATTTTTACATTTCTGCACTCAATTTGGCTTCCAACCAGATGGCAGTGTCTTCAACTCACGTGCACTTCTGTATTTTGCAGTGTTGGACAATTTTTTGCATTCAACAAAGCTATTGGATACTTCAGGCCATTCTGCCACACCGGTTTCAAGAGACAGATAGTCACCATAGAAAAGACAGTCAAACATTTCAATTTCAATGTTTCCTTCCCAAGCAGCAAATCTTTCACATATTTCAATTATTTTACAAAATATTTCTTTCATGTGATGCTGCACAGAAGACCTGCATTTACCTTCATTGCCAACTTGGCAAGTGGACACAAAAGAACCTTTGTGTTGCAACTGAACTGCTTTCCTTTTGCCACGCATGAGCACTCAGATGCATTTCATTTTCAAGTTATCGATGCCAACACTGTGGCTCATTCATATCTCAATTTGAGAGATTATTATGAAATTGTGCCGGAGCCTGTCTTGCAAACTACATTCTTAATGTACAAAAAATATGTTCAGAGCACTTCTAAATTCAATGTCAGAGTTGAAAAATTCAACAGAATAGCATTACACAAACGAACAGGAGGCATTGAGGTATTTGATGGTCCGTCTGAAACGTGTAACAAATTCTCTGATGAGAACATGGTTGCTGTGTCGTCAGGCTTCTGTGTGATCCTTTTGGTTCATATTCACAATATATCCCTGGAGACAAACGTTTTCCTCAAAGGTGTTGACATGAGTGTTTTTCCAGCTTCTTTTGAAAACAAATCAAATGCCACTGTGGACAACTATTCAGAAATCAGTAACTTTGGAGACCATTTTAATTGCAGTGTCAAATATTTTTTGCTGTGTCCAGTTGAGCTGACCACACCCAAAGGCAGTTTTGTGAAATTTACTCTTGTGAGTATGGATTATACAGGCTACGAAGACTTCTCCTGTTCCTTTGGTGGTCTTGCCATTTTTACAACTGATGACTCAAACCATCACAAGGAAATAGTGAAATTTTGCTCAAGTGAAAACAACATCACAGTGACAAGTCAGGGATCATCTTTGCTTGTTATCAAGTACTCATACCAAGGCCTGGCAAGCAGCACTGAAAGAGTAAAACTGGAGAAAAACACTTGCAAAGGTTACCTGTTCAATCCACAACACATATTCCTTCACTGTGCAAAATCCATTGATTATTTTCTTGACCAGAAGTGCTTTAATTGCAAGCATTTCTTGAACAGGTGCAAGCAAATGTTTTCCACAAACCAAAACATCACGTATTGGCAATCTAAAGATATTGACATCACTGCGCAATACTACCTTTATAAACTGCCGTCGCACCTTATTTATGACATCAGAACAGATCAATGCATAAATATTCAAATGAGCAGCAGTTTCTTCAGTGAAGACACTGAAACTTGCACCATCCGAGACATAGATCGTGCGCACCACTATGCAATCAGACTGCAGCCAAAACAGCAACAGGCAGGACACTTCTACTTCACTGCTGCAACTGGATACATCTCAAACAAAGACTTTGTTGAACTTGAAACATTTGAAAACAAAAAACAGACAAATAAACAGACACTTCAACGAATTGACACCATGTCAATTCTGCATCCAAAGCTATCCAAGCCTTATGAAACTTTGAAATTTAAGTTTGAGCCAATGGTCAAGCCAGGCCCAATATCAAGGCTCAGTCTCCAAATATCATTCAAAACTTTGGACTTGAAGCACACGAACAATGAAAGGATGTATCTGAACAGTTTGAGAATCCTTTCTGGTTGGTTGAACATTTCAACACCGCAAAACTTCGACATTTTTGAAAGTGGTTCTGATGTTCTTCATTTTGATGTTGCACAAACGAAATTGTGTCAAGAGAAAAGTCGTCTTTTATCCCTTTGTGCAACATTACAAAGCTGGAGGTATTGTTTCGAAACAAGCCAAAGTCAGTGCTTGAATTTCAATTCTTCTTTTCTTTACAGTTACAGAATGAACCTCAGATATCTGTTGAAGAAACAAAAATTTATCCTCTCTCTGCCAATTATTGTTCAATATTTTAATGTTTCCTATAACACCTCTGATGAGAGTACGAAATGTTTTCTTCACATCAACAGAAAATCACAAAATTTTCCTTTGATTTCTTCTGACGCACTGAAAGAGAACATTGTTGATTTGGAGTGCTCAGACCACAGCAGCCTGTTTGAAAAATCAGACAAAGTAACTGTCGCACAAAGCCACATTCAGCACTTTGTTTACAAATCCAAGCAACTGGTGACATGGAAAGAATCTCATGAACTGTGCCTGAATAACAGACAATTGCTGCCCACTTTCAAACATGTGCAAGATGTGACACACGTGTTATCAGTGATAAAACAAGCAGTTTGGCTTCCACCAATGGACTATATTTTCATTGGAATTATCAGAAAGGTACTTTTTCGCAAAACTTCGTACTGCAGTGCTCAGGCAAATTTGATTTGTTACGAAAATCTATCCCAACAACAGAATTTCGCTTTGGCAGAACTTTCCCACTTGATCCCACCGAAAAAAGTTGTCTTAGTGGCTTTCAAGAGCCATTTGTGAGTATACAACAGTTTCAACGTTTCATGAGATTTGTTTGCTGAAGGTACGGGGGGACCTCCAAAAGAAACTTTCCGGAGTGAATTTCAGTGTAAACAATTTGTTGCTCTTCAGCAACTTTTTACACAGGCAAAGACTAAAGTCTTCTCAAGTTTC
>JAAUXT010057203.1_pt1 | contig 14457 bp, 7 predicted proteins | sample 7278171 | NCBI WGS metagenome assembly JAAUXT01 (sample SAMN14350112, study PRJNA611818) | marine sediment metagenome | isolation source: surface marine sediment (1.8m) | place: French Polynesia: Moorea | collected 2018-08 | reverse complement strand
TGCTGTTGGGTCCACCAGAGGAGATCGCACTCTGCGCCCTGAGTACTCACACCGCGCTTGCTACAGCTTCCCTCAATCCGGGCACTTACACTTCCCTTCTGATTCATACATAATCACCGACTGAGTTATATTTATTTCGTACAGTCTTTTTCTGTCATACACTCTCAGCACACAGATGCTCAGCGCCTTAATTATTTGCGCTTCCAAAACATACCCGACAATGCAACTTCCAAGTAAGACTTAATCCTGCAATATATTACAGTCAATCGTTACGGGATATGCATTGTTGTTTTAACAGAACAGACTTCTACTACTCACTACTCAGTCCACCGTTATTGCACTTGGCTGTCACACTCAGATTGCGAAGGTCAATGAGAAAATAGTCACATTTGCAACCTAAGACAAGTGAATGCATGGCCGTTGGGAAGGATCTGCAGAGAAAAGCGTGGTGTTTGCAGGAGAGGCACCTTGAGTTCATGTCCAGTTGTGTGAACGTGAGACCAGCGCATGAGGCACCTCGGGACGATGAAAAACAACACGTTTTGAAGAGGCCATTTCACTTGTGAAAAACTGAAGAATAATAACAGAAACACGACTCCATAGAACTCTCGGTCATTTGCTGAGAAATTAACCACTTCCTCACACTTCCCCTTTTGTGTGTTCTGTGAGACAGCTGGGCTCTTGAGCCTGACCAGCATTGAGCCAGCTGGCTGAAAACATTTGGCAGCTGGGTATGGTGGATAAACATTCTGGCTTGGCAGCTGGCCAGCCAGATTTGATGTCCCACCAACTACCAAACTCAGCCAAACACCAACAAAAACAGGTCAATAGATTCGCCTACTGGTACAACCGGACAAAAAGTTTGAATTTAAAGCAGTAATTTACCAGGGGAGGTATCTCTGGAGTCTTGACCTGGTCTACGTCCCCACTCCAGTGGGGTGAACAACTGGCCACAGAAACATGATGTCATCATTTCACGTAAGACTGTCAAAGTTTTGACCTCAAGCCAACCGAGGAACTTCGACCTGTCCACTGACTTTGCAGCTTGTTGAACACAAAGGCTCAGATGTACACCAGTTCGCATTTTGGCATCCTGATGTCAGCTGGAAAATCGTACAAAATTGCACAGATTGTTCTTGCAATTTTTTGTTGCGATGCTACGCACAGAGACGCAGAGGCTTCCGACTGCCTGACTGAGGTGACATTCAACGCGACGGCGAACTCGACACACTTGACCTGCAATTAAGCTTCACACACTGGAGGCAAAATGCCATCTGGCATGACTGCCAAGAACGCACCAAAAAAAGGAAGAAGCACGTCGGGCAACGTTGCAACAGAGTGGCCAAGTCATCGAAATGGACAAACTTTTCAGCACGAATGAATGTCACCTGTGAAGTGCGGAAACTCATACGGGAGCAGCGAAAATATTGAAGGATTTACACAAAGAGTCGATTATCGAACTTTCAGGAACAAAATCCAGAGGGAATGAGACCTTTTGCGGCTGAATCGAATTCGGAGCGATGCGAAGCTGTGCACAGCTTGTGACATTTCCGAATGGATCAAAACGCCATTTTCCACTTGCTTAATTACCGGAACGCCTCTCTTCCTGCCACTTTACTTTCGCAGATGTCTTCTGTGTGATCTACCTCCAGCAGGAATGGTCTTTTGCATCACTCCATTGTCCTTGGTTCTTTGTGCAGATTGAAACTTTTCCACGAGCAGAGCAGAACCACAGTTTTCTCCTCCAGCATCAAAATGGGAGAGCACGAAAGAAACTTCATCCAGTGCACAACGTTGCAAACAGGAGAACTCATTTCCAGGCGAGACATTTGCGAGAGAAAGGCACCTTTGAAAAACCAGCTTTACAGAAGATTCTGTGCTTTGAAGCGCTCTCTTTATCGCAGGAAGTCTGAAGTGACTGGTTTCATCCACAGATGAATGGTGACCTGACTCTCCGCAAACATTGATCTATGCTTCATTAGATTATTCTCCAAGTCTGTGTTGGGGAGCTGCTTACTCTCCTGCGGGCACACAGGGACTTGATTTGCTGCTGTTTTTACCACTGGAAAAATCCTGATCCTCTTTCCAATGTTACGCCCCGCTCGTTGGGCAAAAACGGCACAACCATTGCTTGCTCTCTTCCTTCTGCCGTGAGGTTTAAAGTGGCGTTTTCACGGGGACGTTTCTGTCAGTCTTTCTTCTATACACGTGCCTGTGAACTTTTCCACACAGAAATCATCCGTAATTCAGTGACGGGATCCCCAAGGTGTCCTTGATAGTTGCAACTGCATGTGTCGTGTCAAAACAAAATGCAGTGAACGGGTGATGGATTTGAAGGACTTCTGTGTGAACGATTGTGGTTCTTTTTGATTGCACTTAACCTGGAGAAAAGCACTCTTCGGCTCCTTTTGACATCATGTTTCAACGTTATCATAACCCTGAGCGGATTTCAGACACTTGGAGCAGTGTTCGCCACACAAACTGTAACTCAGAGAAGAGAGAGTACGATGGGAGACTGCATGTTTCGCAGGAGAAGCGCAGCGGACATCTGGCAGCCCAATTTCGCCACCTGCGTTGCCTCACACTCCAATTTCCGATTGCAATGTGTGAACAGGATTGCATGATTGCAGCTTTGCGGAACAAGTCCAAAGTAAACGACGTAATCTCAACAGCCTGACAATCTGAATGTGGCCCCGACCCCAGCGTCGTGGTGATCACGCTCGTGTGAGAGTCAGGAGCCGAGCTGAGCCTCCCCATAGACCCCAATGTTCCAGCCTTTCACTGATACTGACCAGCAGCAGGTTTGACATTTCAGATCTCACCAACATGGACCCCAACTGACAAATTAATGCAAAAGCATCAACAAATGGAAAGGTTAAGTGTTCTCTTTTGAACACACACAGTGGCAAAACTGTCGCTTCCTTTCGAGCGAGGTTCAAAGGATTCGTTGGAAGCACGTTTCATTCACAGCACGTGGATGAGCACAACGTGCTTGCTGCACGTTGACCAGCAAGGCTGATTCAGCAGGTCCTGACCTCGGAAAAGCAACAATTCTTTTTTTCTGAAATCGTGTTGCGGAATTGTAATTTGGAATTTTGTCGAGCGTTGATTGAGCTCGTACTACTGTCAAGGGACCGTGCTGCACTCTTCAGAATTAAATTTCACGGAGAAAGTCCAAAAGCCCGTGACGCCCATTTTGCACCCATGTGGATGTTTTTATTGGCTGGTCATCCTTGAAAAAAACTTTCAACCTGAAATGAGTGACAAACAGGCAGATGAGTGCAATGAAAAGCAAAGGGTGAAGAACATTCGATGGGGTTTGGGGGGTGGGGGTGGCACACGGTGTGTGTGTGTGTGTGTGTGTGTGTGTGTGTGTGTGTGTGTGTGTGTTCAAACCCACAACTGAGCGCCAGTCTTCCCGCAGCTCCAGAAACTGTGCGTTTGGCTTGCACTGCTTCACCCCGTACTTGCATTCTGATTGCCCCTCAAGGAGAGCGTGAGGTTTGTGAAGGTTCACCAGGTGGAAGGGGAAGAAGTGAATTCAGCAAACAGCAGGTTCGCCATTGTTCGAGTAGTTTCTGGAGAAGGCGGTGGGTCCCAAAAATGTTGAGGTGAGAACTTTGTTCTGAAAATAACCCACCTTTTCACAGGAGGTGGAGTCATTAAGGCACATAACAGGAATCACCACCCTCTCGCGTTGGACCTTCTCTGCTGAATCCAGGGCCGCGCCCAAATCGGTCCCGGGGAATGTTGTTTGCACAGCTTGGTGCGCAAAGGACACGAGTTGGTAATTGTCGCTGAAAAGCCAATTGGGCAGAAGGTGCTCCACAAAAACCGTTTTTTGCTTTGTCTGGCTTTCAGCAAGCCTTTTTGTGTCTTCACCTTTGTGCTTTTGAGACTTCCCACAGCTTCACCTCGTGAAAAAAGACTTTGTTGTATGCTGACTGGTTTCTTGTCCTTTCGCCTGGTTCGGTTTTTTTCAACAGAAAGACAAAAGTCAGCTTTCATCCAAAAACGGGCACGCACTTTAGGCTGCGACAGAAGACGCAAGTGAAAATCAGATGCACAATGTTGAAGCACTTGCTGCCACGGATCCGCAAGTTTCCTGACATGCTTGGTACTTTACAATTTTGGCAGCTTCGTTCACACGATGGTCCCTCCTTTCATATTGCTCGTAAATCTGGAATGTCAAGAGACTTAATTAACTTCTTGGAAGAAATGCATCACCTGTGTGCAAATTCTGATTTATCCGTCACATCATGGCTGCTTCTTCAGTCTGCAGATCAAGTCAGCTTCTTCTGAATCACTCAACCAAATTGTACGCCCAGCGGTTTCCTTCTCTGGGCGATTGCTCCACCTCACACCGTTGCTTGACAAGTTAGAAGGCACCTTCCACCAGATTGTCAATTTGAACAACCACAAGCTTTCTTTGTCTGGAAACAACAGCATGTTTTCCCTGTCGAATGCAAACCAAATCTGGGTTCGACACCGAAAGCCAGATCTGTATTCCATACCCACCTGTGTCGCACCCATGTAGGCGATGCACCCCAAAAAAACATTTCTTTTGTTTTGGAGAATTCATGCGAAATTAATGAAAATGAAAATTCATACCCAAGAAAGAGACGCACCCCAACTTTTGATGCTCAATTCCACCCGTGTAGAAGACGCACTTTTTGCGACGTTTGGATCGAAAATTTAATGTCACATCAACTTTGAACCCCCTTGCACAGAAAAATTTAAAGTAGAAAACCCTGGGTTTTCTTTGATCGTACTTTGAAAAGGCATAATCACTTCCCAAATGTGGTAAAGTCTCGGTTTGCAAAAGTTTTTGGACACTGAGGTTGACACTTTGAGTTCAAACGTCGTGTTTTAAACTCCTTCTTGAAATTTTCTGCTTTGGAATACCTTTCACAGGACTTTCCCCTTGATAAGAAACAAACTGTCGCACCGCCTTTGTCTGTTGTCCCACGAAGAACGTGCAAAAGCAGTGGCGGCTGGATTCACAATGGCACTGCGCAGGTGCTGAAACAGTGATGAGAGTTCTTCTGCCTAGAGTGTCCGAAATCATTACCTCCAGCACAGCTCTTGTTTGAAAGCCGCAGCTGCTCTTGTCACGTCTGCAGGGTGTATTCGTTCTTCTTGTATCGAAAAATTCTCTTGCAGAATGCAACTTCGACAATCCCACGGGAACATTTTTTGGTCGGTGACGTGATATGATCCAGATACGCAAAGTTGTGTCACGTGTGAACTTGGTGCACAAAGCAAAGTTCAAAGAAGTAGTTAGGAGAGGTACGCGCTTGTTCGAGTAATGAGGGCTGCATGATGCCACGAGAGAGAAACGAGGCGTTGGCGTTTTCGACGTTGCACGTTGGCGCCACAAAAACAAGAAGCAGTGCCCAAGGAAACTGCAGTGCGAAGTCCCTTCTGGCATCAGTAATGTCATCAATTCTTCCTTATTCATCAATTCTTCCTTGTCCTCCTTGTCTTCCACCAATCATGCTGTCCAGGGGGGGGTCTAGCCATAGAGGGGGGGTTTGGGAAGGGGGGAGGTAGGGTTGGGGGAGGGGAGGGGGGTGAGGGGGGAGGGGGCAGGGGACATTTCCATCCAGCTGCCATATACTGCACTACCACATGGTGCTTCGCCCTATAGGGACTTCGCACAATGATACGGGTGTGTGTTTGTGTGTGTGTTTTTCAAGGTGCAGGGAAAACCATGACCTTGTGCTTTCAGCTTGCTTGGGGATGGGGTGGGATCGTTTTTGTTATGTTGCAGCTTGAAGTGTGATGAAGCTGTGGGTGTAGAACCACAGGCAGGATGCACGAAATCTCTGAGTTGCAAGCTGTGGACTGAGGAATCCCGGAAATTGACATTTCAAATCGTTTGTCATCGTGTTGTCTGATCTGAGCAGGACCAATAAAAGCCCTGTTTTCCCGTTTATCTCCACAGGCAACGCCAGCCAGTTTATAGACCACGGGTCAATTTTCCACTTCTAGCTGCCACCTCAGCCACGCTGTGCCGTCACAATCTGCAGGTCCTGTGGAACTCCTGATGCATTGCTTGTCAGCTGTTCCAGATGACAGAAGGTCCCCTCTGGTTGCGACAGTGTCATGATCCCGAACATTTTGCTGCCCGAGTTCAGTCCATTCAATTATGGGCTGCGAAATTTATCATGGAGCGAAATTACCTCTTTCCTGAGAACGTATGGAGGAAGCCTGCATGTGGAGCTGTAAATTCTATTTAAGGATCTCGTTATTCTTTCTCCTATCATATCAGGCTTCCTTTTGTTGCTTATTTTCGCAGCAAATCTCTGCAACATTCGCAAACAAACAAGCAGCATATCAGCCAGACTCTAGATCTGCCATCAAACGGCCAATTTTGAAAACTTCCCACGAGTGATCAGGACTTCTCTTTGTCTCAAAAAACTGACGTTACGTCAAAAAGGGCTTTGCTCGTACTTTGGATCCATGGCACTTGCGTCAGCAGATTCGGGTTTGATAATTTTGGCCATAGTCTCCAATTTCCACAAAGACATCCCTGCATGGCTTCTACGAGTACACAAGCGTACACGAAACACGAAAAATATCTTATCGACGACCAAGCATTACCATATTTGGCATATTTACGAGTGATGTTCTTCCTACATTACGGGCTCTTGTGCTTTGTCAACTTGCTCATAAACGCAATCATTTACATGAGTTAATGCAATTCTTTTTCACAAGGTTATTGCGCCGCTTGAATTGAGATGGTTGCAGCCCCGTGTCTAATGGTGACGAGGAGATACGGTCAAAACCGGTTTGAGCAGCTGGAGAAAACACTCGTCCACTCATAAAGAGTGAAAGGTGAAACAACCAATCTGAGAAACGAATTTTATGGGAGCAGGAGCAAACAAAGCTGACCAGTGTTCTCCTTCGCGGTGTCTTTTGGCTGGTCGGGAGGAACGTGATCTGAAGAACGGAAGGTGACCCGCAGTGCAACTCGCGGCAAGTTGGGACCAGCACACCCTTGAGCAGGGATGTGAGTTGACCACAGTTTCAATGGGACCTCAACACCCAAAAATGAGGCAGGGGTGTGCAAAGCACAGGGGTGCGTCTTACACAGAGGTGCGCATAATCACGGTGTGTAGTGTTCACAGGCTGTCTGTAATTCTTGAAAATCGGTTCGAGGAGGGCGCAGATGTGAGAAGCACTCGTGAGTCTGTTCACAGCAGACTTGCAGCCGCAGACGCGGCTACGCGTGGTGGACACAGCTGCGTTCGGCCTCCCCTCTCCGTGAGACTCCGAGGCTTTCAGGCCCGAAGCGTACATGGATCTGTGACATTTATGTTTGTGTCTCCTTCGCGAGATAATCCCTTGGCTGCTGCTCTTTCATCCCACGAAACGTACAGTGCGGATGGGCTAGTTCCCTGAGCCTGGGCTAAATTGGTCGCAAGAGAATATTCGCTTGTATGTAAAGAAACACCAACACACGCACGTTTCGCAGAAGAAACAGACTTCCACATAAGACATCAGCATGCCCAGGCTGCGCCTTGACGCAGCTTGCGCATGGTGTGTTAAAGCTGATTAACTGGTGTATTGGGGGCCTCACCCACATCAACACGCACGGCAAAAAACTACTCGTACATACATGTGTGCAAAAGCTGTCTCGTTCTTGCAACGTGTTTCTTCAGGTGATAACAGATTTTCAAGGAGGCTCGAGTTGACCGTCTTCAGTCTGACCCCCGAACTCCGCAGCTCGTCTTCGTGCAAAATTCGCAATGTTGATCTGTTCGTTGCAACAAATTGGGGATTACGAGTGACACATAAATTCACTGCGACTGCACACCCCTCCATCTTGCAGGGTGTGTCTTATTGTTATTGCTTTCCTGTGTTTTCCGGATTCTGTTTCGCTTTGGCTTCTCGAAAAGAACAAGGGTCACAGAAACCACCCTTTTGTTCTGCCAAATGCTGCTGAGGTTATCGGCGATCAACCCACATTTGAAATAAATTTCCCAGATCGTGCAAAAATACGAAAGTCCCTTTCTTCTTAATCTTCTGTGAAACGAAGCCCCAACAGGTCCAAGACACGAACAGTTCATGATCGGGTGCTGGTTTCGGTTGGGTTTGAGGTCAGATCAGGTTCAGGGTCAAATTCACAGTTGGTTTTGTGTGAAGTTTAGGGAAGCATTTGAGTAAAGGTTGGGTGTTTGTTGAATACAAATTAGGATGGTTGTTGCTGAATGAAGCTGCTGTGTCACAGACACATTTTAGAAAGATGGAAAGACGATTACAAAGAATGAGCAGTCATCAATTTCCCTTCACGTGCGATGCCCCAATGTTGGTGTGCACCAAAAACCTTGATCTCACTTTCAGGTGATTCCTGGCTTCACAAGTCTGGATGCCGACTTGTGTGAAACGGATCAAGTCGTGGACCGGTGGGGTTATTTTCATTTTCAAGTGAAGTTTCATGTGGCTCATTGACATGAAACTCGGAAATGTATGGAGCAAGCACCACGGCTCCTCACGCGTACGTAATCATTCTTCGTTTTCATCTGGGACTTCGCAATAGAACCTGAATGATGAGTTGTCTTCTTCGAGCTGACTCGAGCTATCTGCACATCAATCTGTTCTTACAACTGTCAAGATCACTTGCAAGTACCTTACATCACGCAAACAGCAGAGCCGTGACAGAAATGTCAACCTCTGTTGATTGCCATTCATGCAATGTGCAAAAGCACAAACATTTGCAGTAAAGCTACCATCGCTGGGAGCGTCATGTTTGCGCCTGGAGAATTGAGCCACGATTGCTGCTTCTTGAATCCAACGTTGGACGTAACCAGGAAAGTGGAGTGTTTCATGTTGACCAAAGAAAGCGAAAGCGAAAACGAAGCCTGATCTCTCTGTGCTTATACCCTGCGGTTTCTACTTCAAGAGTTTCTGTCGAAACCAACACCCAGCTTCACGACAAACTTTGGCTTTCAGGCTCAAGGTAAAACTGCACAGAATCCACAAATTCTTTTGCAGGTGACTTGAATAATTTAGTGTCTGCAAGCAACTCAATCTCTCCACTTCTGCCTCATTTCTAATTATTGCTGGGTCGTATTGTTGTACTTTGTGTACTTCAGACACTGATACGGGTGCATCTCTCGTGGTATTCTGCACTTTTGTCTATTTGCCAGCCCTGTAGATGAACCTTCTGGCACCATCTAACACACCAAGAAATTCAGGATACAACCGCAACAACCCCCGCTTCTTCTGCGAGCAAATCCAAACCACATTGCGTGCGATTCTGGATGTTTCTAAACGAGACTACTAATTAAGAAGAGCAACCAATGAACTGAATGCTTTGCGGACGAACAACGTCACAGTCGCCATCGAAACAGTCAACGTGCACAAGAGGACCACAAATCCCCCCCAAATAACGCAAGGTTCTGCTTCCGTCAGCGAAGAGAGCACAACCGCTTCTCACTGCGCCCTTTTCTGTCTTTGTTGACTCACTTTTCTCTGGGGCCTTTCCTTGATGCTTGTTTTGGCTTCAGCCAAACCGGTTGTCGGCGACTTTTGTAATTTTGCCCGAGGCAAGTCACACAGAAGCGACATCGACCAACTTTCTGATTTTTGTCCACGGCTAATTTTGGTAAAGCGACGCTCGTTTGTGATCAGGACTCAGATGCTGTGATAAAACTACCCGTGGGTATCTCTACCTTTGGTTCTCTCGGTGATGTTCTCCAGCTGACGCTTCGTGGTGTTGAGGTCTGCGACTTGTTCCAGCTCGATGAAGTGGGTGACATCGAGGTCGGACGCGGTCAGTTCGTTCAGGATGCTGTACGCGAGATCTCTGCACGCGCTGCTTCTTCCAAACACTATCGCGCTTCGCTTCCATCTGAAATGCTTGAAGATCATGGCAAGGACGCGCGCTGTCCTTCCTGAGGAGGGAACAATCCTGATGAAGGTCGGGAACTGCGGTCTCACACTCATGACGTTATCAATGCAGTTCCAGCTGACCAGGGCCTTGTTGTAGTCCGTGGCAAGGGCGCCTGCTGACTCACAGAATAGGTGGTTGGCTGGTCCAACAACGGCTGTGATGGAAGAATCGGTGAAGGCCCTCATGAGAGACTGCATCGCAGCCGTGTCCGTGCACACATTGAACATCTGCAGCCTGAACGAGTGCGAGTGCAGCCCGAAGTCCTGGAACCATCGGGAGCGCACTTGGAACTGCACCAGGTCGAGTGTCTTCTGAATGTACTGCGCCGAGTACACGCTGAGCATACCCTTCTCCTCGTCGTACGTCGTGCAGTTGGACGGGGCGAACACAGCAATATTTATTGCATACAAATCACGGGTGTCGACGAAGCCCTTGTTGGAAAAGGCCGCAGCTGAAAGGAGAATCACCATACGAAGCAAACCGTTCATGTTGTATCTTTGTCTTGTGAAGATTTCTGTTCCAATTGCGATGTCTACTTTGACGTGCTCTTTTGTTTCAGTGCTGAACAATGGTGAGCTGGAGTTGACAGTGGTTAGTGGTCACGTTTATCCATCAGAGAAGTTTCGATTGTGCGTGACACTTTGTGCGTGATTTTCTGAGTCTCATTCCAAGCAGGTCCACCATTTCTTTTCATTGTGAAGTTTCCTTTTCATAGTTTCTCTTTCAGCGCCTGAGGCCTTTTGACTGCTTTGCCCATTGGTGTGTTTCTGTATGGCCTGCCTCTGTACATGCTAGCGATAAGCGCATAAGCGGGAAAGCTGCTCGGCAGCTAAAGGGAACACGTATCGGCATAACCATTACACTGTTCTCGGAGCAGCTTCGCCTCTTCCAACTGATGATGCGGTTTCGAGTGCAGCCTCTCCTTAGACAGCTCGTCGAAAGTGAGAGAAAGGCAATCAGTGACAAGTGCTCTTCAAATTAAAAGATGAAAAGCTGTGTTGCGATGCAACATGAACTTGTGTTTAACTTGTTGCACTGACGTTTTTCATTGGTTAGAGCCTGTGGTTTGAGGGATTTTTCCACAAGCACAGTGTGTTTTTTCGACAACCCAATTGGCCTGCCCCTAACGGACAGACAGTGATTGCACACGTATGCAAATTGTTACAGGGATTCTTCGAGCCAAATGATCTTGCTGGAACACTTACAGAATTTAAGTGGGTGAAGTGGACTCAAGGGATGGAAATTATTCACGTAATAAAATTACAGCGAGTTAAGTGTCTGTCTCCAGTCGTGCTTCTCGCCCAGGATAGATGTCTGCGCGCATGATGACAGACTTCTGATGCGTGAAAATTGATACCTTCGAAGTTCGTCCAAACACTCCGGAAGAGCGCCGCACGCGTGATCTCACCAAGATTCCAGAAGTCAGTGTTGTGTTTGTGTTTGCACATTTTGGCAAAACGTGCTTTTCCCAGAATCTGTTCTTCTATTCTTGGAGAACTGAACCTGAGAGCACATGTTGCAAGCACACTGAAGGTGGAAGACACTTCTGACACTGTAAAGAACGCATGAGAGAGGTTCACTCACAACACTTCACACTCAAACGGTTGACTCTTTCCTGGACGTGAAGTGGATGGGTCTATCCTGCTATGAACATGTTTCTTGAGGCGTTGTGCGAGCAGGAAGGAGTCTCCACCTTCAAACACGAAAAGCGTCTTTTGTGCTGCACCTGCGTACGACGCCAAGCCACCAACGAGTTGAATGTCAAACGGATCTTGATTCTGTTTTCTTCCCAGCACCAAAGACAACAACCAAAGTGCTTGCCACACCCAGGTGACTGCAAAACACCAGGGTCTCGTGCTTTGTGCTTGTGCTCTGTCTCCTTTTTCAAAGGGCACAAGAAAATCATTGAAACAGAGAAAAGTACTTGTGTGCCGTTTACTTCGTCCTTGTTTGGTCGCTGTCAAGCCAAACCAATACACGTAAGAAAATTGTTTTGAGGACAACCACTTCAAACGTTTGGTGGCACATCAGGTAAGAAAGGCGGATTTGAATGCTTCTTGACGAAGAAGCGCTTCGTGCCAGAATTTTCTGTTCTCATGACACCAAACAGTGGAGTTGACGAAGACAAAGCACGAATACGAGAGATTTGGGCTGTCGCACAAGATCCACATTTCAACTGCGATAGAACACGAAAGAGCGTCGTGACACGAGGGGGTGTTTCACTTCTGGTTTCCCTGCAACGTGGTCATGTCGCACGGTGCTCAGAGATGTTGCGTCAAAAACGAGACAAATCTCGGTGAAGTGTCTCCCAAGTTGTTTCCAATGACTCGCGAAAGGCAGATACAGTTGATGGTGTGTTCCGTAAACCGTGGCCAATCTGGAGGATGCCACGCCGATACAAAAAGAGCCTTTCAATCTGCTTTCAAACAAGACTCGGCATACCCAGCAATCAAGAACTCACACGAGTGCAAGAACGTGCCGAGTGTGCACAAATGGGCTGAGCTCCAAATGTGGTCCCCCTCTTCTCCCTGTAATGTTTATGCGATTCATTTTATCCCAAAACGAGCGCAAGGGCTTTCCATTAGGTAACGGTGTCAACAGAATTAGCCGACACACAAGGTCCCGTCCCCTGCAGCTCTGCGGGACTCCGGATTCTGCGGCGCCGCCCGCGCAGCTTCACCTTCATTCACTCGCATCACGTCAGAATTGCCCCGACCGTCAATGGCCACCAATATGAGTCAGTGGATCAACTAAAATGACTGAGGTACCCACAAATTACTCGTATTTGTCAAAAAAAACTTGGCTTTATTGGTTTCTGTGGTCATTCGTGCCTCGGGCATCCTCCCAAATTGGCGGTTAGTGAACCCCGACATCCCGACTCCAACAGACGAGTCTGAACCTGAAGCTGCCGCCTTTGTTCTCCGCAGTTCGTGACGTTTATGGCCAGTATGTTACTCGCCCTAATACCTGTCCACAAAAGATTGGCCAGAACCTTTGCAGACGCACAGGCGGGTTGGCGTCCTGAAATCAACTGATTTTGAGTCCCTTAAAAAATTAGATGATGCAATTTTGTTGCACAAGCAAAGAACGTCTTGCGTGCAGCGATCGTGGCGGTCCTTGCATGCCTTGAGCCTGCACGTTCTTGTATCAGTTTGATCAAAACGCGGGTTTTTGTGATGCACCCTGTCTTTCGGAAAGATCAGCAGGACACTCATCACGACATTTTTGTGCCCTGAACATTCGTAGTCTTCCTCTAAAGAACTAGTTTGGCAGAACTGGTGCTGTTCTCAGTAAGAGGAGACTCTACTCGGCTCGGACGCTCGGGGCCAGATCGCCTCTTCAATGGAAATCAGGGCAAAATTGAGGAAATAGTTAACGACAGGTAGTCAAGTGTGAAATGAACTTTCTCTGTGTGCAGCTTGATGGGATTTGCCTGATACGCACTGACATTAGACTGTGGAATCACAAAATTTGTGAGCTTTTCCCTGAAACCTTGAGCGGATTCTGGTGCCCCGTGAGACAGGTCAGTTGGAGGTTTTTCAACAGCAGCCACAGCTTCACCAGCGCAGCGCTCGAGCCTCCTTCATTCACCTTGAAATACATCAATTTGGACAATCAATGCGTGAAGAATGATCTCTCCCTTTCCACGCTGGAAGGCCGTCGACTTTCAGGTGATACGCCTTGTTTTCTGCCTTCTCAAGGAGAAAACTCTAAGATTACCACAGAGGCGTTGAAATGTATACGAGCAGGCTTCTGTGTGCGCCAACGTTCAGGAAATGTTTTCCCCACAATCTCGAACATTTAATGAGCGAATGACAAAGAACTCGTTGCGGTGTGCACAAAATTTGCTGCAGCTTTGTCATCCTGTTATGTGAAATCCTACCGGGGCGCCCGGACAGATGAATGAGTACACCGAGGTGGGCGCCCCCGCAGCACCTGAGGAACGTCACGATCTGAGAACAAGTTCAGTCCCAGAGCTTCCAGATTCATTTGGATTAATTTTGACACAAATAACTAGACCTGAATACGAAGTCTGTCACGTTCAGATTCAACGCAATCACAAGTAAAGATAAAACAGGTGAAAGTTGTTTTTCTCAGTCACATGAAGAAAACAACTTTTTGACACAAGAAGTTCTGAGGCGGGAACCCTGATGGTCGCGGAAGCAGAAACTATCCTTGCTCTTCCCTGAGAAACCCCACACTTCCTGTCTACACACATTTCCTACTGCCATTAAAGCACATATTAAGTTAGTGTGAATTTGAAGAAGAATCAAGGTGAGAACCAAAGATCTAGATAATGTACATGTATACAGTTGGTGTGGTGAATGCTTCAGTGGATTTACAATCTTCTATGTGTGTGTGTGTATGTGTGTGTGTTCTGGCAGAGGGTGGTGGGGGGGTTAGGGGTGGGGGTCTGGGGTGGGTGGGGGGGTCAGGGGTGGGGTCCAGGGGGGTCAGGGGTGGCTGGGTAGGGGGGTCAGGGGTGGGGGGTCTGGGGTAGGTGGGGGGTCCGGGGTGGGTGGGGGGGGTCTGGGGTGGGGGTCTGGGGTGGGTAG
>JAAUXT010028229.1_pt1 | contig 14460 bp, 26 predicted proteins | sample 7278171 | NCBI WGS metagenome assembly JAAUXT01 (sample SAMN14350112, study PRJNA611818) | marine sediment metagenome | isolation source: surface marine sediment (1.8m) | place: French Polynesia: Moorea | collected 2018-08 | reverse complement strand
ACACACACACACACACACACACACAAACACACACACACACACACACACACACACACACACACAAACTTCACCTCCTTGAAGAGGAGAATGTCGAGCTCTCTGTTCTCGCGGCTGTACTGCTGCAGCCCCTTCTTGATGGTCGCCTTCAGGTCGTCGTTGCCCAGTTTCCCCATCGCTTTGCCGAACGGCGGCAGCGGCGCTCCTGGCGCCGTCTGGAGGTCGGCGCGCGCGCCCCACGTCACGTAGTAACTGTCTGTTGGCGTCATACAAAATACTGGTCAAGGCATCCAGCATTTTTCACCGGAATGACACCAAATGAGATGCTCCCAAAACTCAACGGATATCGACACTGCAACCAATCATGACCGGCGACACGAGTGTTGTGTTCGTCGTAACCCAGGTTGAACTTTCAGCTCCTCCACTCAGCATAACTCGCTTCGAGCCCAGTCAACGCACCCGCGATGGTGTCGAAGACATTGGCGTTCCACTCGGACCTGACGACTGTCGCCAGGATGTTGTCGAACTTGTTGAGCGCGTCGGTGCCGACGAGCCGGTCCCGGAACAGGCGGTACGCCTCATACGTCCACACCTCGAGCACGTGGTCACTCGTCGCCGCGTTCTTTGAGTCCGACAACTCGTACCTGAGGGGATGGAGCAGGGCAAAGAAATCAGACCAACGCGATTTCCCCCGAGTGAATCTGACGTGACATTGGTGTTGAATTTGCAAGTCAAGATTGATCGAGTCATCTTGTTTTCGCTGCAAACAAGCGAATAAAGTCCAACAAAACAGTTGGTGTTGCTTGGTGTCTTCATTCCGAGTTGCAATTCACTGAAAATGCACATGACAGCAGAACAACGTGGTCTGAGATTCGGTCGCGTTCCAAGGGACGTTTTTGGCGCAACTTCCTTTCGTTCAAACAACAACACCAAGCAACACCAACAAGATTGTTGGAATACATGTCACACCAAAGCCATTCTCACAAACATTCTGCGCCTCAAAAAATGGCAAACGCATTCGCAAAACTGGTGACAGTCTACTCTGTTCATTGCATCGTGCCAGTAACAAGTTTGTGAATAACTGACTTTGGTTGGTGAATGAATCGGTGCCAAATGGAAATTTCTCGGGCATCCGTCTGTGACCCGAGAAGTTTTAGACTTTTTACTTCCATTTCTCCACTGCACAAACACCAGATGTTTCGCTAAAGCAGCCGTGGACACAAGTTCGTGACGTTTCACTGAGTGCGCGACTCTCATCATCGTGAAAGCAAAAGTATCTTTAACACTGGCTTTTTTTTGCTCGACAAGTGACATCAAATCTAGTGACAATGTCATGCAGTAATAATCGTTACTCACTCGTAGTCGTATCTGCAACATAGAGCTCATCAAATGACACGAGACCACTCACGGTTCCTCATCTGTGAAACTGTTTTCTCATAACGCTTTGCTGACGTAGGTTCAGCAAACGACCAGACGGGGAACATACCTGAGGAGTCCGAGGACCCACTTGGTGAGGTCGCGCGGCGTGAACAGGTAGTGACTGTAGTCGTCCACTGTGAACTGCGCCTTCAGCTGGTCGTACACCTGATACGACAATCAGTTCAAGAGAACGAGTTGAGCTCGTGATGCAACTTGTAGTTTCATCACATTCAGAATTCGCGCATTTGAGAGTCACGCACCTGGACCATGGACGCGGCGAGCGCAGAGATCTTGGAGTTTGAGCCCCAGACCGGGTGCTTGGACAGATGCTTGTGTAGCACGGGTTTCAGGTACGTGCTGTAGATGGTCTGCAGCTCCTCGCGATCTGGATATCTGCGACGACCAAAAATATATCAGTGAACAAATGCAAGATTTAGACAGAGAGACACAGACAGAGACAGACAGAGACGTTTTCTTTGTCGATGTGGGAAAATTGAAACAAATTTCCACGCACCCGATGGAGCAGATCCTGACGATGGAGGAGAAACGCGTCGTCAGTTTGTGTCGTCCGAGCGAGTTTCCGGCGTTCATGCTGGCGACGATCTGCACGCCCTCGAGCCCGACGAACTCCAGGTTCGAGTCGTAGAATCCGTTGTACGTCAACACCTGAGCACAATCGGTGCGAGCGTCAATGACTTGCGAGCAGATATGTCCAAACAAGCAACGGGAATTTTTGTTCACCATCACGATGGAGGACAATTTCGCGACGTTATTCAGGTAAACAGTCGCAGCCCTTCATTGAAGCCTCAACCACATGTTGCTATAACTCTAAAACCGACCTGCTGCAAGAAGGCGATGAGTTGCGACGTGCCCCACTTGTCGGGCTTCGGGAGGTTGAGGTCCTTGAGGTAGAGCACGAGGCGCTCGCAGTCCTTGGGTCGGTAGACGCGGCCCGTGTTGGTGCTGATCACCATGCACGTCTGGCCCAGTTTCTGCAGCACGTGCGACGGCGCCGTCTGTGCGCTGCAGTGAACCGTCGCCACCTGCGTCGAGCGCAGGTTGTTGAAGCTGTGTCGCAGCAACAGCCTGCAACGAAACCGGCGTCACCTGACAACACGGATATAGTCCCTGGAGTTGTGGTGTGTGTGTGTGTATGTGTGTGTGTGTGTGCGTGTCTCCGTGTCCGTGCGTGTTTGTGTGCGAGTGTGTGTGCGCGTTTCCGTGTGAGTGTGTTGACAGTTGTCTTTTGTTTGCACTGGGAAGTGGGTTCCTTGCGTTTCCAAATTTAGCACGCGCAAAACCAAACAACACACAAGGATACGAAATGCAAGAAAAGACCGACCCTTTGCCGCAGCCTTCAGGGCCGACCAGAAGGAAGGGCTGTTTGTTGTCGTTGTGGAGCCAGGGCGCGAACAGGTCGAGTCCGCGTTGCACGTCCGCCGTGCGGATAACCGGCGTCGACTGCGCGTTCACGAAGTCGTCCACAGACAGGTCACCCGAGTCCTGCGGTGTGAGTGGACACGTTGCAGGAAATGCAAGATTCCGTCCCAACCACCTGAAATAACTCGCACATTTGTTTCTCAGGGTTCCTTGGGAATCGTTCACTGGAGACGCACCTCGAGGTTGTAGGTGTTGAGTCGGTCGGACCTGTCGTCGTACGACGCGTCGAGCGGACGTCGAGGATCCGGCGGCATCTCGCCCGTCCACGAAAACACCTGCAACAAGACGAGCACGGAGGGTACAGTTGTCGTCCGGCTCTCCTTCTCAGTCGCAAAGACAGCGTGGGTGCCGCCACAACTCTCACCTCTTTGGCGAAGGCTTCGCGCGCGCTCTCGACCAGGTTCCCGCCGAGTCCCCGAATGAGACAGACGGCGAAGTGCGTCTTGCTGCGCACCTGGTAGAAGTGCGACAGTCCGTTCATCACGACGCCGACGAGACTCGTGTCCACCACGAAGTCGTTCTGAAAGCAAGCCACACGGTACGATGTGAAATCGCACAACAAGCAAAACTTGAATACTCAAGATCAAGGGTGCTGTTTGCATTTCATCAGAACAATCCGGGGATAAATCTGACTCAAAAAACAAACTTAACTGCAACAAACCAACAAAATTTCAAGTGATTAAAACTGAACGTTACCGTCGTATGTATTGGACTCAGGTACTAAAAGTAAACGGCAATGGGAAGAACCCAAGTTGGTGAAAGTTTGTCTTCACACACAGTCACGAGTGACGAAACTGTCAAAATTTTGTCACCCAAAATGAACAACATTTGACTCGTTCCGTGAAACTTCAAATAAAACTTGTGACAGAAAAATTTTGTTCTCCGCGTGAACTCAACTCAACACAAAGCACAAGCAGAACAAATCATGTGTCAAACCTTGTCCTGCCCTTTCTGTCAAGAAAACACACACTTCTAGCATCATGAGGTGCAAAAATTTCTGATACACATGTGCTGAGTGCGATCGATCAAAGGATCTTTGTGCATTGGGAAATCATTGGTGCAGGAAACGACGAACAGCAACTCAAACGAATCCGATTTTCATTTCCGCTCTTCATAATTTGTACATTCCAAAGCCAAAATTTTACTGATAAGAAATTTCACCAAGGCTTCACAATTCGACGCCAGTAATCTTGAAGTTCCATGAAGCAAATAGTTCAACTGCACACAGGATGTTCGCCAAAGACATGAAGTCAAAGTCATTCTACTGATGGTCAAACATACAATACCGGTTGCTGAAGTTGGAAATGAACAAGCATCAGTTCTCGAGAACACTTTACGTCAACACATCTGTCTAACTTTGCGCCAGGGTCTTCTCGATCACGTCACCACAAACGACTCGTGTGGGAATGGGTGTGACTTCACCAGCACCAGGACATACAACGAACTTGGCACCGGAAACTTATGGCCACTTGACTCGTGTAAACATGATCGACGCAACTTGCGCAATTCTGCGAACACTAGCACCAGAGGCTGCCATTGGGGGTCAGACTACAGCTCACCTCGCGCATTCTCGTGTAAAATGTGGAGTTCTAAAAGAAAATTCTCCGATAGATAAAATCGGACAAACTGCACAAAAAGAGAGTAAAGTTTCCCACGCGGCCATGCTCCCTTTTCCGAGTTTTTGTTGTTGGTTCAAACCAAACAAGCCCTTGTTCTGGACACTCTTGATGCAGCTCGTGAACAGCTCTTCCCTTTGCTGGGAAACAGGACAAAAACCCCAGAAAAAGACGGACCTGTTTGAGGACCCACTCGAGCGCCTTGTAGAAGTAGTCTCCGATCCACTCGGCGAGGCTGTCGCGCGCCGCGGCGTCCTGCCGCCCGAGCCACGACGCGACCAGCGCCTTCACGTCCGTGTCCTCGTCACTGCAGCCAACAACGTGCTCCCGTTAGTTCAGTGCGAACGTGGAAATCATCGCACTGTCTGTGCAGCCTTTGCACACGCACCTCACGAGCTCCCCACTCCTGGGGCATTTGTGCAATGAGTTTGACAATCTTTCGTTTGTGCAGGTTGTTCGTTGCCCCAAGTCAGATGTGGATGACGAAAGGGGTGCACACGCGACCCTACCTGAGGAAGATCATTCCCATGCGCGAGATGGTGGCGGGCGACGCGCAGCTCAGGTCGTGCGTCTCGAAGAGGAAGTTGACGTTGGGTCCGAACTGGATGCGCTCCCCGGACGGCATCGTCAGCAGCCGGTTGTCGTCGAGCACCGAGTTGAGCGACTCGATCCACTCCGGGTCGATGTCGCCGTCGCACACGATCCACGACTGGATTTCTGAGGGACGACGACAGGGACTGTTCACGCTGACGCTGAGCCAAGCAGCTTCTCATCTCTTCACATTCGCGCCAATCAAGAACCAGGGGTTTGTGACGGCTTTGGCTGACTTACCTTGCGGTTCCTTGACGACCTGTCTGGCGGCGAACGTGAGAACTCCATCACTCCATTCACGGGTGTCCATATCAATGGATCCCAGCAACTACCAAATACGCACATTTAACACTCGCATTGCTGAGTGGTCTCAGAATGAACAGTCGAGTGTGCCTTGTGGTGTCGCACGGCTCACCTGTGTTCTCGGCATGGCCTTCGGGTTCATGACGTACTGCTTCACGACCTGCCCCGTCTTTGCCATCGCCTGTCTCAGCACGCGCCACAGCGTCGACTTGCCCGACCCGCTCGGCCCGACCACGACGACTCCCATGCGCTGCCGCAGCTGTTCGTACAGCTCGAGCGCCTTCTTGATCTGAAGTGGGAACACAAGAACAAGGCTTCAGGTTCGTTGTCACGTGTGCAAGTAGCTCAGATGTTGTTGGCTTCGACGTGGTTTTGACAACAAACAGGAAGTGAAATGAGTACCTGTCCGTCAATGGCAGCGAGGTTCTGCTCCTTGCACACTTCTCTGACCGCTTCAGCCAGGTGCTCGTACTCGATGTCTTTGAAGTCAACACCTGAAACAGGTGCATCGGCTTGTAAACGTGCACGGAACCTTCTTGTTCGCATCTGATGTGGCAAACGTGTGTGTGTGTGTGTGTGTGTGTGTGTGTGTGTGTGTGTGTGTGTGCACCTGGGAACACGTCGCTGAGCAGCGCGTTGAAGCGCATCGAGTCGGAGAAGGTGAGTTTGGACATGGTGTTGATGCGCAGCGCCTGCACCACCAGCTTCGCCTCCATGTTCTGGTCAACCTTCTCTGTAAAACACAAACACAAACACAAGTCTGATGTTTGCCTTCACAGATTCCGACAAGGATAGGTATTACAGAAGGCATCACGGGTGCCCTTGCGCGTTGTGTGAGGACTCTCACCTCCGTCCTTGAGGTTCCGCTTGACGTTCTGCAGCAGAGTCCCGCAGCCGCGCAGGATGGTCTTGAGCGCCCTCAGGCCCCAGTCATAGTGCTGCTGCGGAGTCAGCAGCTCTCTGCAAGTCAGGGCGAACAGTGTCATTTTCAACAAGGCCGGCTGGAAAGTTCCTGAGTCTTTAACAGTACAGAAAACAACATGCGATGCGCTCACTTGGACAGATTGAAGACGGCGACGAGTTTCCTGCCGACGCTCTTGGCGTGTTTGAAACCCTCCGAGAACATGATGACCTCCGCGATGAGCTCGTTGTCAGGCTTCGTCATGGCAACTGGGCGGAACAGCTGTTTGAGGTTGTCCGGCAGCTTGGAGCGGCCACCGTAACCTTTGCCGGCCGGGTTCATCGTGATGAAGATTCCCGAGTTCGGATCCACATCAATCTGCAGAGGCACAGGTAGTTACTTCATTGCACGCACAAGGTCGTCAACGCGAGTTTTGTTGTACAGTATGAGGCTTGACGCACCGTTCTGCCGAGCAGCTCGATGGACGGCGCCCTGTTCTTGATGGCGTCCTGGATCACTTGGATCTGCATCGACACGGCAGACAGCACGGCCTCCTCGAGCCGGTTGAACTCGTCGAAACATCCCCACGCGCCGCATTTGACCAGCCCAATGAAGATGCGGCCCATAGATTTGACGTCGATACCCTGAACAAATGCGCAAGATTCATGTTGTGTCGCTATTTGACAGTCGATACCGAGTGGTTTGCGTTTTATGTGGTTCAAAGAAGCATTGTGATCGCACCTCATCGCAGTTGAAGACGAGCACTTGTCTGCCGAACAGACCTCCCAACGCCTTCACAGACTCCGTTTTCCCTGTCCCCGCAGGTCCGTACGGATTGCCACCGAGACCCATCGACATGCCTGTGGAACAAGGGACATTGCAACTTCGCTGCAGCTTGTTTGTTCCCACATTTTTAAAACCACGTCCCACTGCAATGTACCTTGAGTGAGCGTCAAGTAGCATTTGTCTGTCAGCGGAGTGTGCACCAGTTTGGCGGCGTTGCCCTGATACTCGTACGTGTACTCAAACTCGGCGTCAACCATCCGCATGACGCACACGCCGTCCTTCCGCAGGTAGTACCTGGAAGGGACATACGTTTTGCTGAACAGGAGGAAAATCGAAAGTTGGATATTCAACGACTCAGTGAAATCCAAACAATTTGCTTCTTCGTGCTTGACGTTCTGAACTTTGAACAAACAACACTGATTCCATGTTTTTTTGATCTGCCGTACAATGAGTACATTACCTCAGTTGTTTCTGCCACATCCACTCGTCGGTGCTCTTGGTCCTGTGCTCGGACAACTGATCGACCACGTCGATGTTGTGGATCGTATCCAGGATCAGAGCCTGCAGAAACGGCCGAACCGACATGAAGAACACTCAGTTCCAAGGGCAATGTCAGTGTCACGCATCCCAACGATGTACAAAGCAGCAATCATTCGATTTCGCGCACGCGTCTCCACAATGTTTCGCTGCTTTATCAACTTGTTGTTCGAGATACCCTCCTCCTCCCTGCAGCGGAACGATACGCACCTTGAGTTTGAGTTCCAGGACGAGCGCGTCGGGGTCGCCCTGCGCGAGTCCGGCCGAGATGTCGACGCTGGTGTAGGACTCGAGCTGCTGCTCCATCTCCGTGTGCAGGTTCTGCAGCCCGTGAGATCTGGACGTACGAAGCTGCTTTTGAGAACTTTTGCAACCATTTCTTTCTGCATCAGCAAATTCTCAAAGCAAAGTTGAGTCACTTCACTTCGAATGCGAAGGATAGTCAACACTGCTTTCCGATGTCTCAGTCAACATGTCGGACTTTTGTGCGGTATTTGACACATTTCCAAGCAACTGACCATCTGTGATCGTGCGGCGACGAACTTCAACATGACCTCGGAAAGCAGAACAGTTCCTTCGCACACAACAGTGATAGAAGCAAGGCAGACTGACCCTTTCTCGTCGAGCACGATGTTCAAAAGTCCAATCCGTGAAACTTACTTGAGCGCCTCCTCGCAGCGCTCTGTGAACTGCACCGTCTCCGCGAGGCAGAGGATCTGCGACGGGTACTTGTTGGGATCGAGGCCGCCGCTGCGTCCGGACCGCGAGTCGCGCAGACACTCCTTGAGCAGCTCCGTCAGTGTGTGCTTCATCTCAGTCGCCAACTTGCTCAGCCACACCTTCACAAAACAGTCACATATTTATGTCCCTGCTTTTTTTCTGAGAAGTGTGACATCTCTTGCAGTTGGTGTCAAAAACTGAGCGATGGTTATTTTTCCTAATGTCACAGTTCTTTTCTGTTCAGCAAACCTGTTTGACCCACACGCCTCCGTACCTCCACTTCCGGTACGATCTCCACCTTGTTCTTGAGTGGCACCACTTCGCCGTCGAGCGACTTCATGGCCATGATGTGCTGGCAGCCGTCGTCGAACTGCACCGAGTGGATTCCGGCGAAGAGCTTCTTGAGGTGCGTCTGGATGACCTGCGGGTTGGTGGACTGACCGAGGATCTCGAGCAGATCGTCGTCTCCGATGAAGTAGAAACGAGGGAACAGGGACCGCTTCTCCTGCGCGGGCGAAACGAACCATCTTCAGCAATCATGTAATCTGACTTCTTTACTGTCAATTCAGAACAATTCAGAAGTTACAGAAGCTTGAAGAAAGGTGGGTCAAACCTCCAGGAATTCGTTGAGCGATTTCTGGCATCTCTGGAGCTGATCCAACATGTTGACCAAATTGGTCTTCAGTCCTACTTTGGCTGCCATCGAAACGACGCGGTTGTCTCTCTGAACATCCATCATTATGGCCCTGAAACAAGCAGAATCACGTGAAAAGAGAAAGAAAACTTACTATTTCTGCAAAACGAGCAAAATACGTGAAGATTCTCACCTGAAGTCATCGTCGACACGTTTGAAACGCGCCTGTTCCTTGGGCAGTGCCCCTCGTCCGAATATCGGCTCCAGGTAAACCCACTTGCGCTGGATTTGGTTCAGGTTGTGGCAGATTTCATCCAGATCAGCCAGGCGCTGTTCCCAAATACCAGCCTTGTCTTCGAACAGTTTGTAGTAAGGAGAGTCCTTGAGTGATTGCAGCAAACACTGGTTGTCTCCAACCTGTACAACAACGTGACAACCGATAAAACATGCACAAGAAATTTCACTATTTGCGTGAAAACTTGGTCAAAGTTGGTCAAATACCACTGAAGAACAAAGTACACCTACCGAATTGACCAGATCCTTCCAGTCCTTGATGAGCTGGATCTTGCGCTTGCCGCTGTCCTCGTATTCGGTCAGCGCGAACACGGCGCCCGCGCCCCACAGGTCGAGCTCGCGCAGCGCCTCTCGGATCGTCACCTCGCCCTGCGCGCGCTGGTTCAACTCCTGCGGGACGCAGCCATCCACACAACGTTCAAAAAACAATTTCCCCTCGGCGTGACCCGATCACAAAGACTTTGCGTTCAACTGAAGAACAGTCCAACACCATCTTGAAAGGGAACTCACCTTGATGGCAGCTGAATTGACGATGATGGCGTCAGCCACAGACACGATGTCACCGAAGGTGAGTTTCTCCAGGGTGGTTCCCTTGGGCAGCCCGAGCAGCCGGAACATCTCGAGCCAGTGGTCCTGCGACAGTGGCTCGCCGCGCACCCACTTCAACACCGGGATCACGTTCTGCAAGAACCAACGTGATATGTCTGATCTTGTGTCCGTTTGCTCACCAGTTACGGTAGTTGATGTTTTTGTGTCAAGTGCGAAAGGAAAATACCTTGTACTTCTCAATTTCTTGCTGCAGACGAACAGTCATTGTGGTCGGCTTGTCTTCCTTCAGTTTCTCGTACCACTGACCCAAGTATTCTTCGAACACGTAATATCTTGATCTGTAGAATTCCAAGGAACAAAACGAGGTGAGTTGAAGCAGTATTTTGCTGTTGAACAACATCCCAAGACTTCAAAGACAAGGCGAACTCTGTTGAGACCTGAACGAGATCCAGTCCTCCTGTGACATGTTCTGCAGCCCCGTGGTGAACTCCTCAAACAGTCCCCACATCGACTCCGTCTTCTCGAGATCCTCCTTGAGCTCATCCGCCAGCGTGAACTCCGGACACTCCAGCTCGAAGTGCTCGCAATCCCGTCTGAAATAAACGGCATCTCAGCAAATCTGCAACCTGAACCTGCCCATGTCGAATTTTCTTGTTCCAGCTGACACGTACTTCAGAGTGTCCCTGGTTTGACTGAGCTCCTCGAACTCCTGCTTCTTCTCCTTGATGGTCTTGACGGCCTCCATACACTTGCTCTGGTCTCCGTCTAGTGCGTCGTCGCCGGGCTTGAGCTGCTTCCAGCGCGCGTTGAACTTGTCCAGGTCCTGCTCGAACTGCTTGATGCGCGATGTCACGTTGCTCTTCATCACCTCCACCTGACAAAAACAAGTTGTGCTGAAAATTTGTCTTTTCTTCCACCAGTTTCAATGGATTACTCTGGAACAATATGTTTTGAAGAAAGCACAGTACAAACAGCCCGATTCACCTCTGATCATGCAACCAAAGAACACAAAAGTTGAGCACTCGCACCTGCTCTTTGACCATGAGCTGGTGACTCTCCATCATGAGCTCGAACTTGTCCCAGCGCCCCTGCAGCTGTGTGAGAACCTCGACGCCGCCTCCCGCCACCGACCGCAGCAGCTTGTTCTGCGCCTCCGCTTTGTCGAACAGCGGCAAGATCTGTCGGGCAATCAGAAAGATCTCCCTGAGGATGCGGAAGGGAACAAACAATGTGAATTTTTGCTTGCAAACAAAACATAAAACCCAGCCGGAAATTTGCTGTGGACTGAAAGTGACAAGCACGGAAGTTCCTTTTCATGAAATGGCAAACAACATCACATCATCAAAGCTGTATTGTAACAGACATCAGTGCAATGCAATCACCTCTTTTCTAGTCTTGCCGAACTCGGAGTGCTTCGCGTTCGCTTCTCCGATCTCCTCGACGGTCTGCGGGCGTTTGGACAGCGTCTCCATGGCGTCGTTGAGGAAAGTCTCGATGCTGCCGATGTCCTTGGTGATGGAGCGGCGCAGCGAGTTGAGCAGCGCGTCGAAGAGGCGCTGGATGTGGTCGTCAATGACGGCCTTCACCGGCGTCGTGCTCACCGTGATGCAGTCCACCTGACAACCACACATACACACAGGTGTCCTCGGAAGGTGTGTCCGAAACGTGGTGTGGCAATCACTGAACAAACTCGTCAAGATTTGATACCTTGATTTCCATCGGCAGTTTCTCTGCATCTCTTCCCCGAGCTTTCAGCGCCTTGAAGTTTCTCTCCCAGTCAGAAAGAGATTCCAAATGTTTGTCCACAAACTCTTCCAAATCCAGCGCCCCAAGAACAACCCAGTCCTGCAACACACAGCAAACCAGACTCAAACTCTCCGACTCTGGCAACAACAGAAAGACGTCGACGCCAACTCGTGGAATTTTGCAAACCTTGAACTGCTCCTGGACTTTGTCGAGTCTTTTGAAGAGCAGATCCGCCTTCCGGTAGCACGTGATGAACGCTTCAGCATGGCGGTCGATGATGGCCGGGAAGATGAGATTCTCAGTCGCTTCACCGACGCCCTTGAAGTTGTTGGGGATACTGATGAACTTTTTCATCTCTCTGAAGTACTTCGCTTTGATTTCCTCCAGTGGTGGACGAAACTGCAGCCTCTGTTGTCTGGACAACAAAATCAAGAACGCTTGTTGATGTAGACACGAGTTGTACCATGGATCGCTGCCAGTGGAGGCAAATTTGGCAGGCAAATGCATCACATGAACTTCTGTTACCGAAACGTGAGTTCGACCCTGATCTCCGGCAGGTTCTCGTTGAGCGCCTCCAGTCCCATCTGGTACTGATGTTCGAGCGCCTTGTACAGCTGACGGTCCCAGTGCCCCTTCCATGGCTTCATGTTTGCAGCGTTGAAACCCTGAAAAGCCAAGGGTTTTCGCCTCAGCGTTGGCGCTGGTTTGAGCAAAGTCTGAGCTGTGTTTTTTCACGTAGTTGCTGGCCATTAGGGTGTTTTAGCAGATGTGCTCCGTAGGCGTAACACGTAACGTAGAACGTAGACCGTAGAGAAATTACCCCTCCGTGACGTCAATTTTCTATGTTCCGGAATTTCTTGACGCTCCTACGTTACACGCCAACGCAGGAATCAGCTTTTCTACGTGCATTTTTCAAAGTTGTGTCGTAACGTTCAGAGACAGAAATGGCTTCAGCAAAAAGCAAGGTAGGAAAGTCCAAGTCCTTCCCTTCTCATTGATACCAAAAACATGAGAATCCATTGACTGTATGTGCTTGAGATGAAGGTCTGAAAAGTTTGTCTCAGCAGCTGCAATTCTGCTCTTTCGCACCATTTTGGTTGCAACATGTGGGCATAACAGATCATTTGAAATGAGTGACAAAACTGACTGGGAACGTGATTTTGCAACTGGTTAAAGACTTGCTTTGTGGACAATTGGATTTGGATAATTCAGAAGATGATGCACAAAGAGATTCAAGTGACTCTCGTGATGAAAACAGTCATCTTGTGTTGAGGAACATGCGCAAAGTCATCACATACATCATAAATGTGGTTCATTTTGTTTGCAAGCGTGATTTAACTGAAGAAGAACTGGACCAGTGGAATGAGATAACAGTTGCTTTTGGTCAGAAAGTGAAGAAATTTCAAGACTGAGTCTGACATTCATATTTGTGTTGTAGTTTTATTTCAACACAGAAAGGGAGTTGACGCTTTTGACAGAAGTGTCTCAGGTGGATCCATTCACCAACAAGCACCCAGACGCAACTTGGGAAAGCGTAACAGAGCATCTGAACTTCATCTTCCACTCCAACAACCCTGGCCTGGAGGCGGATCTAACACCGAGAACAGTGCGCGACAAAGTTGACAGAATGTTGAAGCAATTTCGTGCCAACGACAACAGGAAATTTGCAAGTAGGCATAACATAGTTGTAAACACAAAGACAACTGTTTTCATCAGCATCTGTCATGCTGCACAAATGCATCACTTTGTAAGGAAGTTCCGCTTTTTTTCTATTTCTGTACAGGTCTGGTACGGAGGAAGAGCTCACCGAGAAACTGACGCTTCTACAAGAGATCAGTGACAAAGAAGAAGAGGGCAAACGTCTTGTTCGCAAATGCAAGGAGGAGCAGGCAGCTGCAGAAAAAGCGCGCGCCGCACAACAAGAGAAAGTGGATGCTCATCTTGCTGCATTCAGAGCAGGTATGTATCTGTGTTTGCACACAATGGAACAGGGTTGGCATCCTTTGCACTTGGAGTACTGACATTCACAACTGCTGATAATCACAATAACATCTTGCTTTGTAGCCAGGCCGTTCAACGGTGACAACAACAAGAACAAGAAAGGCAAGGCCCCAAGCGGCAACAGCGACATTGAAATGGCTGAAGAAAACTCTGGCGATGATGCAGCTGCAGCGTCAACTTCGACTGGCATGAAAAGCAAACGTGAGTGCCTCACTCAGGCATAACAGTAACATACAGGTTTCCAACAACAGGTGACACAACAAATATGTAGGCATAACAACTTGTGAGTAGGTGTTCAACACACATCACATTTTAAACTATGGGTTTTGTCAACAGGTATGACGGGTGCTCAGCGCCTCAGCAAGATGATGGACAGCTTCGACAAATGGGCGGAAACTGAAGGGGCAGTACAAAAGTACAAGATTGACAAGGAGCATGAGTTGCAGCAAATGCGTATGAAGCTCAAACATGAGCGTGAGATGGCCAAAATTAAATTCAATTCTGAGAAGCTCAGTCTTGAGCGAGAGAAGATGGCTTTGCGCAGGGAACAGCTGTGTGCGGAAGCTGCAGCTCATGGCCAGGACCCATCATCATTTCCATCAGGGGGGGTGATGGAGAATCCGATGTTCAGAATGGAAACGACTTCGATGCACGTATTTACGAGTTTGACGACTGATCACCAGTACAGGTGACAGGTTGCTGAAGCCTCGACAGCAACTCAACGGAGACTGCGTAAAAGTTGTTGTATGTGCAGACCTTTTCCTTGCTGCTGCCTCGACAGCAAGATGTGGGCGTAACAGCGCAATAAAGCTTTGTGTTCACCTCACATAAGGTATTCTTCAACTGTGGGGGGGTCAACTCCGAAGAACTTCGACACTTCTGAGCCATACAAGCAAGTGTGGATGTTTGTGAAAATTGTTGCCATT
>JAAUXT010140197.1_pt1 | contig 14461 bp, 9 predicted proteins | sample 7278171 | NCBI WGS metagenome assembly JAAUXT01 (sample SAMN14350112, study PRJNA611818) | marine sediment metagenome | isolation source: surface marine sediment (1.8m) | place: French Polynesia: Moorea | collected 2018-08 | reverse complement strand
TTTTTGACTTTTTTGTTTCTTGAAAAATTTTAACTTTCGTCACTGATTCTTGGTGGGTATGAAAAATGCAATCTTTGAGATATGGTCTTGGAGATTATGAGTGTCACGCATGTGTGGCTAATTTTGCGTTGAAATGTTTATATAGTTCGAATCACCGCAACGTCCACATTTTTGGACGTTATTTTTTTTTGTACTGTATGAATTGTCTATTCAGACAAGAAGTAGATCTGAACGAGATTGCACCCGTTTACAATCAAAAATTGATGCCCGTTTTGCATTGTAGTTGTGCTTGAGTGTGGAACAGGATCTGACCCGGGACCTGGGCCTACAGGAGTGCTCAAGGCTCTTGATTCCGGGTAAGTCTGGATCAGGAGCTGAAGTTCATGGGTCCGCCGGAGCACGAGTCACACGCGCTTGCGCAGGAGTTCCTCCACTCGTAGAACTTGGTCCTATCTTCAGTGCACCAAGCCTTGGATCCCAGAGAGTGTGAAATGAACGCGTAGCCCCTGGATCCGTGGCAGTGGGGAGAAGACTTGAGGTGCCTGGATCTGACGCGCATGCGCAGGAGTGCTCGTGTGAAGAACTGGAACCAATAAGGGTTTTCACCTTGGTGACACGCACGTCAAAAAATTGACGCCCGCATCAAAACGCTCCATTGGGCGTCATGTTGAATTTTGACGCGCGCATCAAAAATTCTGATGCTGCACAACCGCGCGTCACCAACGTGAAAACCCCTAATGATTGGTGCTTCCGGCCCCTGGATCTGCTGTAGCAGACCTGAGGCCCCTGGATCCGCCAGATAGACTCTAGCGGACCTGAGGGGTGTTTACGCTGTAGGTGCTGTAGGCGTGTTTACGTAGGGCGGGTCCCGTGCTGCGAACTCAGCTGAGATGTTATGTATGGGGGTGCTCATACCAGCATCGTTCCTGAGCCATCAGCTGGCAGAGCCTTGTCGCAGCTTTTGCCCAGAGAAGGGAGCCGGGTCTCCCGTCTCTGTCAGCCGGGTCGCATAAACTAGCCACATGTATGTGTGTTGCAGGAAAGGTTTATTTTACTTACCTAAGCCCCTTGGGTAAAAAGCCCAGAAAACAGTATCACAGGTGTTTTTATATGCGGGGTCTGAAGCTGTGCTACAGGTGCAGCTTTAGAGGAGAGCGGGAAAGAACATGTGTAGTCGAACCGAGGGACGATGGTTTGAAGAACGCTGGTTTGATTACACAACAGAGACTCCGCGCGCCCTTGAAGCTGCGGGCAAGAAACGTGTTGTGTCCTTACACACTTGAGGGAAGACCTGCTTCTGTGAATGAAGTGGTTTCACCTTGGTGACGCGCGGTTGTCTGTTTGGCGTCGGCATCAAAATTTGGCGTTGAACCCAATGGTGGAATGTTTGACGTCAGCACAGAAAACGACCATGCATTACCGGGTGTGAAAACCTCGAAGTCGACTCTGCCATGCAGGAGCTTGGTTCAGTGGCCTCTCCTGTTTCTTCCAGGCCCAGTCGTGTACACTGGCCAACCTCGCTGGAGTTGACCCGTGTGAGTGGGCACCGTCCCGGGGCCACACTGCGAGCCCAACTCGTGCATGTCATATGACCGTTGCCACATGCCCATGGATCGGTGACAAGAATTCTGGTGCACATCCACGCGCCACCCCTATTGAACGAGTTGGTCCATTTGCATGCGTGTGCAACAGTTCAATACACGTCGAGGGGCTTTCAGAAAGCTCATGCTGCGGTGGAATCATAGCAGGCGGAGCGCAAAAGAAATAGCATGTCCATTGTCACCAGAACTGCATCGGCTGGATGCTGAAGGGCGTTTTCACATTAGGTGACCCGCAGTGGTTATCTGGATCAACGTCAAAAATTCCACCATTGGGTTCAGTGTTAAATTTTGACGCCGACGTCAAAAAGACGTTGATGCGTTACCGATGTGAAAACCGCTGAACTTCCAAGGTCTGATGCCCTGGTTGCAGACTCTTCTTCATGGCAGGGTTAGGTGGGGTGGGGGTGGGGGTCCCATTAACATGTGCGGAGACGACGCTGTGTTGATGGGATCACGCGGCTCTTCCCGTCATGCGTCACTCAGCCTCCTGCGCATGTGAAAAATGAAAACATCTCAGTGGGACACGAGAGTTGATGCAGCACAGCTCCACAGTACGTGTATCTGACGTTCTATCCATGCACGAGGCAACGGGCTGAGATGGTTTCAGGGAACATCATGTTGGCGCGTCATTTGCGAATCGGGTGTAAAGCGGTTTTCACATTGGTGATGCGCGGTCGACTTTTTGACGTCGGCGTCCAAATTTATCACTGAAACCAATGGTGGAATTTTTGACGTCAGCACAACAAAACGACCACGCGTCGCCCAATGTGTAAACGCCTTAAGTTTGAGCTGCGCTGATCCTTGTAGTGACGGATCTCACGTAGCAGGTCCCAGCCATGGCTTCGCTCTCCACTCATTCGCGGCACACCGCTGCCTCTGAAGTGGCTTGAAAGCTGAAACGGTTTACACATTGGGCTGACGTCAAATGCAAAACCTGACGTGAAGCAGCAAAATTGATGTCAGCTGCTTGAAGTTGACTGCAGAAATCAGTACAAACCATTCCTGACTGCAACTGCAAAATTCAATATGAAAAGGCATATTGAAATGCTACTGGACATTTGCAGTTGACTGCAACTTTCTTGCAGTCAACTGCAACTTTTTTGGCAGTTGACTGCAAAACCTTTGATGTTGGCTTGTAGTCAGTGTCAAACAAGTTGCAGGTGCAGTCTGCACTTGACATCAACGTCACCAATATGAAAACCCTCCTCCCAGCATCACAAAGCACCATATATATACCCAACTACACTCACACAGGCACAGTCCACCCCTCGTGCCCCTTCTCGTGTGACAGCCTTTCCCTTCCCCAGCCCCTTCTTCCCTCACACAGACTTGGACCACACCCTTCCTTGTGCTACCACTGTGAACCTCGCTCTGTTCTATTCTCTGTCGCTCGTCACACACACCCCTTCCGGTGTGAAACCCCTCCACCCTTCCCCAGCCAGCCCACTCTGTCTGTCCCTTCTTCCCTCACACACGCCCAGTCACACCCCACCCCAACGCTTCCAGTGAAAACCCTCCTCTTTCTCTTCCCTTTCCCTGACCCCACCCTTCTCTCCTCATACACTCGTGGTCACACCATTTCTAACAGCTTCCAGTGTTAACCCGTCTTTCCTCTGTCCAAGCTCACACACGCCCAGTCACACTTGCCCCTGACGCGTTCAGTGTGAACCCCCCTCCACCACCCCCAGCCCATTTCTGACCGTAGTCCACCCTCTGCCCTCACGCACGCTCAGTCTGACCCCTTCCTGTCGCCCCTAGTGTGTACCTCGTCTCCCCTTCCCCGTCCCACTCTGTCTGTCCCCTGCTCCGTTCACACATACCCGGTCACACACACACACACACACACCCTGTTGCTTGTAGGTGAACCGCCTCAGCCCCTGCTCAGCCCAACTGTCCTCGTTCACACACGCCCAGTCCCACCCACCCTGACGCTTTCAGTGTGAACCCCTCACCCAGTCCCACTCTATCCCCCCTCCTCCCCTCACACACGCCCAGTCCCACCCCACCCTGACGCCTGCAGTGTGAACCCCCCTTCCCCATCCCACTCTATCTCCCCCTCCTCCACTCACACACACGCTCAGTCACACGCTGCCCGCGCGAACAGAGAAACCGTTTCAACCGGACAAGCCTCGCGCTGCTTTTCCTGCTCGGATCGTGACTGAAGCCTCGGCCTCCCCGTCCCCCACAAAGCGACCTTTCCAATTAAGATTCTTTGTGAGGCAGGAAGACAAGGGGCTGCACGAGGTGAGGAAATTAATTGGACAGTACAGGCCGTGTGGAAGAAAGGCTTCAGTTTCACTGCTTTTGTCTGCAGTGAGCTATAGTTTTGCTGAAGTAACGTTGATCAATATTTTTGTTGGTTTGGTCAAGATTTGAGAATGGGCTGATTTTGTGAAGAAGTGTGTGTTTTTCACTGGGTTAAAATTTGAACTACATCTGAGGTGAGTCAGAATTTACTCGAAGGCGTTACCTGGATGATCACCATCCCTGCGCCAGTGTTTTCTCACTTCCTGTCTTCGGGGCCGATCGAGCCAGGTGGTGGGGTTGGGGTCGGGGGGGGGGCAATCCCTCCCTACGTCAGCAAAAGTAACCAAGGGGGGGGGCTGACCTGATGGCCCCAAAATTTGAAACCTTAAATTATGTTTCGCTGGTGCTGAAGATTTCTGTGCCCCCCTTTCAGCGCGGCCTCACACAACGTACACAGCCATGTAAGGGTAGAATCGCATCCCACTTCCCTCACTGAACGTACCCAGTTTCACCCGCCTTGACGTCAACACCCATCGTACTCACGTGGCCACCGTGTGTCGGTCCCCCCCCCCATTCAAGTTTGAACCCCGAACCTCAACCTAGCCAACGCCTATTTTTTCACCCTCGGGTGCAAAAGTGACGCCCTCTTCAATGCAACTTGTTCACGGTTGCGACCTTGGAACCAAACCTTCACTTCCGGTTTGTTAATTCCACACCGGATGTGCCACGTGTTGCGCTGCATGTCACACGTCCATGAACCTCGGAAATTCATCACCTCAGGAAGCGTCAGATTTCACGGCTCTTTGTCCACGTGGCACGAACGAATCACAAAAAGCTTCCGTCTCAATATTGCACACTGGCACCTCAGGAAAAACCATCATTGATACTTTTTTTCGTAGTGATGGGTACGGCCACCTCTGGTCCTCACACCGCGGATAGGACCGGTGTAACAGGACCAGACAATGACCAGGATCAGAGCACGACCACACTCCAAGGTCGTTGTTGTATTCCTAAAATTTCAGGACCAGGCTCTGACCTGCCTGGCAGGTCATTGTGTGGTTCTGAATTTCTTTTGGGACCAGACAACAACATCATTGTCTGGTCCTGAGACACCGAGTACCTCGGGGTCACGTGATCGGGTCACATGATACAATTTCCACGGGCGGCACTGTGTGCCCAACAGGGTCAAGTTTGATGTCATAATTGGTGCCCATTCTCAGATCCACCAGCAAATTGAAACAATCGTGTTACCCACGCTTTAATTGAGGTGGCACCTGCCTTTTTCTGGACGTCCACAGCTGTTGAGAAGAACATCCTTTCCAATCTTACAGTCTGAATCGCCCCCCCCCGCCCTGCCCACTGTTGGAGGGCTTCACAAAATCCTTGACTGACCTTGACACAGACACAGACTGAAAACAATTGCATATTGGGCGTAAAACCGGACGAGTACGTTTTTTGGGAGGGGGCGGCGGGCACCCAATGACCCAGGACCCGCTACAGACCAAACTTCACCCCTGGATTCTGAAATTCTGAATTTGCTTGAAGCGTATCTGCAGACAAAGTTCGGCTTGCAGGAGAATCAATTGTCATTTCTTCAGTCTCAGAAATTCTTGACGCGAATCAAGTGATTAACTGTTTTCACATTGGCTGGGCGGCGTCAGAATTTTTGACGCGCGAGTCAAAATTTTGATGCACAGGCGTCAAAGTCAACATGATGCCCAATGGAGAGCATCAAGTTATTGGTCCAGACCGATCACAAATTTTTGACACGGGCATCAAGTTTTTGTCGCTGCGTCACCAATGTGAAAACCCTTATTGTCTGCTCACTCGTTTGGGGATTTTTGAGAGAGACTTTATCTTTGCTGGTTCTCATGAAAATGGAGGCTCTAGCTCAAGGTCCATCCATCTGGTGACAAGCTCCGCAGTGATTGGTGACGCGCGGTCGTATTTTTGACGTCGGCGTCAAAATTTAACATTGAACCCAATGGTGGAATTTTTGACGTCAGCCCAGAAAACAACCGCGCGTGACCCAGTGTGAAAACCACTCAATTTGTACTGAGGCAAATTGAAGATTATTCCAGTGTCCTTTCTCAAAGCCAAACAAAAAGAAACACAAAATTTCAACCTCACCACCGACAACTCCTTATCTCAGAATCTTTTTTCTTCGTTTGAGGTTAGGTATGTGCAATTAGATTTGGTTTGTCTTCGTGTCCTACCGTTTCTCTCAGGCCCAAAATAGAACTTGCTGGACGTCGTCTTGGTGTGAATGAGGCACGGGCAGCTCGTGTGATGGCACACCACAAAGATGCGCCAGAGTCCGAGTAACAGAATCCCCGAGTGAAACCACACCCATAGTGACTGGTCAGCAAGAAAACAATAGTTTGACCTCTGACTACAAAGCAATTGTTCCCATCACGATGCGTACACGCCGTCGTTGGCCCCGCCCTACGTCGTGAGGACTGGACGTCTCGACGCATGCGCTCAGTGTCACCGTGGGGTGGGGGATCCACGAGGGCCCTGGGAGCAGGGCCTCCGTCCAGCAGATCCAGAACCCATGATTTCCTGGGAGGGGAGCTTCAACCTTGAAAAAGTTCGCGCAAAAACGCACAAATTGTTCCCAAGTTCAGGGTGGGGCAAAAATAATTTTTTGTGTCGGGACCCTTTTTGAGCCGCAAGGTACTTACTTTCGTCTTTTTGTTAAAAATTATGACAGTTCTGTTGAAAATGCTGACAGCCCCCACCCACTTCCCACCATGACCCCGGTCCTGGACCCGCCCCTTGATAGCGATAAACTGTTAGCTCAGCGCACGGCGCCTGTTGCAGCTAATAGGGTCAAATTACCCGTATTACCCGTCCCTGTAGACTCGCTCCTGTAGGCTCGCTCCACTCTATCCCCCGCCTGTATGGAGTGACTTACACAGAGTTTCTCGCATTGAGAACAGGGACCCTGAGGCTGCTGCATCGAGACTGCACGTCACAGGGGTGGATCCAGAACCCAATGTGGATCCAGGGGACTCAGGGCGGATCCAGGGGCCCTGAGTCTTCTGCATCGAGACCTGCAGCGTCAACGGAAACTGAGGATCACGACTCCTCAATCCACTCAATTCCGCCGACTGCACGTCACAGGGGTGGATCCAGAAACCAATGTGGATCCAGGGGACTCAGGGCGGATCCAGGGGCCCTGTGGCCAGCAGGTTCAGGGGACCTGGTGGATCCAAGGGGCTGCAGTGGGTCTAGAGTGTCTCCGTTGGGTTGAGAACTTCACGCGGGTGCAGGGGACTCCGAGGGATCCAGGGGTCTCTGATAAACTGAAGTATCCCCAATGGGAAAAAAGCAGTACCTTGGGCCTCCATGCTCCAGAGGTTCCTTGTGATTCCAGAAGTCTCCAACATCATCCAGGTTCAAGACAAACGGGGCTTTTACGTAGTGGGCTCAATATGAAAAGCAAACCAGGCGGAGGGACTTTCAAGTTCTCAAGAGGGGTCAGGAGGTAGTCACACTTTATCCACCCTCCAAAATCTCCTGCAAGGAAACCCAACCCAAGTACCCACCCCCTATGAGCACCCTCTGGTGCATTGTTCTGTTCTCATGTCAAAGTTTCAAAATTCAGACCAAGCCCTGCAGGTGGGGCCCCCGGAACAAATCCTGGATCTCTGGTGCACAGATGCCGGATTGGAGAATCCGTAATCGCCCTTATCCGTAAAACGTCCCTGAAACGGAGAAAATTCACTCAACACACTTGATACATAATGAGAACGGCTGCGCTGAATCCTTGAGGGTCTTCGTGGAGATCAGTTACACGCACTGACCAGATCATATGTGCGCACAAGTTGACAGGTCCAGAAAAACGAGCAACGTGGTCTGATTTTCAGATTGTTTTTTGTTTGTGTGCGTGGTCAGTGAGACATAGGTGACACAGACGGGTCGCTTGACATTGACAGAAAATTTGGAAACTTGGCGCGGGCCACAAGGCAGCGAGAGAAAGAGAGGGAGAGACAGAGACAGAGAGAGAAAGAGAGAGGGGAGGGGCTACATGTGATAAAAAGAGAGATAGAGAGAGAAAGAGCGAGACAGAGAGAGACAGACAGACAAGACATCCAGACAGACAGACAGACAGACAGACAGACAGGTCTACAGACTGACAGACAGACAGCTCTACAGACAGACAGACAGACAGACAGAGACAAGGCAGCCAGCCAGCCAGACAGACAGGCAGACAGACAGACAGACAGAGATCCCGATTCCATCTACTCAGCCAATTCAAAACAGACCCTGTTGTTCACCAACCCACCGACAATGTTTTCTGTCTTCTGACTCAGACCTTGGCTTCCTCTCTCTATTTTTCCCCCTTTTCCCGTGGACTCTGTGCAAGACTCCTGGGCTCTGAGGCTTGTCGTACCTGTTGATGGCTGCAGGCAGCGCAGCCCGTCCCCCGCCCTGTGTCTCCCACAGCTGGAGGCCCCTGGGTCGCGGGACCTGGACACGCAACTCGTCGAGGCATTGATCCGCAGAAGCCTTTGAAGATGTGTTTCTCACACGGTGCGTCGCGTGTTGTAGTCGTGCAGGACTCGTGTTCCTTTGTGATTCCCTACCGCGCGTCGCGTGTGGATCCAGAGCTGTGGAGGAGGCAGGTCCTGTCTGTCCACTGGTCGAAGCTACCTCATTGTGCGAAGTCCCTTGAGGGCAAGCACCTGGTGGTAGTGTGGTACAAGCAGCCTGGGCCAGATGTCCCCTGTTTGTTCTCCCCCTTGTGGCTTTGTCCCCCTTGTGGCTTTGTCCCCCTGCAAATTTGTCCCCATGACTTTGTCCCCCACCAGCTTTGTCCCCCTATGTATGGTATCTATATAAGGCAGAGCACCAGGAGCCTGGCAGGCCAGTTGGCTACCAGAGATAAAACATTACTACAGAGGACTTTGCACTGCAGTTTGCCTTGAGCAGTGCTTATTGTTCCCTTTGTAATGCCCCACCGGACGTCGTGCGCAGACCCAGGACAACGGTGATGAAAAAAGGCAGAAGTCTGTCCTCCTGGTGTTGGAGAGTCAAACCTGTAGAGGCGTCTTTTTTGTGTCTCAGGAAGGCAAGCCAGATCAAGGAAGAACCTGTTTCATCAAGGTTTTGGGGAGGTTTGTGTTGCACTGTGGCATTTTCGTGGCAAATCGTGCCCTGCTGCGTGGTCTATCGGCCGCGAGCTGGGTCGCTTTCTGGTTGATACAAGCTTTACGAACTTGAGCTGTGTTGGCATTTTGAATCAACGGACATTTGAATCAGCAAAATTTGTTCCCAATGATCTTCCTTTTGATGGCACCAGTTCAAGCACCACTGAATTCTTGCGTGCATCTGGAAAACGAATGAAGCGGTTTTCACATTGGTGACGCGCGGTCGTGTTTTTGACGTTGGCGTCAAAATTTAACATTGGACCCAATGGTGGAATTTTGACATCAGCCCAGAAAACGACCTCGCGTCAACCAATGTGAAAAGCCCCTCAGACCAGGCCGCACCAGCCGGTACTAGGAGTGGGAGCCCACGTGAATGCTTCTATATCAGAAGGCTATCTTTCAAATTGGACAGAACAAAGTTGAGGGAATCGCTTTGTGAGTGAAGACGGTGAGCGCACGATATCGTGACCGAGTGATTGGGACACGGCAGAGGCATGAACAACTGAATCTGCTGTTTCTGAACCCACTTCTCTTTGTGCGTGTGTGGCCAGAAGGGATAGATCCAGGTGTGTAGTTGTGTGTGTGCGTGTGAGAGATAGAGAGAGACAGCGGGAGAAAGAGAACACAAAAGAGCGATAAGAGAGAGAGCAAGAGAGAGGAGCACGTATGTGACACAAACAAGGAGAAAGAATAAAAGAGAAAGAAAATGAGAGAGAAAGAGCAAAAAGAGTAAAAATGAGAGAGAGACAGAAACAGCCAGAGAGAGCAAAATATATGGAGAAGACAGCTCTCTAGGGAAAAGAAACAGAGAGAGAAAGAGATCAAAGTGCAAGGGACCAAGAGAGAGAGAGAGAAAGACAGTGAGAGTGAGAGAGAGAAGAGAAACAGGGAGAGAGGGAGAGGAGAGAGAGAAGAGAGAGACAGCAAGAGTGAGAGAGAGAAGAGAGACAGGGAGAGACAGAGAGAGAGAGAGACAGAGAGAGTGAGAGGAGAAGAGAGACAGGGAGAGAGACAGGGAGAGTGAGAGAGAGAAGAGAAACAGAGAGAGAGAGGAAGAGCAAGAGAGAGAAGAGAGAGACAGGGAGAGTGAGAGAGAAGAGAGACAGAGAGAGACAGAAAGAGACAGGGAGAGTGAGAGAGAAGAGAGACACAGAGAGAGACAGAGAGAGTGAGAGAGAGAAGAGAGACAGGGAGTGAGAGAGAGAAGAGACAGAGAGAGTGAGAGAGAAGAGAGACAAGGAGAGAGACAGAGAGAGAGTCACACTCGTGGCGACAACAGAAAAGTGAATTTTTGGAGAGCCCCTGGATGCCCAGACCACCCTGGATCCGTACCTTGTCAGCACGAACTTCAAATCCACGGTTCACGATGTCATTAACGGACGACAAAAACATAACTTGTGTCATGTCCGACAAACTTCTATTTCCTTGTGTCCACAAACGAGTCTGAAGATGGAATTCTCCAGGGGGTTCAGGACTGAGGTGCAGGGGACAGGGGTCATTTGGGGGAGACCAAACCACAGCATTGTTTTGCGAGCGGGCGTCCGTCCCGCCTTTCCAGCACCTTCATCTAGGGTGGAAGGGCAGGGTCACTACACACACACACACACACACACACACACATACACACACGTACACACACATTTTGCATCCGTTCAAGGGAACTTCGAGAACAAATGACCTTGGCAGGGGGAGGAACTTTTTTCCTCTTGGCCTCTCATCACAACTTCACGACACAACCATAACGACTGAAGTCCGTAATACCCGCGTGTATGATTATGGTGGATATCTTTTCAGAATAAGTGGAGGGAATTCGCATCGTCCAGCTTGTTAGCGAACGCACGGTGGGTGTGGCCCTGTCTGCTGTACCTCCATATGAACAGAGTATCAGCACAGCGAATATGACCTGGGGACACTCCGTGTACAGAGATCAGAGGCGGACCCAGGGTTGCATCAAGTGCACCCGATCTGCATTTCCCAAGGGTTAATTATCACCTAACCCTTTGACTTGTAATCGCAACAAAAATAACAAATTGTTGTGATCAAAAATTCTGACAGTGGTGCGAGTCCGCTTGTCTCGAATGGACGAACAGGATTTGTCTCTTTTATCGTCATTCAGAATTTTTTTTGTGATATGCGCCGCTACCGGTCGAGCACGAAGCACCATAGGCATCCTGAACCTTTTTCTGTGCACAACACTTTCTCCATGAAAATGGTGTTCAATTGTGTTCATATATGGTCTGTGAGGGACAATGTGCCAGGAAGGGATGGGAGATACTCCAGATGCATCCTCGATTCTACCGTCGGAAGAGTTGGGGGGGGGGGGCGACCGCCTTCTGGGAAGAGCCCCTTTTCTGACAAGCATGTGAAATTCAGGATAACTGGTCTATTTTTAGGGTGAAGACTGACCACGCACCAAGATGTCCAAAATTATATGCGTGTGGCAGGCTAACGAGTGTTGACTTGTGCCGGCAGATGCAGTACAAGTCCGGAAATATATCATACCTGGTCCACATTGTACGCTCATTGGGGAGGTTTAGCACGCCTCAAAAGACACACGTGCGGTGCCCCAATTCCCAGATCGGTGAAACCGATACCAAACCAGGTCTCCAAATTTACTTTGAGAGCCAATCACCGGCGACCAAATTATACGAGGGAGGTCCTAATGAAAGCGGTTTCTGTCCGGAAAAAAAGTGAGTCCTCGGGTGTTGCTGTGCACAAACTTTATGTATGAACAGAATAACATTCAAAGAACAGATTCCATGCCAACAAACAGTAAAAGTCCATGGTGAAGACCGGAAAAAAGACTTCCAAAACCAAGTGTCCATGCGCAACGCAACCAAATGTAAAACTTCATTCAGAGTCAGAGGAGTCCTGGATTTCTTCTGGAGGTTGGAACAGTTCCTTGATACCATACTCTGCAGGATCAACAGAGAGATGTCTGCCCTCAAAGTAGGAGCCATTTGCCTCAAGAACTTTCATCCACCTCAGTGGCATCTGCCTGATTGCAGCACAGAAGTCCTCACTCAGGATCCTGTTCAGTTCTCTCCTCACTGCCTGCTTCAGCTGGTCTAAATTCCAGATATCCATTGTGGCCAGTTGAGATTTGAGTCTAGGGAATAAAAAGTAATCACAGGGTGCTAGATCGGGTGAGTAGGGTGGGTGGGCAAGGAGATCAATGTCCTCAAAGAAGGCCAAAGTGGGTGCAGAAGTGTGGGATGAGGCATTGTCATGATGAATGATGAAGTTTTGGCATGCAGAGTCTGGATTTGCCTTCTTCCAAAGTTCTGGTCTCTTCCTTCTGATCCTTTCTTTGAGGGTACTCAGCACCTCCAGATAGCGATCCGTGTTGACAGTATCACCAGGTGGGAGGAATTCAATCAAAATGGGACCTTGCCAGTCAAAAAAAACTGTCAACATGAGCTTCCTCACTGACCTCTGCCTGCACACCTTCATGGGTCTCATCACAGGCATGCCTTTGGGTGTCCACTCCAAGCTGCATGACTTTGTTTCCAGCTCCTTGATTGAGACCCATGACTCATCTCCTGTCACCACTCTGAAGATCAGTTCCAGATCTTCCTTCAGCAATGCCAAGTTTCCTCTAGTGAAATTTCACCTGCAGGCCAGTTGCTCTTGGTTGAGGAGCTTTGGGACCAGCTTCGGGGCCACTTCGGACAGCTGAAGGTCCTTCTTCAGAATGGTGTGCACACTGGATTTGGACAGGGACACTTCATCAGCAATCATCTGCACAGTCTTGTGTCAGTCAGGGTGCAGGCAGCGTTGCACGGCATCCACATTTGGGCATGTCCTTGCTGTGCATTTCCTTCCTGGTCTGGGATCATCTGCCACAGTGTTCCTTTGCTCCTCCTTGAAATGTTTGAACCAAACTCTCACCCAGTTCTTTGACATTGTCTCCTGTCCAAAAACTGCTTGCATTTGACACCAGTATTCAATGGGCATGGCCCCAGTCTTACTCAGAAACTTCAGAACAGTCCTCTGCTCCTTTTTCCTCTTCGTCAGGTCCATAGGAGTGGGTGGTGGCATCCAAAGAAGCAGCAGTATCAAAAGGAATGACATGTTTACTCCTTGGCACACAAAGTCAAACAGGCTGTCACACGACCAAGCAATCCCCCACTTGCACTGGTCGTACTCAGTCTGTCTGGGCCACTAGATACAACATTCCACTGTCAAAATATCTGTGAAAAGGCATTCTCTTTGGATGTCAAAAAGCCATGGAAAATTCTGTCGAGAACCCGGAAAAAAACGGACAGAAACCGCTTTCATTAGGACCTCCCTCGTATCTGGTTCACAAATCTGGCAAATGGGGCACGTCGGAAAAGGACCGGATGTACAAGCTAAAACTCGCTATTCAGCCCGGTGTCGCAGCGCTGACGCCGGGCGCTGTTTACCAGACGAACATCACGTAGAAGCGCGTTTCTCGTCGGGTTTCTGGGGCAGCAACGCGACAGGAACGCGCGTAAAACAGGGCGTCGCCTCTGATGTGACGGCTTCAAGAGACGCTGCATTGTTCCCAAGGGATAAAGAGTCTTTTGTTCGCAGGGTCGGGGTCCTGCGTCACAGGGTGGGCATCATGGAGGCGTCCTGGGGGCGTCAGGGAACTGGAATCAGGGGGCATCAGGGGGTGGCGTCAGAGGGGACATCAAGAGGGTGGGATCAGGGGGGTGGCATCATGGGGTGGCATCGGGTGGCATCATGGGGTGGCATCAGGGGGGTGTCAGGGGGTGGCATCAGGGGTGGCATCAGAGGGGTGGGGTCAGGGGGTGGGCATCATGGAGGCATCTTGGGGCATCAGGGGGTGGCATCATGAAGTGGCAAGTAAGAGGGGTGTCGAGGGGTATCAAGGCATGTCAGAGGGTGTCAGAGGGTGTCAAGTGGTATCAGGGGTGTTAGAGGGTGTCAGGGGTGTCAGGGGGTGTCAGGGGGTGTCAGGGGGTGTCAGGTGGTGTTCAAAGGACATCTAGGTGGCACCAAGGGATGACGCGGAGCGCCTTGGGGTCACCTTGGTGGGGGGGGGGGGGGGCGGGGGCGGCGTCGGTGTTAGGGGACCACTGCACACGATACATCTTCAAAGGGGCACCAGAGAAACGGAAACTGCCGGAAACTGCCTCCGCTCGTAAGTTCCGCTGCAGAAACACCAATTCAAACTGTTTTTCAGAGAATAGAGACATCAAAATGATGTAACAGAGGCTGATGATGCATTGTGCTTCGAAGTCGCAAACGCAAGATGAAGATCAACTGCTGCTCCCCAGAAATATCCACACTCAGGTTGTTGACAGAATTCTCCCTTTTAGGGTGGAGTTTACTTGGTAGAAAAGTTCTCGGCCCCTGGATCATACCCTGGATCAGCCCCTGGATCATACCCTGGATCATACCCTGGATCATACCCTGGATCTTACCCTGGATCTACCCTGGATCATACCCTGGATCATACCCTGGATC
>JAAUXT010000327.1_pt1 | contig 14462 bp, 18 predicted proteins | sample 7278171 | NCBI WGS metagenome assembly JAAUXT01 (sample SAMN14350112, study PRJNA611818) | marine sediment metagenome | isolation source: surface marine sediment (1.8m) | place: French Polynesia: Moorea | collected 2018-08 | reverse complement strand
TCTCTCTCTCTCTCTCTCTCTCTCTCTCTCTCTCTCTCTCTCTCTCTCTCTCTCTCTCTCTCTCTCTCTCTCTGCGGCGAGCCACTTTTTCATTGAAATAAACTGTGAGACAAACACCCCGCCCCGCTTGAAAACGAAGGGCAGTTTCGGGAGCCATTTGAGACTCTACTCGAATTGGCAAGGTTCAAATGGGACATGACGTGTGTAAATTGCGTCAACGGGTGAACAGAACTGTCTGAATGTGTCGTGTGTGTTTGCAGCATGGGACGTCTTGGCGGCGCCGCAGTCTCATCGAAGACGCCAAGTTCGACACCGTCACCAACGCTGAGTTCGAGCGCACCGAGCGTCCCACCTCCATCACAGAGACCGACGATGACGTGTTCACCTCCGCGGCGGCAGGGGGCGTCTACAACGGTGACGTCACGAACCACGTGCTGCAGACGCCGCCGGCGGCTCTGAAGCCGGAAGACGCGCAGCGCTGCACCGTCATGTTCACGCTGCAGGACGCCTCCTCCATGTCCAAGGTCTTCAAAGCGATCGAGGTGAGTGCGTCGAGGGGAAGGGGGGTCCTGGCTGGGTCGGGGTGACATTTCTCGAGAACAACTTTGTCTGCAGACTGGAGCAATGCAGATGAATTCGCAGGTTCAAGAAATCTGTGTACTGCGTTTGTCGTGGCGTCGGGTACGCTACAAGACCTGCAATTTCACGAGAAGTGGACAGAGCCAAAAAGCGCAAGTCGCACGTTCACTGCGGCATCAGGTGCAGTGGTGTTTGAGATCAGGGGAGTTTGGCTTTTGGGGTATATACTTTTTCAGAAGTTTTGTTTGGGTATGAAATCATTTGTTTGGGTATGAAATCATCAGTCGCACTTATTCTGACGCAGTCCTGAGTGGCCGTGTGATTGACAGCTTCAGACTCTCGCAACTGCGCAGCGATTAGCATTGTTATGATCCTCCGGGATTAATTCCATCCTGAATTACACTAAATCACTGCCGAGTCCCACACAGCCGTTCCGCGTCATTGAACCCCATTGATTTGCGGTTCAGATTTAGCTCCGACTTCAGTGGTTCTTTTGTGCAGGGCGCACAATGCAGGGCCTATAATGACATTGTGTGTGGTGAAGTGGTTGAGGGCCTTGGTATTGATAGGTTCTATGAGCCCGAGTTATTGAGCCTACCCGAACAGAGGGAAAAGAACTGCGTGACTGCTACTCATTCATGAGTTACTTCACCGTACACCACAATGGGCCATTTCATTGTTTGTACAGCGATAGGCTTATAAAAATAAAAACTCATTGATCCATAAACATTGATCCAATGAACTTTTATGGAGCTTTTCCATCAGACTGGATATTTTTGGTGAAAAGTTTTGCATTGACGTCTGGATTTGAACGAACCGGCTCTGACGCGAAGCAAACACCCGGACTCTAATGAGAATTATTCCGAAACATTCGAGTCGAAAACACGCGACAAATTACAGTCACAGCTCCAAGATTATGCAGGGGCCGTGAAATATGAGCAGAGTAAATTGTAATCAGGCAGAGTTTTTATGTTCAAAACATAATTTCGACAACCCTGTTCAAAACAAAATTTCGACAACCCACCCCCATCTCACAAAACAGGATTTGCGCACAAAAACAAGTGCTTGCTGCCAAAAAGTTCATATCTCTGGAACTGTTTTGCTGGACAAATCTGTCAGTTTATTGTCACCATCTAACTGGTTGTGGCCTCACAATTTCTGTTCCATTTTGACCAACAAGATCATGTTGATCAGTCAGGTACAGAATCCAAGTGCAAATTTAACTTGCGGAAACAGTGATCGTTACCGTCACTTTATCGCCTTGCATGGAAGGCCCTTCTCTCCTGCATCTCAAGGCATTCTCTGCTGGCGCTGTTGTCCACGGTCGTGCGAAGGCACCATTTCCCTGCGACGCCGTCTTGCCCTTCTGGGTGCAGCGTCAGCCGCGCGCCGTCCTTGCGTCCTGAGTCAGCGACGTCAGCAGCGGTTTATGTTGAGTGAATTCATCGTGTTGACATCCCACAGCAGCACCGTTATGATGCAAGTCCGTGTGAAACGAACGAAAGCATTCGGCGCGCATTCCCCGTTGAAGTCCTGGGTTGACTGCAGGCGCGACGCTGCAGTGCTTGGGCGGCGACGCTTTTGACGGTATCGCTGCATCGCGAATCGCCTCGCGGCCAGGAAATGATCGCCCGAGGTGCGCCTGCCACATCGGGTGATAAATGCTGAACTCTTCATATTGTTTCTTATCTCAGGCAAAGATCCTCATAAACACGGCATCAAGGCGGGGAAACATGACTTCATCACGCATGAAGCTGTTTCCAAAATGTTCTGGACAAACAGATCAAAAAATGAACACCAAATAACCTAATGACAGGTTCAGTGAGTGAGACAAGCACGCTGCGAAATGAGAAGATGACTTGGACCGAAAAAATTGGAAGCTCAAAAACTTTTTTTTGTGTATGCTGGTATTTCTGGGTCCAGCTGATCGGCAAGTTGTGCGTGCGCGTGTGAGCGGATGCCCGCACATGGCAATGCTCATAAATTTGGTGCAAAGCTGGCAATTTCATGTAAACCTGCATCTGCGCCAAGATATTTTTGACATGCAAGACACGGTAACCTTCTTGACTGAATTCCGGATGTTTGCTTTGTTTGATGTGGAAACTAATGAGTCGAGTCGGTCAGGTAACGACCCGTGACATCCGCGACTGCTTGATGCATCGCTGCTCAAAAAATTAATACGCGAGGGCTGTCCACGAATTTTCCGCTGCAGGTCTACTTCTCGCCAACAGTCTTGATGTTGTGGCGCAGCGGAGAATTTGTGGACAGCCTACGTATTCACATACAGAGTGCGAGGCAGCGACAACAACGAAAAAATTCAAGGTCATTCACCCACGAGCGGGTGCGGGGGTGTTCTTGTACTTGGTTGCAGAGACAAATTGACATTTTACTTTTTATGAAGTTCATCTTCAGCGTTTTCGCTTGTGTGCTCGCGCTGCCAAGGAAACCCAACTTCGAACGACTTGGGGTTGGAATGTGGAGTTTCACCCCGTGCACCTTCTTGGATACCAGGCAGAAGGATGAGTCTAAGCTACGAGCACAACCTCAGAATTAGCTGATTGTCCCGGGGGACTGATCCCAGCCCCGGATGACGCCCCATCAGTGTTGAAGGCTTTGAGTCCAGAGACCCAAAGTTCAGTTCTGAAAAAGGTTTGGGGTACCTCTTTGGGGATTTGGATGTGTGCAGATCCAGCAGATCCAACTGCGCTGGAAATCGATTCGACGATGATGGCACGTCAGGCGCGGAAACGATCAATGGGGTGTAATCGTGTTTCTGATCACTCGACAACACGATGTTTCACACTTAATCCTGTCAGCTTGTTGACTGAATCGTGTTCAAAGTTGTGTCGCCAAAAATGTTCAATTTGGATCCACGTAAAAACTGGAGCTGGGTCGCACCTTTTTGGTGCGTTTGCTCATGTCTGCTTGAAAGTTATTCAACTTTGCCTTGGGCATCATTTGTGCCGAAAGGCAAAGCAAATAGAACAGAAGTGCAGACGAACAATTTTGCCAAAGTTCACCAGTTCCCAACCTCACGCAAGCCCGCCTAGTAAACGCACTCGGAAAGGGGAAGGGGAGGCTGGCAGCAAAGTTCCCTACAACATGCAGTCGGGCCACAGACAAACCCTGCCGTAGCCTGCGGACACCATTAGTCATATCGCTCCCGCAGAATTCCTCAAGACTTCGCTTTTCATGAATGAATAGTGGCGTTTAGAAGTCCAGCCTACACTTAGACCATTTTCCAGCAATTATGGCTGTATTACTTTGAAAGCTTTGCCCAATTACAGCAATGATCTGGCTTTGATTCTGCGAGTGATAATAGGGGAATTAAGGTGAATTCTCTGGGTGGTTGAAACATGATTTGTACTTTTGAATCGGGCCATAAATCACGGTTGACGTTGTCGTTGGGAACCACAACGCAAAACACGATCAGAAACTGCAGAATCTGCAGGGAGAATCCATCAACCTGAGGCTGCCTGTTCCCTCATTCTTCGCTCCTCTTGCTCCCCCTCCGTTTCTTCTTTAGCGCCTCTGTATTGCCATTTGCAACAGAAGTTCTGTACGCTGTGATCTGAAAAAATCTGGTCTGTTGAAGAAAAGTCCAAGGATCTCTCCAATATTCTGACCACCTGAATCCAGAACCAAGTTTCGCCCAGGGGCCTTTTGACACGGCGACTTCAGCTTCCGCGAGAGTTTTGTTGAAGTCCACTTTTCTGAAGATCTTTGACAAAAGTAACTGTCACAGGAAACACAAAGTCAAAGAGTGCCTTCTCCACAAGACAAAATGCTTTTCCCACGAGGGTGTAGGTTCTTTGAAATGCCAAAACTCCTTCCCTCTCTCTGGATTTAAATCTGGAACGTTTTGAGTTTCTCAACAAGTGTTCCCTCGCATGAACGCATGCTATGTTCGCTGTTTACTTTCATTTGGACGTCAGAGATTCAGACGTAACGAAAACATCTTCAACTACATGAAACAATTCAATCCGCAAGACAATGGTGCACTCCAATCAAGGTGCCTCGATGTGACTGACGATTTTTTCTGATGTTTTGCTGACATGTTTTGCTGCAGTTGTACCGGGTGAGTCTGCAACACGTGGAGTCGCGACAGAAACGGAAGAGCGGTGGGGGTGGCGGGGGTGGCTCCCAAGAGCTGGAGCTGATGCTGACACTGGAGGGAGACAGGGACAGCCTGGTGAACGTGGTGAAGAACGTGAAGCTGAGCGGCGTCGTGCACGACGTGGTCACGCTGAGCGAGAAGAGCAAGGACGAGAAGGGTGAGTGTTGATGGGGAAGAGAAAGGGGGTAAGGGCTGAGGGAAGAAGGAAAGGAAGGGTGAGTGTTGAAGGAACAGTCACCTCGTGGCCAAAAAATATTGTGCTTTTCCACAACGACCCTCCATGCTTCCCTTTCCACTTCATCAACTCCTTTTTCGACAACAAGGCAACGCTCTTCGTCACGATGTTTGCCGTGTGTCACTTCTTTCCTTTGTGTCGATCTGCTTCCAGTTCCCTGGTTCCCACGTCACATCACCGACTTGGACAAATGCACACATCTACTCACCAAGTTTGATCCAGACATCGACCAAGGTCACCCGGTAAGAAACGAAAGCTCACGTTCTTCTACGGGTAAACATGACTTGTGTGGGTTCTGCAGCGCATTTTTCTTTTCCACCAGTTTTAAAATACAGCTGCAAATGGGCCAGAAGTGTCTGGCAAAAAGTTACCTTTCGTTGTCCTCATAATGATGACGATTGTCACCGGTGTGTTTTTCAAAACAGGGCTTTCAGGACATGGCGTACAGAGAGCGACGCTCCAAGATTGCCAACATCGCGTTCGAGTACAAACAGTGAGTATTCACACTGGTGTTCTACCATTTCGTCCAGATCAATGAATGTGTCACACCACCACCACCACCACCCCCTCCACAAGGCGATGGTCCAGTCACTCACGTGAAAGAAAGTTTTGTATGACAAAGCAACATTGCTCTTGGGACAAATCAGAAATACGCACCTTTGTTGTCTTGAGCTCAAAGCATTTTGTTTGCTCACGTTATTGCAGATAAATTGAGTGTGATCGGTTTGGATTGCGAGAAGTACATTTCCATTTCCCAACATTTGCTGAGTCTCGTGATCAAATAACTCGTTCGACTCTGCGGAACGTGTGGGCGGGGTGCAATGGCGCACAGCGTTTCGCTCCGTGTTTGACAAACAAAAGGAACAGATGGAGCAGATTCACTCAGGTTATATTTGACCCTCAGTTCGTGCTTGACAGTCTTTCGGGCAGCAAACCAGATGAAACTAAAAACACTGGAGTTGCTGGCTGAGTTTGACACATTCTGCGTTGTTCGAATTCAACGCTTTTTGTCCAAGTTGGTCCCTGGGCACTGTATTTCTTTTGAAAACCTGACCAGCAAACTTCTTTCTGGTCCCGTGTTTGTCTTGTAGTCACATTCATTCCGAAGGCAAAGAGCAGATTCATTGAGTGATTTTTCAAGCGAGTAGCAGGAATCATTGAGTGAGTTTGATGCCTTGTCATGCATGCATCAACACAATCTTTCATCAATATCTTGTTGATTTAATCATAATAACGGCCTACGACTCACAAAAGTCTCCGTTTCGTGGTTTTATTTGTGTAACAAGGTCTGTAATCAACTTCTAAACACAATTGTTCAATCACTATTAAGCGTCTTTCCATGCGAGCTCGACATTAATAGGCACCGAATTAATGCTATTTGTGAGAAGAAGCTGTGGGACGCCTTGCGTCACCCGAGTCTTTCTGACGTAACCCAGGGAACCGGCAGGTAGAAAGCTGCACAAAACAGCACAAGTTTCGCAGAAGCGATTTTTCACGGAGCCCTGACAAATTGAATAATCTTGTACAGGCGAAGTGATTTCTGGCTCGTGGTATAATGGAGCCCGGAAAGGCTGCTTGCATGCCATGTAAATTTACATTATTTAGGATGTTCTGAATTTCTGATTGGCCCTGCTGTGAAAAGATTGATTAGTTTGGACAAGTTTTCTTGAAGTTCTGTGGACCAAGGAGAAGTTTTGGTTTATTCCAGTCAGTTGCACGAAATCTTACTCCCTGAGTCAACACTGAGGCTTTCAGTGGCTGAGAACCCAACGTGGACCAGGAACCAGGGAAATTCTTTGCACCAGGCAAAGTTGCACTCAAGGCTCAAATACGGTGAACCACCAAAGAGAGAGAAGGAAGAGATCGACACTGACTGAATAAAGGAACGAACAAGAAACACTTTTGAATTAGATTCCGTTGGCAAGGCTCTCAAGCAACGAAGGTACCGAAAGTCTGAGAGAATTGTGCGCCTGAGATCAAGTTTGGCGAAAACCAATCCCGACCTGCTGCGTGTTCACTTCATTTTGCACTTCAAGAAAAGAGTCAAAGATTTGTGGAAAAGCACAAAACATTCACTGCACTGTCTTAATTGCATACAGAAATTCTACAGGGGTGCCAACAACGAGGACTGAAACTTGATTGTTTTGGTTTTTTCCCTGTCGTGTCCGCGTCTCGTCTCGATTGGCGCCTGCTTTCCTGGTACCTGCCTTATTCTCAATACCTGTGGGGGCGTCGCGTGATTAGCCGAGAAGAGAACGGAAATCAGAGGTTATCACTCACTCAGGCCTGGAGCCGCAAAATCTCCTGTTGCGACACGAGTTCAACCGCCCGTCCCAATATCCAGCCCAATATTACACAAGTACTGATAAAGGAAACTCCAAATGGAGTTGATTCAGTGGGACATTATTTCTGTCTCCAGCTTAATGGAGTCATGGGCCACAAATCACTTACTCCGCGACTGGAGACGGAGGGGGGAAGGTAATGAAAGGACTCGGGCTCTCTTCTTGAGACGAATTGCTCACGATCGTATTTCAATCAGAAAACAAGTCTGTCAGAAAACAGATCATATTGCAAAGACTTTGGGTGTTGTACTTTGGTGGTGAAGCCTTTCTGCCAAAAGGTGTTTCAGTGAAGCAGGATAGTACTTTGAATCAAATGCAGTCAAATGGCAAGACGTCAGGCGACGCCTGGTTGATTATCTCTGGTTCTGGAACAGGTGCAACCTGATCTCAGCCAATCACAGAAAGGAAGTTTCCGGCGCACCCAAAGAAAAAAACACACCAACAGCTCAGAAGATGATCCTGGCTGATTCTTCTCAAGTTGTGACTGCGCTTCCTGCCGTGGGGTTCCTATGATCTCTACTCGCGTCCCTGGAACCTTTGAAGTTGACCTTGTTGTTGCAGCGGGGAGCCGATCCCGCGGGTGGACTACAGCGCGGACGAAGTGGAGTGTTGGCGCACGGTGTACCGCTCGCTCGTGTCGCTCTTCCCGACGCACGCCTGCGACACGCACGTGCGCAACTTCCGGCTGCTCGAGCGTGAGTGCGGCTACAGCGAGCACCGCATCGTGCAGCTCGAGGACGTCTCCAACTTCCTCAAGAGTGAGTCGCGCGCGCGCCGAGCTGCCTGGGTGTTTCCTCAGGCGTTGGAGATTCTACACATCCACGAACAACGAGAACACGTTTCGCGCTGAGAAAAATACCACGTTCATTTGTTTGTGAACTTTGAAGTAAGAGTCGAGTGTGATTTTGTACGCTGAAAGTGTTTCGCACTGGTTGTGGAATTCCAACAGTCGTGCACGGGTGAAAATGTGCATTGTACCCAACGGTTGATTTCCGAACCCCAAGTTGCCTGCCTTCAGTTTTCGGACGCAGGCCCCTGACTGACCGTTGGCGCTCTCTCCCCCACAGAGCGGACGGGGTGGCAGCTGCGGCCGGTGGCGGGGCTGCTGTCGGCGCGGGACTTCCTCGCCAGCCTCGCCTTCCGCGTCTTCCAGTGCACGCAGTACATCCGCCACCCGTCCAAACCCGACCACACCGTCGAGCCGTGAGTACCATCTGTCTGTCTGTCTGTCTGTCTGTCTGTCTGTCTGTCTGTCTGTCTGTCTGGAACTCTTTTTGTCACTCAACGTGAGTTTGACTTTGACTTTGACACATCGCAAATCAAATTTGTACGCTGTGAAAAGCAAGAACGCTCCTTGGTGTCCCAAGATCTTATACCAGTGCCGCCTTGACCGCCAAATCGCTTTCTCTTTGCTTTGTGTCACTGACTAGGGAAAATCTGTGTCTGTTCCCCAATGCATTTGAAGATCTGGATTTTGCGTCAAGTGAATCTTGGTGAGTCTGTCAATTGATTCTTAACTTCAGGGACTGCGTACACGAGATTCTGGGGCACGTGCCGATGCTGGCAGACCCAGAGTTCGCGCAGTTCTCTCAGGAGATCGGACTCGCGTCGCTGGGTGTGTCCGACGAGCAGATCGAGAGGTTCGCCACCGTGAGTTCCACCCTGTCACTATAGTATCGCATTCCTTGCTGTGGGAACAACCTGTACGCATGACTGTTGTTGAAGCAACCCTTTCTGAACAAGAACCCTTGCCACCTGTCGCCCCTTGTGAGAAAACCCCCAAACCACTCAAACTACCCAAAGCCAGCGACAGCATGCAAAGTCATAGACTCCTTTCGTTGTTGTCCCCACTTCTCGTTCCGATGTGCACCACACAGGCTCGTGTTTCCTCTGCCTGCAGCTGTACTGGTTCACGGTGGAGTTCGGACTGTGTCGGCAGGAGAACGGGGTCCGCGCCTACGGGGCGGGGCTGCTGTCCGCCTTCGGGGAGCTGCAGCACGCGCTCTCGGACGTGCCCGAGCACCGCCCGTTCGACGCCGAGAAAACCTCGCTCCAGGTGACACGTCGGGTTCTGCTGGTCGGATGACTGATCTGGCTCTGAATCATCGTGTGATCATGGTCGTACTTGTGTTAGAAAATGGCACGCTCGACAGGTCGGTAGACAGTAGAATTTACTGCCGAGAGAGGGTCTTGTCGCCGAGGATTCATTGTTCCGTTACGTCTGCATTGCAGGAGTACCAAGATCAAGACTTTCAGCCGGTCTACTTCGTAGCGGAAAGTTTTGAAGATGTCAAAGAGAAAGTGAGGTGAGAAAATTTCGTGAAACGTGATGTTATTTTGAGCGTCAAGTGTTCATTGTGCATCAAAAATCCGTACGTATTTGTTCCCAGGCACTACGCGTCCAAACTGAAGAGACCGCACCAACTGAGGTACGACCCTCTGACCCAAAGTATTCAGGTGAGCCAATGTGCGAGTGCAGGCTTTCTCAGATGCACTCGTGCAATGTTTTTTTTTTTTACATTTCCCATCAGATGAATGGAGCACTGGGGTTTGTTCCAATTCCCTCTCTGCCCAAGACAGTTTGCTCACTCACGGCCTGTTCTGTGTTGCCACGCAATAAAGCAGGTTTTGACTTAAGTTTATTTGTGGGGCCTCCAGGGCCCAACTCCACAAATCTGCAACCATCCCGCTTCAACAGTTTGTGTGTGTGATGCGCAGATCCTGGACAACAAGGAGTCGATTCAGAACGCGGTGCGCCAGCTGCGCGCTGAGGTGAACGGCCTCAACAACGCCATCGCCACCATCGAGCGAATCTCCCTCGCCTAGACCACGCGCGTTAGGAAATTATTCAAATGTTAATCAAACTAGAAGAATTTAAAGATTTGCTGTTGTGTTTTATGGTGACGTGAGAAGCATGTCCATGCAAAAATTGAAGATTATTTAGCAGATGTTGTGTTCTCAGAATTCCAATGGTAAACCTCAAATCAGACAAAGAAAAATGTCGGATTTGTGCAAGACGTCAGATTTGTGCCTGCTGGTGTTTGTAAATACGCATGTAAAAACTTTCAGGGCTCAAAACCTGCATTCAATTGAAGTTTAGCTCCAGAGCTGTGGTGTCATTTGTGACGTTGTGTCGTGTCTACGGACGACCCAAGGTCCAGGAGCGAGACTGGATGTGGGTGTCTGTGCGATGACCGCAAACATCCAAAACATCGAGTTTCTGCAGAATTTCTTAACAAGGAAATGCGAAGAACTTTTCAGAAGAAAGATTGAATCAAGAATGTACATGTGTAGAAAATATATATATATATCCACAACGGTTGTGAGCACAAGGACAACCAAATAAAGGGCGAAATTAGTGTTTTTAGCGTGGTATGTTCCTGATTCATTGCTGAAGTGTCTCTGTGATGTGTGAAGTCTCATCTTCCATTTCAAAAAGTCAAATTTGAGGAGATCTCGTGAAACTGTCAATGGGTCTTTATCTCCAGAATTATGGTTCATCCTCACTGAGCTTTCTTCAGTCACCCTTTCACACACAAATGTCAGATGTCCACAGACAAAACAGAATTCGTGAAAACAGAAACTGAAGCACAAATGTTTTGTGCCGTATGAATATCACTCTGAACCAGTTTCAAGAAGACAAACAGCAGAAAGGCAAAAGACAAGTGCAGAATTTCAGTCGTGAGGCAACACACAAAGAACGTTTGTTTTATTTTTTCATCGTCGTGATGGTAGTTTTGCCTTGTTTCGTTTCGAATTGTGACAAGTGGTCTTTCAAAACAACGACGCAGACTCTTTTTTCAGCAGATACGGATTCATTTGGGTTGGGCGACCCTTCAGTGGCCAGTCATTCCCAACTTTTGGAAACAAGACACCCTGGGAAATAGGGGAAGCCAGATAAAACCACGAACAAAACGGTCCCACCTGATTCCTTTGTCCCTCAAAGGGATATACATTTTTGTCTCAAGTTTCAGGCGATGAATGGAACAAGCCGGAGGGATGGGACTTTTGCTGCCTCTTTCTTTCTTTTTTTCTTTCTTTGTTCCATTGTTCCATTGTTTCTATATATCTGTTTTCTTTGTTTGTTTCTTATTTCTTTCTTTTTTTCTATTCTGTCTTGCTGTCTTTCTGTCTTTCACTTTCTCTTTCTTCCTTTCTTCCTTTCTTTCTTTCTTTCTTTCTTTCTTTCTTTCTTTCTTTCTTTCTTTTGTTCTCTCTCTGTCTCTGTCACTCTTTCTCTTTCTCTCTGTCTCTCTCTGTCTCTCTCCATCTCTGTCTCTCTGTCTCTCTCTGTCTCTCTCTCTTTCTCTCTCTCTCTCTCTCGTCTTTTTGTTTCAGCGTGGGCCTCAAGAGGACTTACGTACTCGTGTTTGTTTCAACAAGAGAAGGTGACATCTCTTCGTTTTCACACACAGAGGCCAAAAAAGCGTGGGTCTGTGTTGAATAGATGTCTCACTTGACATGTTAAAAGGTCTCCAAAATTGGGAAATGCAAAACATGAAACTATCTCCCATTTAGATGTGAAATATTCATAGTATCTAAAGTGCAAATGCGTTCTGGAATCACATGGCATTGTTGCATGACAACCGTATTGACGTACAGAGTGCACTTGTTGGTGATGACCAATTGTCGAGTCTTGATCTGAACTAATGTCTGCTCGTGTGTTTGGTCCTTCAAGGGTCACAAAACCATCGCACAGCCAACTCGCGGTGTTTTTGACCACGCAAATGGGAGCAGAGGACCGGAGCGCATTGCTGAAACTCCAAACACTGAGGATGACGTCCAAGTGGCAAACCATTCTTCTGGTTGTTCTTGTGGTTTGACTGCGTCCCAAATCAAGCCCCTCACAAGAGGTTCTTTGCCCCCAAAAGTTGCTTCGCTCGTACTTGACCACTGAGCAGCACACACGCGGTTTGTCACGTTCTCCGACCTTGCTGTGTTGAATGGGAAGACCGTTTTTCATTTGAGCCTTGGAAAGAGGTCATTTTTTTATGGAGATCTCTCAATAGATTTTGAAAAAGTTTTCATTCCAGTTTGAAAGAGACTCGGGTGACTCGTCCGGCATGACTTGTGGGAAACCGGAGAGCCATGCAAGATAAAATGTGGTCAAGGAAAAAAGAAAGTGATGAATTGTCAATGGAACCCGAGTGTTCAGCATGGCGCTCACAGGACCAACAAAGAGAACAGATTACGGACACAAAGTTGCGTCTCGCGGGCACACCAGGGTCTTGTGGACTCTCAACATGCTGAACACAGCAAGGCAGCAAGGCAGCGCCGAATCAAAGCATGTCCACCTTGACCAGCCCCGGGGACAGCGAGCCGAACACAATGGCGTCATTGTCATGAGGCGTTATCGTGAAAATCCAGAGTCTATTGGAGCATCAGAAAGAAAGTACGTAAGCTTCTTAACATCCACGCTTGTCCGTCTTTTTCACTGGATTCGTCACTACAAACACGGGAGCTCTCTGTTCATTCGCGCCACGTCCTGGGAAATTCACCGCCTCCAGGAGCGCAGGACTCCGCAAACCCACTTCTTGTTTGTTTTCCTGGAACATTGAAAAACGATGCAGGTGTGCTCTTGGCGTCTGAACTCGTGTTGCATCATTCAGGTGGAGTCCCTGCACACATGTGCGGAGATGGATTGCCGGTCGGTCATTCCATTTGGCCACTTGCCATTGGCTGTCAAGTGCAAACCGAACTGGCACCGCACGTAAGGATTTTGAGGCTGTGCTAAACCTCATGAAGTGCTCTCTTCCTCTTCCTGAAATGCAATTTTGCAACATCTTGATCAAATCAGATGGACGCGAATGCCACTATGTCCTTCAGAACGTCGTGTGTTCTCCAGATGTTGGAAGGATCAGATCTCGCACCAGCATTCGCTCGTGTCTGTGACTGTCAGGGCTTGCTTCCATTCTCGGATTCAAGTGGCTCATTTGAGAAGTTCCTCTCAAAGCTGAGGAGCAAACTGCAAACTGCAAAAATGAGTTGAGTCTCTGACAAAGGGCACCAACATTCCTTGTTCTCCAGGAAGACCATGGTGTTAAAAGACAAACTGGAAGACTGGCCGCACGAGCGCGCACGCGTGCAACTGCCATGGGAGCGAGACTCTGTCACCGACCAAGAACCCCCATGTGGTCAGCATCTAAATTGGGGCAATGAGTTGATGTACTGGGGCTCATGCTAACGACGAAATCATGAAATCGTGACATGGGAAAGTTGAACTTTCAGTCAGTCAGCTTCGCTTTTGATCAATTTTTCTGTGTGAAAAATAGCTCCATGGAGCTCGCGGTGATTTGAGGAAATTTCAGTTTCTCTGATTTGGGTTGCTTTGATTTGGGTGGCTCTGATTTGGCTTGCTCTGATTTGGATCACTTTTTATCAAAATTCTTACTTTTTGGGTGATTTGAATGGCAAAGTACTGCTTGCTCAAATTTCGAGCAAGCGGTATTTTGCTGCCCAAATCACCTACAGGCATCTGATTGCAAAACCTGGCGCATGCTGTGGTGGTCAGGATTTTGGCACAGATTTTGGACTCAATGGTCAATTTGTTGTACTTTTGGTCCTAAATAATGCCCAAGGTCTCAAAAGAATAAAATGGAATATTTTTGACATTTCAGTACAAAAAGTTCAAATTTGGAAATTTCAAAATTTTGGATGTGGGGTTCTATTTTGGGCTGTATCATAAAAGTGACTAACATTTGATCAAAGGTTCCCATACATAGTTTTCATAATATTAAAGGGTCTTTCAGGTCAAGTGGGTCTGGTGTTGTTATAATAAAATTTTTTAGTGGTTTTTAGGAGGTTGAAATCTAAAATTTGATTTTTGGGGGGTTTTGCATCAAAATGTCTTGCCAGGTAAAACATGCAAAAATATTTGATGAAGTTGAGAAAATATTAGTGGGTTATATTTGCAATTGGTAGCATATAATGTACATGTTTTTAATTTGTAGCCAGGGTTGGGGGTCAAAAATCATATTTTGAAAATTTCATGAAAATGTGTGATTTCAATGTGACCTTTTCACACTTGTTCAGAATGTTTTGTGACTCATGACTCAATTTTAAAACATTGGACATCATGTGCCACCAATTCCTAACCCAACCCACAGAAAGTTTCTCTACCTCAAAAAATAATTTTGCATGTTATGCCTGGCAACACATTTTGATACTGGACAAAAAAAATAACTCCATG
>JAAUXT010140643.1_pt1 | contig 14465 bp, 24 predicted proteins | sample 7278171 | NCBI WGS metagenome assembly JAAUXT01 (sample SAMN14350112, study PRJNA611818) | marine sediment metagenome | isolation source: surface marine sediment (1.8m) | place: French Polynesia: Moorea | collected 2018-08 | reverse complement strand
CATCCAGCGCAAGCTTCACCTTGAGGCAGAGAGACAAGGTCTCTCTAAGAGAGACCCTAGAGTTGTACAGGCAGTTGTACGTTATTTCTCTCTCGGGGCTTTGCCCAATCATTTCTTCAATCAGTTGGTGTGGCGATTGGCGCATGACCAATAGGTAAGTAAAAATGCAAGTCACTCCACATGATGCACTCCCCACCCAATGATGCCAACAAGTACTTTGCATTGTTGTCTCCACCTCAGAGTACTTCAGAACAGGTACAACACACACCATCTCATCCGGACTCGATGTTTGCGGACAAATTTGTCCAGATTTAGCAAATTCTGAACCCAGCGAGAAACCAACAAGTGTTCTTTGGAATGTGTTTGCTCTGGACACAAAGTCGAACAAAATGTGATTCCGATTGAACAGAATGCGGACACACAGGGACCAGGTGTGCCTGCGCAGGTACCTTGTGGGTACGAACTACCTGTTTCACCCGAGGTTCAGTGCTGTTCTGCGAGGGGAATCCAAGTTCTGACGTTCAAACATGCTGTTCGTTGAGTGAGATCGCAATCGACTGAATACGAGGATGTATCCAAAAATTCTGAGAATCAGCATGGTTACGGTGTTTGTCTGTGACCAAAGTGCTCTTGCTTTTGACTATTGATGACCAATCAAATCCTGGAGTTATGCAATGTGAACAATAGAAAGACAATAACAAACCAGTCAGGTGAGTATGTTTGTTGTTGTCTGTGCCCAAAATCGGTCAAATGCTGTGGCCATGATGATTCTTAGAATTATTGGATGCACCCTCGTACCTTGATCGTAGGACAACGCACTGACCACTTCCACCAAAATCGCAGGAGCGATCAGCATGTTTGAACGCCAGAACTTGGACCCCCCTCGTAAATGCAGCCCTCACATGACTGAAATTTGTGCACTCGCACTTCCTGACCCCATGGCGAACACTTGTCCTTCGACACGCCCGCTTTTTGCCAGGATAATTGTACCACAACTGCAGGTGAACGCACAGAAATTGCCCGTTGCAACGGTAGATGTGTGCAAGAAAAGAACTCCAAAAGACCAAATTCCTTGTGGAGGATTCTTGCGTCCATCCAATGTGATCAAACACAACTTCACTGTTTTCAATGGAAACTGTCTCTTCCCTGGGCCGCAGGGCAGTAGATTTATCAGCCTGGTATTTTACACCTACAGCTGACAACCCACTCATGATTCACAATCACGTCAACATTAGTGAGCTGGACAGAAGTTTCACAAGCACACCTCGAGCCAACGATGTCAAGTTTTGGAGGCAAACCCTGTTTCGACGTCTCCCGGACCTTCAGAATGATTTCTTCCCAATATTTCCCGGTAGTCATGAACTTTGCGTACTTACGCTTCTTTTACGCCAGGAGGGATCACTTTACTGCCATGATGTTTGCATTGTTTCTTGCTTTGAAAGATCCGTGATATTTTCTCCATGCTTAACTGTTTTCGTCACATGATTCATTGAGACCGCCACAAAGTGGGTCGGGTGTCAAAGCAAAGTAACTGAACAAATTTGAATACAAAAGTTTTGTTTTCAGATACAACAATATACCAATATTCTGCGAAAAATTTTGCCACAAACAAAAATTTAAACTCAAGTCACAATAGCAACAAGAAATAGACACAATAATTTGGCGACAACAGAGGCAACCAAGCAACGTGCCAAACTTGTGAAACACACGCGCCATCTAACGGCGCTTGCAAGATGGCTTCTTCGCAAAATGGTAACAGTTATTTTTGTTGCACTGCACCGTCTGAGGGGCTTTGGCACTCTGATGTGAAATCAAACTAATTTGCCATATCTCAGCGCTACACTTATTCCGTTTTCAACTCGACTGGTTCTCATCTTTGACAGATTTTAACTTTTCTGTTAAGCGGTGAGCGATAAAATGAGTTCTGTCCAAAACAACCTGTCAAGTTGGTTGTTGTGACAGCTGCCAACTGACGATGTTTTCACCATCCGTTGCCAATTGTTTCTGACCTGACGACTTGTCAGACCATTTCGCAATGCTTAACCAAAACCTCACCCCTTCCTCCAGCAGTTTGTCAGTTGGAGGTTGTTTGGAACAGCTGTGTGAAAACTAAATTCTCAAACTTGAATGAAAAATGTGTGCAGACCTGCAAGTCACTGTGATATCCTTTCAAAATTCTGGAATGTACCCTTAAGTTTTTGCATTTGGGTCAAACTGAATCTTTGCCCGTTCTCAACATTGATGCAACAAACCTCGCATGTCGCACGTGTCTTCTGTGTTTCTAACCAGCAAACGAGGCCAGAATTCAGAAGAAAGACGTCCCTGTGTCTTTCGCACCGGGATTTACCCCTCGCAATGCACATCGTGGATTGTTCCGACAAAAATGTGAGTTCATTTCTCTGATGTATGCAGAGACGCATCCAGGATCTTGTTGTGCTTGAGTAGGGGGCGGGCGTGCGCAAACTTGGAAGGGAAACCTTTGGCTGAGGAGGAAGGTTTCCCAAGGACAAGATTGTCAGCTTATTGAACAGCTCACGTCCCCAAATGTAGTTTTGCCGGCCACACCAGGTGGTGTGGTGGATTTCTTTTGTCGAGGGTCCCCCTCTGGATCCGTTCCTGGTTTGGTTGCGTCCGCATGACCAACAATTGTCAGTGCGCCCTTTCAACTGGTGGTGAATTAACCCCACCAGTTGATGCCCTTTGTCGGGGGTCAAGGGTCGCCCTCTGGGTCCGTACCAAGTGTGGTTGTATCCGTGTGAGAAACCTTTATCAGCGCATGTAAGCTGCGTGTGAAACAGACGCGTTGTCACGTTTTTCAGACGGCGGTCCGTTGACCTTCAACGAGAAACGTGCCAAGAGACGCGAAGTCCGACAACTCCACAACGCGATCTTCAAAAACGACAAAGAACTGGTCTGCAAACTCCTGACTCCTGAGCTGGATGTCAATTTCCACTACAACGGACAAACAGCCCTGCAGCTCGCCGTTGCCAATGGTTACGAGGACATCTGTAAAATCCTCATCACGAATGGAGCCGACGTTGACACGGCGAACGCTGAGAGCAACAATCTGCTCAATATGGCCACGTGGAGGGGGTTCACCAACATTGTCCAACTGCTCGTGTCGTATGGTGCTGAACTCAATGCTTCCAACAGTCTCGGCTGCACTGCGCTCAACACTGCCGCGTTCAAAGGCTACCCGACCATCGCGCACATTCTCATAGAGGCGGGCGCGTTCATCGACAAACCGAACCAGCGTCAGCAGACGCCGCTGCTCGTCGCGTGTAAACTGGGTCACCTCGAGGTGGCGCAGCAGCTCGTCGAGGCCGGGTGTGACCTGAACTGGGCGGACGACGAGCGGAAGTCGCCGCTCATCGCAGCCGCCGACAAAGGTCACGTGGACGTCGTGCGTCTCCTCATCAACGCAGGTGCGTGAATCCCAGCGCCATCTACTGTGGGTACAGCGAGTTGTGGCCCTGACCAGGATCCTAGCAACAGATATGCGTGAAGTGCTGCGCCCTCTGAAGGATCCAGAATAGGTTGGGGGTTTGCTCAGTCTTGACCAACATCCAACCCATTCGGAGGGTCAGGGGGCGGCGTGACCTGGTCCCGCCAGAGCTACCACAAGTGTTCAGAGGAAGTGAAGGCTTGTTGAACAGAATATTGTGCAGTTTTACCAAAGTGAATCAGGGGAGGATTCAGTGTGGCCTGCTTCCATGTTCCGAACAAATTAGCCTGACCCCGAAAAATTCAGCTTCCCCCCCCCCACCCCACTCCAATATTTTCGCCTCACGCGTGACGTGTGCTGAATTTGCCCGTGTTGTCCACAGGCTGTAACCTGAACCTGCGGGAGCGGTACGGAGGGACGGCGCTCGGCGTCTCCTGTCGACAGGGTCACGTGGAGTGCGCAGACGTGCTGCTGCGCGCAGGCGCAGACGTCAACACGTGCGACAACAAGCACCAATCGCCCTTCTTCGGTGCGTCAATTTTTGTGGCTTGGTCAGTGAGGGTGTTCGATTGACACTCGCGGGCGTGCCAAGTCGTGTAAATCCCCTCTGGGTTGGAGATGGAGCAAAGCCAACTCGGCCAGCGGCGCGCGCAAACCGAACCCGGCCATTTTGTCCATAAAAATTCTTTGAATTGAAAATCACCAGAGACAACACCAAAATCACTGGTCACCGGGGAAAACACACACTCATGCGCAATGGTAGAGTCTACCCCATGATGTGCGCTCGTTTGGCAAACTTTGCTCTCGTTTGGGAATGTTTAGGTCCCACTATGACTCTGCTTTGGTGATGTGCGAAGTTCGTTTTCACAGTGTTTTTCTCGCTGAACTTGCAGAGGCGGTGAAGGCGCAGCACCTGGAGATCGTGGATCTACTGTCGGCGGCCAAGTGTGACGTGAACTCCGCTGAGATGGATCACGAACACGCCCCGATCCACGTCGCCGTCAGAGAAGGTAAACGAACGAGCCCACGGAACAGTCGCAGCACGTGGCTGCGTACTTTGCATTTGTGTGTTGTTCTGTGTAGCTAGGCATCACTCATCACGCTTGCGCAGATCACATTGCAAAACATCTTTTGTGCATGAAAAAACTGGCTTGCGATGCGCCAGCGCTGGCGTGAGCAACAGCGAAGCACTTGTTGGTGTCTCTTTTCCTTCCTGCCCTCCAGTTCTAGCAACAACTGAAATGTGACAGACACAAGTGTTTGTCTATCTTCTGCCGCGCGTCAGTACTTTGGGTAATTTCCGTTGTTTTCCGCCACAGCGAGTGAGTAATGTGGGTGTTTCCGCTGCAGCGTGTCAGTTCTTCGGGAAGCCGGAGCGGCAGCTTGCGATGGTGAAGCGGCTCATCGCCGCCGGGTGCGACCTGAACGCGACGGACCGCAGCGGCTGGACCCCGCTCCACCAGACCTGCTTCGGGGGAGAACAAGGTGCGGCGCCCCCTGGCGCGTACAGGGGCTGGGGTCGGGCGGGTACTCTGTCTCCACAACCGTACTGATTTTGAGCCGCCGAGGGTGACTTATCAGACCCACCACACCAGCTAATGGGGTCAGATTCACCACGCCATCTGGTGAGGCCAGATTCACCAGTTGGTGGGGCCGGATCCACCACAGCAACTGGGGGAGCAGATCTTGCACACCCCAGTGGTAGGCCCGGTGTCTCAGGACCATACAGCGACCGTACTATTTTTCCAACGTCGTTGTGTGGTCCTAAAAAATTTTCAGGACCAGACAATGACTGCCAAGGTGGTCGTTGTCTAGTCCTGAAATTTCAGGACCAGAGAACGACCAAATAGTGTGGTCGTTGTCTGGTCCTGTTACACCGGCAATTGATGCGTTTGGCGGATGCGGACTGTTCAATCCGTTTGCAGGCCCCTCTTGTCTCCGATCCGACCTCCTGGGAGACACCCTTCTGACCGCTGATTTCTCGGGAACACGCCCCTCTGACCTCCTGTTCTCACTGCAGAGATCACGCGGCTGCTGCTGGAGCACAAGGTGAACCTTCACGCGCAGAACGAGCTCGGAGACACGCCGCTGCACGGCGCCATGTTCGGCAACAAACCCAAAATCGTCCAGATGCTCATCGACGCAGGTCAGTCGGTCCAGCCCGGGCTTTTTGACCTGGGTCAGTTTGGGACGTATCCAGAGGGCAGATCCTGGGTCGGTTCAGGGGCGCTTGGGTTTATCCAGGGGTGATTCAGGGCCAGTGTGCAGCAGACCCTGGGGCAGGTCCAAGGTCAGGCAACCTGACCCCTGCATTTGACTCCACTTCGTCCCCTTGTCAGATGTGTAGAACACGTGGTGCTGTCTTCTCGCTGCAGGAGGCGACGTGAACGCCACGAACAAGAAGAACCAGACGCCGCTCTACACGGCGGTGACGCTGCGCGGAAACGTCGAGGTGCGTGCGCAGCTGTTTCCTCATTGACGCGACGCACACACACACACACACACACACACACACACACACACACCGCTCTTCCCTCTGCCCCTCCCATCGATTGCTGAGGCCGTGTTACACGTTGTGAAATCAACTGGCGTCGGGCGTGGACCACGAAGCAAACATCAAAGAGAAAAGGCCACAGCCAATGAGATTTATTTGATGTTGATATATTCTCGACATGCGTGTGTTCCTATCGAGTCACGTGTTCTTGCACAACGTGCTGTTTCGGTCACGTGACGCACCATGTGACGCCCGATCATCGAGGCCCTTGGGGCGGGCGCAGACGCGAACATTTGTGAGAACGATGTGTGGCAGGTTGCTGGCTTGGCGCGATTCTGCACTGTCAAGTGTTCTTGTTTCAGATCATCAAGGTTCTGCTGGCGGCGGGCGCGGACATGAACGTGTGTGAGAGCGAGGCGGGGCAGTCTCCGCTGTTCGCAGCGCTGCAGCACAAATACACCGAGATCGCCACCATGCTCGTCGAATCAGGTCAGAAATTGTTGCGAACCTAGGGGGCGTGACCTCCACGTGACCAGGGTGTGACGTCACATGGCGCGCAGGGGGACGGGGGGGGGAGCGGGTTCCCGTGTCCTGAGACGACTCAGCTGTTTGCATCGAGATCGCGTCCACGCTCGTCGAGTCTGGTCAGAACCAGGAGCAGATTGGGGGTCCAGTCATTGGGCGACGACCCCTTTTGCCCACGGTGATTCCAAATTTGCAGTTTGCCGAAAGGGAAAATACAGTTTTCTTTGGGGATCAGGGGTGGGCAGGTCCCTGTGTCCGTCCCTGAGGAGAGACTGTGCGCTTTCGTCATCTTTTGTCGCCACTGTGGAAGATAGGAAGGAAACATCAGTCTCCAAGAGCGGACTCGCTCGTTCTTGCGCAAAGTTTTACGCGGTTTGAACTGCGGTTTGCTCAAATCGTGCCACCCAACCGTGTAGAAAACAAGAAGCAACCGAAGCACAGTCGCAACACGTTGCTTGTTCTACCGCAGGTTGCGACGTGAACCTCCCAAACTCACAACGAGACTCGCCGCTGTACGTGGCGTGTGACAAGGGTATGGAGGACATGGTGGCGCTGCTGCTGAAACAACCGGACACCAGGCTGGACGCGGGGAGGCGCCACCTCCCGCTGCACGCAGCCGCCGCCAGGGGGTTCTTCTTCATCGCCGAGAAGCTGCTACAGGCCGGAGCCCAGGTCAACAAGGTCAGGATCAGGGAGGGAGGGTGGAGGTGGGGGTGCACACTGGCGCCCAAGGTCAACAAAGTCAGGGACAAAGCTTGATGTGGATCAAGGGTGGGTGGGTTTGGATCTACGGGAATTCTTTTCAAGATTTGCTGAATGAGTCAGGAATTTTGCTTGGTGTAGAGCAGACTCCTGACTCTGGCTCTGAACAGTTTCACACACGGCTGAAACATGGTACGCAAATCAAATTTGTGGGCCGGGGGAGTGTGAGGCCGGGTCCCGTGGGGTAGACACACGCGCACGCTGGTTCTGGCTTTGTCATACTTGTGTACGTTCCAGTGCCATGTACACACCTTGACTCGAGTTTCTGTGAAGCAGCGTTTGTGTTCCTCCCCCCTCCGAAGACTGACAAACTTGACGGTCCTTACAGATGTCGGACACGTGTGTGACGGCGCTGCTCCAAGCCTCCGACAACAACCACCTGGACGTGGCTCGTCTGCTCCTGCTGCACGGCGCGAATCCCTCCACCCATCACAAGGTGCCGGCGCCGTGGAAATGCTGCGTCTTTTACGGAGACGGGCATCCGCACCTGGAGCTAGAGGCGATCTACTGCGCCGTCAAAAACGACAACCTGACCATGCTGCGTCTCGTGCTGTCCTCTACCGCCAAGATGCCGTACTACTCACTGCGCACGCTCAAGGACATCATCTTCCGGACGGGGTACTTCCGGGAGGCGAAGCTGAAACCGGAACTGCTGGTTCAGTACGCGGAGTTTTTCACGGCGGTGTGTCACACACCGCGCACGCTGCAGCAGGAGTGTCGCGGCGTCATCCGCACTGAGCTGCGCAAACCGCCATTCGATGCCGTCCCCACCCTCCCTCTGCCGGATAAACTGAAGGATTATCTCCTGCTCAGGGACATCATACCTGAGGACTACCGCCCTCCGCTGCCTGAAGAGGAAGAGGAGGAGGAGGCGGCGGAGTTTGAGGGGGAGGGAGAGTTCTTCTCCTACAGGTGATGAATGGTGCTGTTCAGGAGATCCAGAGGAGGCGGGAGCCCCAACTCCCCTCGAAAAATAAAGCACTTTCCCTCCTGATTTTGAGCCTCTGAGGGTCAGATGACCTTGACCGAGAGGCGCAGTTCATTTTGGATCTTTGATCCGCTCGTTCAAGAAAGGTCATACCGAAGGTCAATTTTTCATGTTCCGCACAATTTTGACAACTTGCCATTGACGAGAACAGCCAGTCACAAAGTTATGTCAAATAGATCTCTTTGTTCGTGTGATTTTCTGTCTTGTTTCATTGCCACCATTTTGTGTGCAAAAGTGTTCGTCTGCGAGACAGTTATCGTTTCCTGACAGTTTTCGTTTCCGTTTCAGTTGTTTTCAAACTTGACCACATTGTCTCGAGAGCAGTTACTTTGAACTGTGGTGCTCTGATTGTTAAAATATTTTTTGCCATCTTGTACAAGGGGTTTTGAAAGAAATAAAACATTTTCATTCACTGTTTTCAACAAGAGAGGTATGTTTTCTAAGGATCCGTCGGTTTGCTTGTGATGGCATTTTCCATGGTCACACTCTGGAAGAACCAGGACCGCAACAAACTCGAGTTGGCGCTTCACACTTCTTCTGCGCAAGTGTTGAAAAGTGGGCGATAATAAAGGATACAACGCAACAGGAGAAGAGATGAGTTTCAGGAAGTTATTCTCCAGATACAAGAGGAAACACCAGAATTGTGACGCAGATGAAGCGAAATCCAGGTATTATTGACAGATTCAAGCAAAGTTCCTGCCTGACATTCGTGTCAGTTCAACTGTTTGACCAAACTTGGTGTTTCGATGTGGCAGATCCAAATTCGGACTTGTGAACTTGGAACTGACGCAGAACGCATTGGAATGAAAGCTTCTTGTTCTTGATCTGCACAGACAAGAAAATCTTCCCCGACTCTGTGTCGAACTGCGAGACTCTAGATCTGGTCGCCATTGAGTTATTTTCGTGTGTGTCTGTGTTGATTCTTGGCACAAAAATGTTTTCACAACTGGAATCCGCTTTCTGGAAGTCTGCAGATTTACTTCCCTGTCTGAACCCCAAGAACTCGATTTTCCCAGCGGTCCGAACGACGATGAGTGGGTGGAGTTGGCGGAGGAAGCGGATCCACCAGGCGAGGGAAGAGTCCTCAAGGTGAGACACCAGTGGACGCGTTCGCCAATAGCCGCGCGGTGCGTTCTGTGTGGAAATCGAACACGAATCCATTGGCGTTCGAAACACGAAACCTACCAAAGAATGCTGAAGGAAAACAGTGCTGTTGGGTGTGAAGCGGCGTTGGTTGTGCACTTGTGCATCTCGGTATCAAAAGTCGAACGCGTGAGAAAGTTTTGCGCTGCCAAAATGATTTGTCGTCGTTGGCGTGAAGGACTGTGCAAAATCTGTTTGATTCAACCCACAGTGAGCCCGAAGGCCAGCGTTTATCACGGAATTCAATACAAAATGGATCGCGGGCGAAAAACACTGAAGCGAACGCTACCACCCAACATTTCAGCCGCAGATCTCGGAGTCGGAGTTCGCGTGCGCGTGCTGCTTCGAGCTGATGGTGGACCCGACGACGCTGACCTGCGGACACAACTTCTGCAGGCTCTGCGTCGCGCGCTGGTCGCACCAGTCCAAGAAACGCGAGTGTCCCGAGTGCAGACAGCAGTGGAGCGGGCACCCGAGGGTCAACATAACTCTCAGGTCAGTGGAAAGAAGCTGGCACCCGGGCGTCAACATCACTCTCGGGTTAGTAGGGCGGAGCGGGTGTCGTCACTTTCAGATCAGTGGGAAGTTCCAAGCGAGTGCCGTCTCTCTCAGGTCAGTGGAAAGGAGCGAGTACCATCACTTCCAAGTCAATTAAGAAGAACGGGCACCCGAGGGTCAATATAAATGCAAGGTCAGTGAAAAGGAACAGGCACCCGTGTTTCAACATTGCGATCAGATGGTGAAAAGGAGCGGGAACCTGCGCGTCAACATCACGCAGGCCAGTGAAAAGAATCGGGCACCCGAGGGTCAACATCGCTGTCAGGTCAGTGGAAAGGAGCGCTTATGTTGACGAGGGAGAGCATCGATAGATTTTCATTGACTGTTCTGTTCTGCTGTTGGTCAAGTCAACAAAACAGTCGTTTGTTCGCTTCCTCTAAATCAGAACGAAATTGTGGCTTCTGCAGATCTACGATCGAGCGTCTATACGGAGACCGGTACCGGGAGCGGAAGGCGGCGCAGGAGGCGGACCCGGACAGCCGCAGCGCCCTCCAGTGGTTCGAGCAGCTGAACGCCCCTGTCGCCCCCGTGCGGCTACCTCAAACACGATGGGTGATCAAGGGCGTCATCGGCGCCGGCGTTGCTTATCTGGTGCGTGTACAAGCCTGTTTTCTCAAGTGTTCAGTGGTGGGAATTTTCCTGTGTCACTGAGAAGCTGCACAAAGGCGACTGAAATCACACACGCACAATACAATGTCCAAAGAGATTTGGAAACTTCCTGCAAGACGTTGTCGACGCAAACGAGTCTTCTGCTTTTCGCGCAGGCTGGAACATAGCCATCTCACCGGCGCGGCACGTGTCTGCACTGCACAGTGTTCTTGTTTTCTCGCAGGCGTGGTGCGCGTTGCAGTTCCTGTTCGGCTCACGGGGGGAGCTGGAGGCGTCACGGCCCGTGATGCGGTGGAGCGCCCACGAGGTGGAGCTGTGGCTGCAGCGGCTCGGGCCCTGGACCCAGGATAAACTGGTCCCCGCGTTCCAGGCAAATTACATTGGTGCGTTGGACACTCGTGCAACCTGTGGTGTGGAAAGTGTCAGTGTGTGTGTGTGTGTGTGTGTGTGTGTGTGTGTGTGTGTGTGTGTGTGTATGCGAGAGGTAGAAACGACGCTCGCGGTGGTGTTCGAAAAGTGCACGAATTTTTCTTGAGGTGGAAACAATGCACCATGTACTTGTGTGATGTGTAGACGGACAGCTGCTGATGGTGATGACCGACGAGGAGCTGGACGAGGTGCTGCAGGAGGTGGCGCCACTTCACCAACGCGCCTTCCGTGCCGCCCTCTACTCCCTCCGCGAACTGGGGACGCGCCCGCCGGTTGACCTCTGGGAGTACAAGGTGAGACCAGCCGCCGGCTGGTACAAAATGAGATCAAGTCGCCGGTTGACCTCTGAAAATGCCAAGTGGGCAAAAAGTGAGATCTTGAGGACGACCGGCGCGCAGTCGCCGGAATCAGCACCCTCGTTTGTTCTGCTGGTCAGTGAGAGCAAGACCGGGAGCACGTGTGACTGCAGTACAACCCCCGTTTTCTGACGCAACAGGACATAGAACGCGAAGTGAATCGTGCACCGGGGTCGTGTACCGAGGAATATGTGTGTTCACTGTCTGCTGTCAGCTGCCACTGTACGAACGCGCCGTGTATCACGTGACTTGTGTGTGTTGCAGACGCTGCACCTGGGTCGCGCCATGTTCCTGCTGTACGCGCTGCGTCCCGCGCCGCGTCTCACCATGCTCTACCTGATGCTGTTCGAACGCGCAGACTGCTTCTTGCCGCTCATCCACGTGACGGGCCCCGCGCTGGGTGACCTTGACCTCCAAAACGTGTCTATCTACAACTTCAAGGTGTGTGTGTGTGTGCGTGCGTGCGTGCGTGTATGTGTGTGTGGTGTGAATGTGCGTGTGTGGTTTTGCGGCAGCTCCCCAACGCCTGCTGCTCGGCTGGTCGATCTCTCAGTGTGTGTGTGTGTGTGTGTGTGTGTGTGTGTGTGTGTGTGTGTGTGTGCGCGCGCGCACCAGTTCAGACCCTGTGATTGGCGGAAGGGTTCGCCCTGATTTCTCCGTGAATAGTACTGCACGTTGTTAAACGTCGAATTCTTGAGGTCGAGTTCTCTTGGGCCTCTGATCGATGTTGCGTCTTTGGCCCGAGTCCCTCTGCTGCCAAACCCGCATCAGATCATCCTTGTTGTGTTTTGCAGTTCCCGGAGCCTGCGCTGGGGCAGTGGGTGGACCTGCTCGTCAAGTGGCTCTTCTTCCCCTACCTCCTCATCATGCAGTTCACGTGGCGCACCGGGCAGCCCTGGTTCCCGTCCCTTGCCATCCTCATCAGCTGCGCCATCGCGACCGCGAACGAGGCCAGCCTCGTTGTGAAGATTTACAACGGCGTCCACGTCAGGTGCGTGGTGTTGGTTGGGAATGGTGGTCAGGTGGGTGGGTGTGGTCGAGTGGGGGAGAGGTTTGTTCACATGTACGTTGCAAGAGCCATTGGGGAAGTCGCACTCCACTTGAACGCAGGACGAAATGCAGCAAGTGACGTGCAGCGAGTTCGCACACACGCACACACCACGTACAGGCACACAATGTTCGATTCTGTTTGCATCGAACACAACTCTCTGCATAAACACGCGTGCGTGTGCGCACTACTGCTTGGGATATGTGTGAATGCGTGCGCGTGCGTGCGTGCTTGTGCCTGTGACTGTGAACGTCTCTTTCTGCGTGCACGCGCGCTTGTGGAACCATTTTTCGCGGAACTACTTTCTTGACTGGAGCTATTTTCCTCGCGCAGGGACGTGGTGCGCGCGCAGCTGCGGGAGGCGTACACGACGTGTCGGAACCTGCTGATCGGCGTGGTGCTCTGGCCCTTCGTCCCGTCCTTCATCTGTCACTTGCTCTTCTGGGTCACGCTCTACTGCATGCCCTATAACGATGGCGTCGCGCTCCGCGCGCGTGTCGGGAGGCGGTAGAGCTGCGAAGTGCAGCTGGGGCCTCGTGTTTTTACGCCGCCGTTCCTTGTCTCCCTTGCCCCCCCCCTTTGCTCCACCCTCCCTCCCGTGAGGGCCTCTGCTTCACTTGTGCTTCCAGCCACCCTCTCCCGCCTCCCATCGGCCCTCTTCCCTCCGTCGCCCCCTGCGGGCCTCTCCTTGACTCATGCCTGGCGCCCACCTCCTCCGGGTCTGTTGGTCCCTTTGTTGCCCTTGGAGACCCCTCCCTCCGCCGGCTCTTCCCTCGTTCCCCTCCGTCGCCACTATCCATCGTTTCCCTCCATCCCGGAGGCCTTCTGCACATCACCGCCTGTGCCCCTTCCTTTCGAAGAGTCTTCACCCACGTCGCGTGCGCCTTCGTTCGTTGCCCCAGGGGGCCTCTCCCGTCCCTCCATCCCGTCGGCCTGCGCTCTCAGTTTGCAGCCTCGTCTTTCATCCTCTCCAAGAGCGTTCAGCCCCACCGCGGGCCCTTCGTCCGCCGCCTCCACGGGAGCCTCACCCTCCGCCGCTACCGCCACCGCCACCGCCACCCTTCGTCGATCATCGTCGGACCTCTCCAGGCCACAGGCGTCGCCACTGTCACCAGCCCCTCTTACGACTTCCGCTGACGTCACTGATGGCTTCACAGTGAGTTGAGGAATGAGATGGAAACATGAAATCTCCAGTTCTCGGGCTTTGGATTCTGGATGTGACCTCTGGTAGATCCAGGATTGAACGTAGAGACCTTGGGAGGGAGGGGCGCACGCCTTGGGTTTGGGGCAAACTCCAACCTCAGAAAATGAATACGTAGAAAGCAAATTTTACGTCACAGCCAGAAGACCATTTGAATATCAGTGGGGTTCAAGGCCCCTTCTCAGCCCACCCCACCCCACCAAACCACACCCAACTCCATCCAACCCCACCCCATTGGAGGCTTCACGGTTCCTGGGTTGTGGATGTAGCTGTGAACGACACGCCACTCCTGCGCCGAGCTGAGCTGTGCTGTGTGTCTGGAGAAAAGCGCGGTGAGCGTCGGAGAGAAACGCTGCTTCCTGATTGGCTGTCAGCATCTCAAACTGCGGACGAATCAGTGTCCGTCAGGATCAACTGTGTCAAATCCACTTTTTTCTTGCGAGTTAATCATATTACCTTCTTCCCAACTGTGGAACGCTGGACGCGCTATTCTTGATAAGGATTTGGGTCGGGGAATCAGACCCAGATGGGTGAGGGGGGTGTTATTCTGGGTAAAAATACAGTCTGAATTTTGTCGTGTGTGAGTTGGAGGAGGCGACCACAAATCAGCGATGAGATGTTTCGTGTGTCAATCTCTGTTCAATCTGGTCTCTTGCTCAACTCAACCAAACATCTCACGTGTGTGTGTGTGTGTGTGTGTGTGTGTGTGTGTGTGTGTGTGTGTGCGTGTGTGTGTTGCAGGTGTTTATGTGTGTGTGTTGCAGGTTTTTGTTCGTGTGTTTGTGTGTGTGTGTGTGTGTGTGTGTGTGTGTGTGTGTGTGTGTGTGTGTATGTGTGTGTGTGTGTGTGTATGTGACGGGTACACTAAGTTTTGGTTACTTTACAAGGTCAACATTGTACGCGCATT
>JAAUXT010126644.1_pt1 | contig 14465 bp, 18 predicted proteins | sample 7278171 | NCBI WGS metagenome assembly JAAUXT01 (sample SAMN14350112, study PRJNA611818) | marine sediment metagenome | isolation source: surface marine sediment (1.8m) | place: French Polynesia: Moorea | collected 2018-08 | reverse complement strand
ATGATAGAGCGAGAGTGTGAGTGCGTGACAGAGAGAGAGAGAGGAGAGTGTGAGTGCGTGACAGAGAGAGAGAGAGAGGAGAGAGAGAGAGAGAGAGAGAGAGAGAGCGAGAGAGAGAGAGAGAGGGAGAGAGAGAGAGAGAGAGAGAGAGAGAGAGAGAGAGGGGGGGGGAACGCGAGTATCAAAATTGCCGTTTTGAGTCGGGTTCAGCACGTGGCGGTCAACAGAAAATCTCAACGCGATTTCGGAGATTTCAGCGCAAGCTTTTGTCTCAAAGACTCAACCTCAGCGCGCTCCGTCCGCACTGATCTCTTGTCAACGGAATCAACTGGTCTCGAGGATTGTCAAATCCACACAAAGATAATGAAGCCTTTGTGAGCCCGTGACAATGCGGAACAATCAGCTGCTGCTGCAGCGTTATTCTACCTGTTTCATTCACGATGCATGACGGATGGGCCCAGCATTAATATTTGAAGATGGCTGCTCTGGGGAATAGTCCGTGTGATATTTATTGTTTTCTGACCTTTTACATTTGTGTGACAAAAGCGGTGGATGAGGCACAATGGCGTGTTCCTGTCTGGATGAGCGCGCGCACGTGCACGTGTCAGGAAGGGACGAATTTTACAACGGGATTAAGTGATGAAATTGTGAGCCACTCTGGCAAAAATATTTTGCAGAAATATCTAAAATGCGGCCTTTCAGTTATGTTCGATGAGACAAGATTTTTTGCGGAACAAAAAATTCAACCTTCGTGGTGTGTCAAAGGCACAGAAAATCTTATTCTGTTTTGCCAAACTAGTACGAGAGTAATGCAGTTCCAAGACGAATGAGAATTTGTGTTCTGGACGTCGCTGCAGCATGAATCTGTTCACTATTTCACCGAGGCCATGACAAAATCTTGAGCATCACAAGACAAACGCGTTTGCGTTCTCCAAATCCAGCACAACACCGACACTGCAGGAGCAATGAGCGATCATGAATGTGAATGCCTTATTCTGTGCTGCGCATGTCAGTGTGCTTTGCAGTTGGCTCTGCAAAGATTTGATTTGTACAACCTTGCCTGTACAATCGTTGGTACCACCACACAAAAACTGCCACACAAAAACTACAAAAAGGTGCCTTTTTCGAGATATCAAACTCATGAGCATCAAAATGTGTCTCTCCCACACACTTTCAGATTGCGATCTCAAAATCAAACTGCCGGAGAAGAAAAAAAAAAGCTGCGTTATTGAAAAGATGAACTCGACGAACATGTCAGCCAATTAGTGGCGAAAAAGCCTGCAAGAATCCCTGCTGCGTAGCAGCGAGGGATATCAAACCGCGAACCAGGCTGTCACACACCTCCCGGAGGCCCGGGAAGCGGCCTTTAATGCTGCAAACATGTCCCTTTCCATGAGAAAAATAATGAAGACTGTTTGTGGGAGTGTACGGCCTTTTGTCGGGGATGTACCTTCATGTTCTGTTGCAGAATTTTGAAAGGTTAATTACTACGGGCTGACCAGGTTAATAAGTGACATGTTGCTGAAAGAAAGAGGATGTTCCTTCTGTTCTTGCCCAGAAAAAGTGAACTCAAATTTGCTTCTGATTTTTGAAAGGGTTTTTGTGCGTGTCGTTTTGGGGAGGGACCCGTTTGTGCGAAGATTACATTTTAGCTTTGTGCAGTTTGGGAGGCGGGCGCGTTACAGTTTTTCTGCAAAAAAGTTATCTAATTGTCCATTTTGTTGCGTTTGCAAAAATTTTCTTCACTTGAGACCCACTCGTTGCGACTGATAATTTTCTCTGTACGAATTCTTACTCTTTTTCACTTGACACGAGCAAAAATATTTTGCAACCCCTGACGTGATAAAACACGATCGTGGACCACCGATTTTCAAGACATTTTTTCAGACGTGTTTTTTTGTGATTTTTTTTAGAAGAGGCGGACAACGTGAAGAGGACGTACCTGAGGAGTGGTCTGTGGAGTGCGGGCCGAGGCTGTGGTGCTGCCCGCCGAGCCCCAGCATGCTCCCCGGGTGCGAGTGCGCGCCGTGCCCGAACGGCATGAAGTTGGGTCGCCACGACGTGAACGGGTTGTGCACGGCCGCGGCGGCCGCCGTCAGGTCCTGACTGGTGAGGCCGGGAGGACAGGACGTGGGCGTCGGGTGGTGCCCGGCGCCCGTGCCGCCCAGGCTGCGGGGTAGGTAGGAGCTGGCGATGACGGAGTCCTGGTGCGGGTGGTGCGCGGGGTGGTGCGCCGGGTGGTGCACGGACGGCCGCGCCGCTGCCGACTCCTGCGGCTGGTTGAGCCCGAGCAGCTCCTGGATGGCGAACGGGGAGCGCTGGTGCAGCGACGGAGTCGCGCCGTATGTGCCGTGCGGCGGCATCCCGGCGAGCGGGCCGCCCATCCCGCCCAGGCCCCGGTGCGCGTGGGCCGCCGCCGCGTGGGCCAAGTTCATCGTCATCGGCTTCTCGCTGTTGGCCTCAAAATTGTACAATTGTCTGTCCGGATTGTACTTTTGTTGCAGTTGTTGTCATAAGAGCTGCTGCACATCCATGTTGACCGACAACGAGGATAATTTTGTTTTGTGCGTTTTTTGTTCGTAATTTTTTTTCTTTTGGACAATTCAATTTTGTGTCACCAAATAAGTGTCTTGGTTCTGGACACAAATTTGGAAAAGGTCAATTGTTGTTTGAAGCGGCAATCTTGTGGAATTTTACAACGTGAGCGTCACTATGGTTACCTGACACCGCTGCTGCTGCAGACAGTGGCTAAGTGCTCTGTCGCCTTGGTTACAACAGTATATGCCCAATTAGATCCTTCACACCGCAGTCTTCTCTGGTCACTCTCTCAAGTAATTGTCCGCGTTTCCCAAGGATCTTTTTTCTTCCTCCGTCCGTTGTGTTCACTTCCTTGTCTGTCTGACAGGTCGGACTCTGCGGTGTTTCACTGCGATGCAAAACTGCTCATCTGTCCTTTTATTTGTTGCAGTTCATGAAGTTGTATTCGCTGCTGCAGGGGTCGAGCCCTGAAGTTGTGCGAGTTTTCTGTGTTGGCGCAGCTGCGACGTCCTGACTGCGACTGCGCGCGCGGAGGCGATGCGGACGACGATGCGCGGTGCTCGAGTCACACTGGGTCCCGATCCTCCTCACAGAAGCGACGACGACCGACGTTCCTACAGCTTCAAGCTAATCACTCACCAATCACAATAATTACTGCTGCAGCCCAGTCAACAATTCACCGTGAATCCACTAATGGATGTTGTTTGTAGTTGGCTGATCCAGAGCGGGCTGCTGGTCTCGGGTTCTGGTGTTCCGGATTCTCTGTTCTGGAGTCAATGCGCTGCGCAGATGGCTGTGCGATTCGCACTGTGGACCCCGGTGTCCTGTGACCGTGGCTTTAAAGCTGAAACTGACGACCATATGCGGTGGCTGTGTCAGCTGAATCCCTCTATCTGCGCTTTATCTTCATCAGTGATTGAGTTCTTTTAATCTCTCATTTGTACACGTAACTAGCAGAAGCTTATCCCCGCAGCATCACTGAAGGGCTGGATGCGTGCTGCAATTAGCCCTCGTCTAACCTACAAATTGCCGCCTTCCTTTTGAAAACAGGATGTCACTCACCAACCAACCACGTCAATCAAGCTGGCGCCCAATCACAGCGCCCCATCCTCGACTCACAGATTAGCCATGTTAAAACTGTCCGCACTACATAAAGCGCGCTTCAAGCGAGTAATCGCGGCTGTCACACTCGGGGAACGCTCGTTGAAGACGTGAATGTGTATCTTGTCCCACACGCAGCGTTTGGTATGTTTAGGTGAACCCCAGGCAATCTGGGCACCCCCAGAGGCCAGGAATCATACCAGCCTCTCATTTGGTCAGAAGGCGGAAAATGTCGTGGGGCATTCTTCTTTTGAGTGATTTATTTTGGGGTAAATTCAAAAATAACCTGAAATTGCTGACTTGAATGAAATCGTACCGACAGTGCGACGCGAATTCACAACAAACGTGAACGATGACAGTAATTTTGTGGTCTCTCTGCAATCCACGCAGCTGCAGTTCGATCGGCTCTCAGGCTCTATCTGCCGGCGGCAGCTGCAGTTACCAACCGATCCGAAGGGGGGGATCTCTGCACAAAAAGAAAGCGCCTCACAAAAACAAAAGATTTGTGCTTTGTCAAGAAAGAAATTTGAGCAACATGTTTGCTTTGCAAAGTGTTGTCGAGTGTTTGTTGTCCAGCGACGCTTGTTTGCGATACTGCGCTCGGGCGATCGTGTGAGGAGGACAGCTCGATGCGGTGTTGGCATCTCCGTCCAGTCCGTGGTGTAGGACTCGGCTGGAGTTGCATCAGGACTCGCGTATCACGTAATCGGGAGGTTCGGGTGACGCTGCCTGCCAGGTCCAGCTCCATCACTGCGCCAATTATGCCGCGCAGGTCGATGAACATTTCTCTGATTCCATTCGACTGATTTTACAGGACAGAGTCTCCACAGACATCCAGACAAAATCTCTGGATGTGTTCAGGTGTTCTGAAATATTTTGTTCCCCTCACTTCTCACCGGGTTCAAGTAAGGTGGCAATCTGTATCTGATCGACGCGGCAACCAAATTCCAACTTCCAACATTTTGAGAAGTTTGTCACTGTGTACCTACAGGTTTTGCAGAGGGGGTCTTTGGCTTTGGAGATCAGGGGGGGGGGGCAGTTGTCTTTGATCAGGGGCCGACGCCTTTGACTTCGTGGAAGCGCTGGGGCTTTGCCTGAAAAACATTGGAGACCCACGAGTGGATCTCTGGTCTCTGGTATTTCAGCGCGACGAGGATAGTGGAGATCATCCATCGCAGCGATGAGGCTCTGTTCGCTCCTCGCTCATATCGCGCGTGGTTTACCGGAGAGTGCGGGGGAGGGGCACGGAGGGGCGCAGAGCTGCGGAGGGAGGGGGGGGGGCTGTTCGCTGCTGTTTGTCTTTGGTCTGAGGGTTGGGCCCCACTGTGAGACAACAAATTCAAGTGATTACGGATTTGTTCTGCTCATCTGCGAGGGTTCTTGTTCCATACGTTAAGTTGTTCCGTTTGTCCGAACTTGTGTGCGTTGTGTGTGTGTGTGTGTGATGTGTGTGTGTTTTCGGTTCCCTCCTCAGAATTTGGTTCTCACACCCAGTCAGGCCAGTTTCTGTGTTGGCTGTTTTTCAATCTCGAGGGCAAATTTGCAGGTGCTGCATCGACCGCAGGAATTGTGTGATTTGAAGGAGTCGTGCGGTGCGGTGCGGAGCGTGTTTGGTTCTGACCGGGAATCGAGCCACGAACAACACGACGAATCCCAATCCGGCGACGGAAGCCGATTTGCGACCTAATCCCAACTGTCAGCACTTTCCAAAATAAACCGAATCCTCCGCTAATCGCGGCGCAAAACATTTCAGGGTGAAGAGGGAACATGTAGAAAAACAGATTCGAGATGTTTGCAATTTTGAGCTTCTTCGGTCCGAGAGCAGAAGGGAAAACCAGAAGCACGAGTAAACTGAGGCCAGTTCAAACTGGGCGCGTATTGCGTTGCATCCCTGTCTGCGCCAAGTCAACTGACTTCCTTGCACTGTACAGTGGGCTCAACCCTTGACTCATCCAGTGTGAACAGGCAGCAGTCGGGAAATACAAAAACGCACCCGATACGTCGGAAACGTAACTCGACTCACCGCTTTTTTCTGGGCTTCACTCCGGGAATCGACACCGCTGCACAAACAGACGCAAATTAATCTGATGTAGCAATTTTCCAGCTGGTTAAAGCTGCGATGTTTGTGCAAAAGACGGTAATGTACGTGTCGAGTTTCAGATTGACAGGTTTCTTTTCCCGCAGACTTCTGCTTCTGTACAGAACGAGTGGTTTGAGTTGCCCTGCAATAGAGGTCTGCGGAAGACCCCCGGTCGGATTCAAGAAGTATCCCGCCGCTTGACTGAAGCCTCCAAGAAACCCCGAGTTGAGGAGAATCTTGAAATTTGTCAGTCACTCTGATTCCAATTGCCTCTGATGACTAATTTGTACAATTGCGTTGACTTGTAAAGTTCTCACAAGATTTGACAAGTCTGGTGGAAATGAGCCAATATGAAGCCATTTTAAAACATAACAGCCAGTTAAGAGTTCGCGGGTGCTGCAGGGAGGAAGAATTCCACAGACTTAAGAACCAATTTCAAATTTGGGTTTCGGGGGCTTTTTCTTGTTGGGAAAGTTCCTGCGGATTCCGTAATGGCCTTTATTTCCACATGATGACCTTAATTTGGAGACGTTTCTTTGCCAACCACAGATCATTAGGTCCGTGGAACTGCAGCGTTCTTGTGTCTGTTATGTCTTGCATATGGCGTCTTGGGCTGAATTTGCTAATCAAAATCAAATCTGCGTTCGCGTGGCAACGCTTTCCATTCTTACAAGCATTTTCAACTTTGTATTTTTCTCTCTTTACAAAAGCTGGTGGAGGTGAATTCCAAGGGGGGTCCGTGGTCCTAATTGTGTGTTAATCCCCCGGGTCGAGGCGGGGCGCTCCCCCCGCGTTACTCGCCTCGCTACCCCGGGACAGGGGCGCGGGCCCCGCCGCCGACCCCGGGACCCAACTATGCAGTGAAATGAAGCGCGCACCAAGAGTCTACAAATGGTCTTCACGTTCTGCGTGCTTTCTCTTGTCCTAATCGGCAGAAATGGCTCCCGTGGGCGGCGCCCATTGTGCTCCGGGGTCCCCGCTGTGTTCAGGTGTTCTTGAAACACACTGGACATTATTATCCATGTGTGCTGGGATGAGTAAGACCATTAACGTGCAAACATCTAGGAAACGACATGTACATTGTAGTGGTAATCACTTCTCCTCAGTACCCAGGTACAATGCAGGGTACCCTTGGGACGATGTTAACGACTCTCGAGTCCTCTCTCACCAGCAAGTAGCTAAGTAAACTGGTTTATTTAACTGTCGCTCTCACGTCCCTCGTCTCCCGCAGAAACGCTCGAGTTGGATTGAAGTTGACAACAGTTTCTCCCATTCGCAATATTGCTTTTGAGATTTGAATGAAAACTGAGGATTTGTGTTTGAAGGTTGTTTTGTCGGTTCCGCTGAAAGAAACATCTGCAGCGTCTCAGTTCAAGAGACTCTCTGCTGCTTGTCACAATCCCATCGCCATGTCACTTCACACACACAGCATGCAGTTGCCACCAGAAAATATTTTTTTCTCTGGAACATTCTGCTGGTTGAACTTTGTTGCTTTCTGACGGATGTTCTGCAAACCAACTCCACTCGGTCATTTGGTTTGGGACATGTTTTGTTCCAAAAGACCAGAAGTGACTTGGCACATGTCCGTTTTGGACAAAATGGAAATCGTTGCAGGCAATTTCTGACGGAATCAAAGGGCAAGCTGCGTGGGGCGAGATTTGAAAATTTTGACAGAATTGTGTGTGTTTCGCTGGCAGCACCACTGCACACCCCGCCCCATAACCCGAGGCGAGTGCTGATAGAGAACCTCCGTTTCATTATGTTGTCCTTCCGAAAGGTGTGAAAGAACCTGTCAGCGATTGAATGGGGCAACAAGATTGCCTAAAGGGGTATCAACCCTCACCCGTAATATGCGCACGTACAGGTATAATCAGCCGAAACCGTAAACTGCAATCTTTCCCAGATAACCCGTCATTTGAACAAGTTTTAGCGATTTAAAATTCAATTTAAGTTAATGTTAAATTGTTATTTTGCCTGGGTAGGTGTTGCGAGTCGCACGTCGCTGGTGTTTTGGACTGTGTTTGTGGTCCGTTTGTGTGAGTGATACTCGTACCAACCTCACTGCAGAGCGACCGTTCAACAGAACAGAGCAGGGAGTGAAACGAACCAAAGCATTGATAAACAGTGCCTTTCCAGATTCTTCTTCCAGCCTTGAAAATTTTCAAACTTGTTTGTTTGCAGAGAAAAATCGTAGACAAAGCATGCGATTTGTGACCTCTGCTTGTGAGGTCCATTTTGTGTGTGGTATTTGCTGCTCAAATTTGAAAATTTTCAGTTGGGGCCTGGGATGTTGAACTTTTGAAGCGTCTATAATGAGCAAAACAATGCGTTTCTCGTCACTGTATTGGCAGATCATTAATACTTGTGCTTTGTGTGGGTTAAATTATGCACTGCTCGCCTGTTGGTGAGTTCAATTAATCAAGGGGCAACCCTTCAGTAACAAAGCTAACTCGAGTCTAATTTCAAACCAATAAGTTCATTTGCAGGAAAACCCTGATTTGCCACTCGATGCACAATACTTTGTGCTTCTCAAAGAAGCCAAATTTGGTGAAACGTTGCTGTGAAAGGTTCAATAACAGAACATTCAGGGCTTTGGGGGCTCAGAAGAAATATTTCAGTTTGATTTTTGCAAGGTATTTTTTGAATGAAAATATTCTGCAGCACCTTGTAGGAATAACATTTGCTCTACCTCGATTGCTTGAAATCACGACATCTGAAATACATGTACTCCTGTGTGCTTCTTGGCAATGACAACCTGAAAAAAAGGGTGGCTTCGTGGGTTTTCTTTTTGTTTTGTCCTGTGTCACACTTGAAGGATTGTAGTCCAGACTTCGACAACCGCACAGGCGCACATCCGTTGCCATGCCTGGCTGTGTGCTTTCTTTTTGTGGAAAAACAGCCACGATCACAACATTTGTCAAGTTCTGTCTCTGAATTTTCTCGCGACATTCCCTCAGCGGTGTCAGGGCCTGCGACTGCAAGTAAAGTTCACTGTGAAGTTAGTTACCATGGGATCGAATCAGCGAGAGGCCGGGGCTTCCTTTCATTAGTTCAACAGGGTGCCGAGGTGCCTAAGTAGGGGGAAAATTGGTAAGTGGTGAACATTTGTACAACCTCTGCCCCAACCGAGGAGATAATGCTGCATGACAGATGGAAAAGGGAGAAAAATCGGATACAAAGGTTAAAAATTACGATTGTTAAGTGCGTTATTCATTAAACCTGCCTGATGGTATCTGTTGAAAAGGAAAGCACCTCCAGCTGAAGAGTTTTTTTTTCATGAAAATCACTGAGTAATGGCATCGCACGATGGGCAGGAAAACCAGACTGAAACTTCTGAGTGGAAACTTTGCAAAACCAACACCAGATACATTTGAAATCGACTACGCAATCACTGAAAATGGCTTTTTCTGATATTGCCTAATTCAAAGGTTGCAATAAAGCAATTTGTTAAATTAGATTTTCTGATTGGTAAGTCAATCACCTGGATCCATGGCTCGTTGCGTTGCTGAGTGGTGAACAATTCAGGCACTTAGGGCCGTTGCCATGCGATGACATACGATCTCTGTATTGCTACAAATTGATACCATAATTATCATATTTCTATAAAAGGCAATCAGTGAAGCTTTCTACCTGGCCTTACATTTGACACTGCCCGTCCCCTTTCAATGCAATCCATCCAATCCACAAATGTGTATTTGATAAAAGTTATTCATTATTGAAAAGTATTTATTTGCAGGGAAAAAAACAGTTGATTGTCCCACAGGCAATATGCTTTGTGTTTCGTGAAATGTGATGAATTCTTTGTTCTCGTGAAATATGATAGACGTGTTTTCTTTCGATAATCCTGAAATGCAGCTTTTGTTCCTATTTTGAACAAGGAAGTCAATTTCTGTAACAGGCCTTGCCAATGGCAAAATATTTTGATAAACTTAGGTGCGATCGTAGATAGCGAGGTCTTTTCACAACTGATCCACCTGACTGGTCAGGCATGCAGGTGTGAAAAATGCATTTGAGGTCGAGAGTTCGGTAGAATTCGGACTGGCTGAATTGTTCAAATTTGTCCGTATTTTGTGAAGTCTTCAACAAGAGCAAAATCAGGTTTTGTGCTTCAACGTCTGACTCGTGACAAGCGGCCTCTGTGTCACCTGGGACGTTTGAATCATTCATCGAAAGGTGTAGAAGAAAGTGAAAAAGTGCCTTTTGGGCACATCACACTCGCAAAATATTCACTGTATCTACTTGCGCGTCAAAAAAGTTCAACCCAAACTGGAGTTCGTCAGCTGACAACACAGAGACTGCGCTATCGTGGTTGAGACGAGGATTTCACGGCAACTTTTCTTGTGTCCGAACAGCCAGGGTGACGACAATGCAATCGTCGTGCGGTTCACGAGAGACAGTTCCAAAAGGAAATTGGACAATCATCCGTTTTGAGAAACAAACTGAACTGGGCATCAGAAAATGAGAATGTCCTCGTTAATTGTCTGCTAATCTCTCTGTGTTAATGGCGCTTCAGGCCTCGTTTGAGTCGTCTTCTTCACTCTGTAACTCCAGCCCATGGCTGCAGCGGATGCGAATCGTGTCCGAATCCACTGCGCACAATTCTCCATGTAAGTTGCGTTGCAGAAACTCTGGAATCTGAGATGAGAAATTCGAGCTGCGGCGTCGCTGCAGCCGCGACATTAGTGTGAGTAGCGCCCCGCGAGCGAGCTGCGAGTTCTCCAAATCAAACTTGACTCGCCCTGCGTCTCTGTCGGCCAAATCCAATCCATTCTCAGAAATTGCCACTTTGCATCTTGTCATGCAATCGCAAAATGGCCAAAAAGGCAATTTCATCAGTTGCTCGGTGCAAGTGGCCGAAATGTTATTTGGGATTAGATTGTGTGGCACGAAATGTGTGTCAATATGAATGTGGTGGTTCAGGTCCTAACGGCCTGGCTGGGACTGGACGAGTCCCCTATGCAGCAGCACGAGTGCATGACCAAGTGATTTCTGCTTTGTTTGCGTTTTGTGTTCAACAGATAGATCTGTACATGTGTGTTCACCTTGGTGAGTCTTCAAAAGGACTTCTGCTCTGCATTGCAGCAATGAGGACTCAGATCTCCCAGTGGTGCACCTGCTTGAAAAAAATCCTCCACACCAAGAAGTGAAACACGGGGAGGGCCAAGGACTTGACTTGCAACTGCACTTTGTGTGAGCTGAAAACCTGACGAGTGTTGCTTTGTTCCGACTCCAGACATTCCTGGGAGGATTCTTCCCCGAAGCGTCATTGCCTCAATTGCTCCAAATTCATCCACTTGGTGTTTAATTTCCTGGTGCAGGAACAACAAGCAAACAAACATGTCCTATTTGTCTTCAATTTGTTGCCAATAAAGCAGAATTGAACTGGTTTGTTTGCTGTGCCATTGGTTACATTGAGTACTCGTCAGGGTGAAAGGTATGCTTGTATTTGTTATTGAAGCCCAGGGCGCGTCTGCCAAGACACACGGAGCATCGGGCAGCTTCGTGGAGAGAACGGGGAAATACGAAGGGACTTGGGTTCCATTTTCATGCTTCTGAGTGTTGGCGCCCCGAAGTTCCCCGCGTATCGAAAAAGAAAAAATGAACTCCTTGTGAAAACCAGCAGATTTTAAAACGGCAACAACCCGACAATTCCTGGACAATTCCGCACATCTGTTCTCTGAATGTAACCTGCAGAAAGTATCTGCCCTCTGTGGTTGCGAGCAAGTAGCCGCCAAAGACCCTAAAACTTGGGACCATCGTCTGTAGAGGTGAAGCATGCAGGTGCAGAAGTTGTAAGAGAAGTGATGAAGCGAGGAGCACTTTGTTTCACGAAACAGTTTCACAAATACGGCCAATGGAACTTGTTGTCTTCTTTTCTTGTGGTTCGCAGACAGGGTGCAAGTTGTTACGGTTTATCGTGTCAATGACGTTGATTCCTTTTCAGAGCAACATTCGCCATTTTAATGAGTACAGTGCTTGTTAAAAGTGTGTTAGTCCCTATCGTTCAGACTGACAAAGAGCAAAGCTCTCTTTGTGCAGAAAGTTTGTACCAAAAAGTTTAACAATTTTTTGTGAGATGTGAGGAAAGAGCATCAAGTGTTACCAAAGTTACAGAGTCTAATGATTCTTTTTCTGTGGTAATTGAAAAAAAGTAATGAGTACATCGAAATAATGACAGACACAGAGACGCGTCACTGTGGACTCGCTGCCTTGGTGCTTCTCCCTCAATGGCGCTGCCGCCTGATTCAAACTGGATGCGTCCGACGGTTCGTCTCAACAGGGAGATTGGATGTCGTGCGAGCCTCCGCCCTGTGTCATCGGACCAGACTGTTTCACTTTGCTGCAGGGACTCCCTGTGCACTGGGCACCGGACGTCAGGTCAGACCGTCCTGAAAAAAGCCTTCGTAGTGGGTGCGTCTGAAACTTTGTTGAGCTCTATATCGCAAGCTCTGCTGGGCCAGGCGATGCGCCTCTGCACCGGTCAGTTGCGTCGCAACGACGACGCAGCCTCGTCTGGCTCACATAAGGGTACAGCGCGTGACGCATGTGGTGTGAAGCAGACATCAGTGTTTCGTTCAGGTAAAACGACTCCTGCTGCTCCATTGAACGAATCCATTTGACCTTCTGTTCTTACCAACGCCGTATGTAAAGGAACACCTTGTTGAACACCTTTCTTTTCTTTGCCTTCACGCTTCAAAAAAGTTTTTGCTCTTTGGTTCCAAGAACTTTTCTCGCGAATTAAAACATCTAATTGTCGCCATATTGGTTTATGATAACACGGAGTTAAGTCATTACGCCTTGTTATTGGAGAGGCTTCAGACTCCTACCTCTCTTCAAGTTTCCGACCCGATTGGCTTGATCGTCTCTCAGTTGGCAGTTGTTAGGGGTGAATATTGAGTTTTGGGTCGTTAGGCTCGAGATCACAAGATTAAGAAAAGACAATGAGATGAGACAATGGCGCCGGGTGCTCGCGGGGTCGCCTTACCTGCGATTAGCGGGCCCGGCCGGGGTGCTGCTGCAGGCAACACTCGATGAACGGGGCCAACTATCGACACATCGCACTTGAACCGCGCCACAGAGACACCGTCACTATTTGCAGCTGGGGTGGAAGCAAACTGACACCTCTCCTAACAGGTGAATATCGGGAAATATGAGACAAATTTTTTTCCAACAATCAAAAGTCAGACTGCAATGTTTGAACATGTGTCGCTTTCGACTCCATAGGGATTCCAGCTCCATATTTCCAAGTACCCTGTGATTCAGTTTCCCCATTCACCCCACCCACCCTCCCCCATCAGATAGACAACGGGGACTCGCCCTGGACCTTCGTACCCAGGAACTAATTGATTTGTAACGCGCGGAGGAGGCGCGAGCGCCGTCGCCGTCGCTGCCAACGCGTGATGAAGCCAATGGAGCTGCGGGTCCATGTAAAACGAGCCACTCGTCGCCTCGGCGCCCGACGCCAGCGCCGAACCCTGCCAGGCCAGATTTGGAACACAAAGCAAAGACCCAATCGTCAGATGTTGTGTTGGGTGACTGCAAAGGTGGAGACTCGGCCAAAAAGTGGTATCATTCAGTTTTGAATTCCAAATAAACGATTGCATGTGAACAACCTGTTCTTGACGCACAAGAATCACGTTCGTTTTCGTTTTGCAGGAACAGAGTTTCAGATGTCACTGCAGTCTTGAAAATGTCGGTTCCTGGCTATTGGAGTCAGACTTTAGAACCACCGGCCGGGACAACAGAACTGACCAAGATTTTGCGTGACCAGAGCACAGGAAAGAATATGGATCAAGATCTCGTACATCATGTGCGAGAATTTTACTTCCAACGAATTCTGTTTTGACGCGCAAAAAGACACTGGTAATTTCCAGAAACAAACTTTCTTTTGGTGCTGATGTGTAATTGGGTTGACCTTATTTGGTAAAAAGCAAATCGGAGCTGGGCCCGATTTGCCTCGGCGGCTTCGGAGCCAATGCGGCACATCAAGTTCATTTCGCGCGGCTAATGCTGCCGGAGATTCGGCCAGTCGGGGTGATTAGTGCCGACGTGAAGTGTTGATTTCTCACACACAAGGAGACGGGGCTGGCTCCTTACACACCCAGTTACTCGCAACGAAGCCACTCGCGCGTCGCGATTCAACAAGAACGAGGCCACTGAGACGCGCCGCGCGGAACCTCTGAGTAGACAAACCATGCCAGTTACTTGTTTTTCTTACGTGGCCCTTTCAGCTGGTGTCAGGGATGTCAAAAGACCTTTCAGAGTGCGCTGCTGTGACATAACGAGGGTAATCAGGCGTTTGGCTGCAGCTCCGATAGCCCCTCATTGGCACAATCACTTTTAACTTCTCCACCGCCAATCAAACGAGCCCCGTTCCAGTGGCCGCCACTCACGACATGTCGATGTCAAAAAGCGAGTCTCCACTTTTTTGATGCCCTTTGATGGGAGACATGGATCTTCTGCGTGAAGGTGGAATGGGCAGTTCAAAGTTTTCAGAATTAGTTTCTTTAAATTGTTTGTCGTTTTGTGAATTTGCAATTCACAAACGACGGGTTGGGCATAAAATCCCACACATCGTGGTGATTCTGTTCAAACTGCAAGTGAACTGTCGATCAAGTTTCCGATGGTTCATCGGATTTCAACAACAGTTGACCTCATTACTTTCACACTTCTATTGTTCAAAGAGTGTTGTGAATTCTCAGTCTCAACACAGTAGTCTTGTGAAAGCAATGAGGTCAACTGTTAT
>JAAUXT010078840.1_pt1 | contig 14465 bp, 13 predicted proteins | sample 7278171 | NCBI WGS metagenome assembly JAAUXT01 (sample SAMN14350112, study PRJNA611818) | marine sediment metagenome | isolation source: surface marine sediment (1.8m) | place: French Polynesia: Moorea | collected 2018-08 | reverse complement strand
GCCTCTTGGAACTCTGGTAGCCAACTGGCCCACCAGGCTCTTAGTACTCTGCCTTATATAGATACCATACAGGGAGGGGGACAAAGCCTTATAGGGGGGGGGGCAAAGCCATATGGGGGGATAAAGCCACATGGGACAAAGCTGCGAGGGGGGATATGGGGAAGGGGGGATATGGGGGCAGGGGGGACATGTGACAGGGACATCTGGCCCAGGCTGCCAATACCGCACTACCGCAAGGTGCTTGCCCTGAAGGGACTTCGCACAACAACGTTTGAGTTCCATGGCAGACATTCTTTCTCTCGTAGTCAGATTCGAGCGTCAGACAGCGGAAATTGAGGCCCGCACAGTAACGGTTCAAGCATTGCGATGGCTTTAGCAACGAAGGGAGGGCCACTTGCAATGATTTCTGATGCTTGGCTTTGTAAGAAATATTCAGTGACCCTGTGATGTTGGGGTTTACGCACGATGGAAAATTGGTTCCTGTGAAATCGCACAATGACTTTTCGAGACCTTTGGTATTCAACAACAGTGAGGTCGCACCCTGAAAATGTTCCGTTGTTCTCTGCCGACGTGTTCTCCATTGTCAAGTGTCCCTCAGATGAAACTGGACACCCGGTGGACTGATTCAACCCAAGGAAGCTGCAAATTTGCTGACGTTGCAGTTTAATCGTTTGCTGAGTTGTCAATTTTACACAGGCGCGCTCGCGAACACGCTAAAAAGATAACAAGTCACTCGTGCTTCTGCATGTACAAGCGTTATGGCTGCGCGTCTGGTGCAGTGACCTTGCATAAGGCACGGACGCGACATTACCCTTACAGTACTCCTTGTTTTGATCAAACAGTTGCAAGACACACGCCTTGGGCACAAGCCTGTGGTGCGCGCGCGCGTGCGCGCGTGTGTGTGTTGTGTGTGTGTGTGGTTGGTTGGTTGGCGTAACACTGCCGAGAGAAACAGCCGCCGCCCTCGTTTTTGTAGTCCGGACAGAAATATGCGCTCTTGATGGCAAGTGCGCTTGAAACGCTCATGGACACTCGTCGTCTTCAAACCGGTGTAAGTTTCAAAAACTGTTCTCACTCTGCACCATGGTAATTGTCAGCGAGTTTTCTTTCGCTGACGTGGGCCAATTTATTTTTGTCGCAGACCAAGTGCAGAATCTGAATGTCAGGGAGTCACACTGAGTCCATTTTGCTGGACACGGCACCGTATCCCGAGTGTGTGTTCCTTTGCTTCAAAAAAAACAATGAGTGAATTTTGTCAATGGTGTGCTGGATTTGCACGGCTGCGGCCAAGACGATTGCTCTTCGTGTTTTGCGAGTTTCTTTTCAGAATCTGACCGAAAAACAGAGAAAGAATTGTCACCGGAAAGTTCTTATTTCATGGATAAATCTGCAGTTTTCGCGCGCCCTCCCCACACACAATTTACCAAAAATGTCCGGAACTGGAAAATTCGTTTTCACGTCAAAAAACACCAGATCTGGAGTCCCACCACCACCACCAACCTCAGATTCCAGCCTGTGTGGGATTGGTGATTACAGATTTGGAAGCACAATGCGTTTCAGGCAGTTCTTGTGATGCAATGGTGAGTGACTCCTCGCTTCAGACAGAAATGTTATCTCTCCAACTCACTGCTGTCGAGTCACAAAACGTGCGACGTTGTCGGTCCGGGGCAGGAAGATAGATGTTCAGTGGTGAATTTGCGGCCCTTTGATCTGTTCAGTGGTGGCAGAAGTTTGGCATCAATTTGATGTAAAATTGGTGATTCTCCCCCCGAATATGGTACAAAGTGCAAAAGAAAGAGGAGATGTTCAGCAAGAGAGCTGGTGACACACCACGGTCTGGCAAAAGACAAAAAAGAGCTGACGGTCTTCGTTTGACCGTCGTGGCACGACTTTTCCGCTGTGAAATATCTTAAGGTGCCTTGTTCCTGTTCTTCGAACAGGTGGGTCAGATTTTTGTGCAAAACATGGAGCGCGTCACGAACTAACAGAAGGGTCTTTGTGTTTAAAATTTTAGCAAAATAGTCCTTGGCTATAAAATGCTAAATTATTGCACATACCGTTGAAAGCAACGAAAACTGAACTACACCCAAATGCAAACAAAACAGCACAACATGGGCCTCACAAAACGATACATTCCTGTGCAAATTTCCATCCGTGGTGAAAACAGTCTTTAAATATTTCATTCATAGTTTGATGGACCTGCCCTAAAGACAACCTTTGACGTGTGTGAAACAGTGTTCTTCATTGATAAAACTGTCATGTGTGGAACATGCACACACCCATCTTTTGCGGGCTGTGGATCTGTTGACTGAAAATGGGAAGAACATTTGCCACTGCCAAATACGAGTGAAATTGTCTTTTTCGTGAAGACGTTTCGAATGTGTTGCTGGACACAACGCTGATCGCCGCAGAAAGCGTTTCAAACTCTTCTTTTGGTTTGGTGTCGGAAGGAGGGAAGCGAGTCTGCTGACTCTTCGCGTATGTTGCGCAGATGTGCTCGCCAAATGCATATTCAGAGTGTGCGGGATTTCTTTCACGTTGTGGACTACGAATGGTGTCGTGTTGTTTTACGAGCAATACCAAAGCTTGCACTGTTGGGTTGATTATGGAACCTTGTTCTGAATACTTTCGGTCATTGTACGAGTTGGTTATGAATGAGAAGGCAGTTGAGTAAGCAAAAACATCTTTTGCTTTGTACAAATATGGGTAAAAAGTGTGAATTCACAGCACGAGGAAATAGGAGGAATTATGTAAAGTTCAGTGCTGAGAAGCTTTTGTGTTGTGGAATGTGCTCCACTTTCCTTTCCCTTGTATTTAAAATTCCCATGCATCAAAGTGTTTGTGGATCGGTATGAAAGAATGAATGCGACAGGACCCGAGTTGGAGGGGGGAATCAGGAAAAGTCCCGCAAACATTACTTGGCCCACGTTCGTGGCTGGATACGGTAGTGTGTGGTTTGTTGTTCATTGGCCGAGTGTTTCAATGTCCCATTGACAAACTTCCCCCACAATTTTGCATTATGGTGCCAGACGAACAGATTTGATCTGATGACCAAGTCTCTCAATTTCTGTTTGTTGAACGACGATTCGTCTGGTACTTTCAACTCACCATGGCAGATTGATCGCTACATGTGCGTGTGTCGATCTGCCACGCCACCCAATCTGAGGACAAGAATCGTGGACGGAGGCCTGTGATGGAACTTTCGTCTTCATTGAACCCGCGTGCCCAACTCTGCTCAATTGGCTTCTATTTTTGTCGGCACCCAAAATTTCTGACGGATGAACCCGCCCCCCTCCCCCCTCCCCCCTTCACTCAACATTCACGTGTGATGTGATGGTGCTGTCGCATACCGCCGAGTGTCCCATCCAGTCGGCACGCCAGTTTTCACTTGGGAAGTTGTGGTGAAAGTGTGCACGTTCTTCTGCAGTTGATTGGTTGCACTCGTATTCGGAGTGTCCAGAAGCCCCCTTGAATCGCACCGGACCGTGCTGTTTCCACGCAAGTCTCCAGAAAGGACGAGGCGACATGCAACAGGTGTCAGTTTCAGTTGGAATGTCTATTTATTGTCACCGTTGGCGTGCTTTGGGTGACTAAGACTTCTAATTTTAACGTTTCATCGTGTGGTGTAGCGTAGGCATGAATGAACGCCAACGTGAGCCTTATCTGTCCTTGAGATTCATTTCTGGAGTGTGAGTCAATGTGCCAATTCAGTTGTATGGAAGTGTAGGAAGCTCGGGCAAGGTCTTTTTGCTCAACTTTGGAAAAAGTTCACTGAAAGCAGCTTGGGTGATATGTGCATGGAGGAAAGCGGTCCGTGCAGGGGTCGTACTTGTGAACTCAAACACATGTACCATAGTTTGTATGCAGGTATGTTTCAATGTTGTGCTGGGGGTTCACGTCCTTTCACTCAAATTATTGTGAGCTCAAGTGCTGGTGGCATAAATTGGATTCATATCTTCCGACGTGTTTAACGTTGTGTGCGGTGAACGTGACTGTCACGCACCAGTTCAGTGTGACCCAAAGAGGGCAAACAAGATGTCAGGTCGATTGGCAACTAGAACGAAAAACTGTTTGGGTTGCACAAATGCGTGGTCGTGAGGGCGAACCATCGCTGCGGAAGTCTCGTCTGCACGCAAAGGGCCACACACAAGTTGGTTGCGCTTCTCCCAGAAGTTGATGTGAAGATATAAATTGTACCCTTCGTTGTCATCGTTCGACACTCAGGTTGGTAAACTATATCACTTGCGCATCAATCGACTTCGATGCTCTTCTTTGTGCTTGTCTCGTGTCGTGCAAGTGCCGCTCCTTCGTGGGACCTGTTGCTTGAAAAAAAAAGTGATCGACTTTTTCAAGCGAGTACGATGTAAGTCTTTATTGACGTCAGTACGAGCACTAAAAGTGGCATCAGGATTAATTAGATCAATCATTGTGTCATCACTGTCGCGAATGGCTGCAGCTGTCCGAATTTAGACTTCAGCACCTGGATCGAGCCGCTCAGTGTTTATATATATAGATACTCGAGACCTGAACAGCGCGAAGAAGCGTCCACCGAGCATTTGAAACGGGTCCTCAAGTGACTGCTCCAGACTCTCGGAGCAATTCGTCCTCGGGAATACCAGGTCGTGGGACGTCGAATTTCGACATTTTTGAACACACGAGGGGGTGGCAGAAGATTTGGATACTTTTCCGGAAAGTTGTCTTGTTTCGCTGGTGAAAGTTCTGAGTCGTAGGAGGATCATCACTCCGAGAGTGATCTCCATTCTGGTTTTGTTCAGTTGCACGGAGCCAACCAGGATGTTTGAACAGCATGACAAGTGTGTGCAGATATGTTTCATTCTCTGGAGGTCACTGTTTATTTTGTTACGTTTTATACAGAAGTGTTTTGCTGAACAACACACTCTTGGCAGGAATTTCCAACACACGAAACCAACGCACCATTCGACGGCGTTTTCGATTGTCGAGAATCACTGAATCTGCTTGAGGAGTGCACAGATTATCTGAAAGGCGTGGGTGAACACGACAGTGCCGAAATCTTCGAATGTTGCGCACTCTGTGCACCCCACATTTGTTGTGGTTCCCCACTGAAACACCACTGTGTGGTGCACACCACTTCTTATGGAGTTCTTTTTGGCACCAAGAATGGGCGCGGTTTATCTGTGTGAATACGGTATCTGCCAGTGCTCCGCGAGTTAGCAAGTCTCGCTGTGACAACTCAGTTGAACTGCAAGGGTTTGTAAATTTTCTATTTTCAGTGAAATGTGAAATAACTCGAGAAGGAATGAAACAAGTCGAGCGAAGGACGAAGGAAGTCTTCAAGTGGGTGAGTGCGCTGCAATCGCGAAAGCCCGTGGGCTTGGTGCAATCACTATCGGTCTGTGTGTGTGTGTGTGTGTGTGTGTGTGAGAGAGAGAGAGAGAGAGAGAGAGAGAGAGAGAGACAGAGAGCACAGAGAGCACAGAGAGCAGACAGAGAGAGCGGGAGCACAGAGCAGAGAGGGAGCGAGAGAGACAGAGACAGAGAGCGCGCTACCCCTTCCCCCAGTAAGTCACCCAGGCCAACCCTGAGTGTCACAACTACTTTTCCATGAAGTTTCGTGTGTGCCAATTTCAACCCGGCTGGAACTGCCAACCGTGTGCCACCGTGAGCTCTCTGAGGCGAGTGCTTCTTCGACCAAGGCAACGAGTGTCGTTCTTCACTTTGTTTTTTAAGCGTGTGGTCCCGAAGGGTGTTACCACACGCTTAGTGTAATCACCATCAGTCTGTATGTCCGTCTATCCGTCCGTATGTGTAAAGTGGGTCTAACCAGGGGGGGGGTTGGACCCACTTTTGGAAAAATGGTCAGTGAGCATCACTGATCATTTCTAGCCATTTTTCCCAAAGTGGGTCCAACCCCCCCCCCCCTGAACTTGAAGGTGTTTATGAACTGCAAACGTTTGTATGGACCACACGCTTTTTATGCATAGCATTATTGTTCTACTTGTCTGATAATGTTGACCTTTGAATCACCCCAGGTGCATGCAAATCATGTAACCTCCCTGGAGGTATTTTTTGGTGCTATTTTTAGTCATGTGAGTATGACTTAAGTTGTTGGTATTTGTTTTGTCTGTCTATCTGTCTGTCTGTCTGTACACACCTCAAAAGGGGGGCAGTCACTATGTCATGGAAAATGAAGGCAACCCTCAGTTCTAAAGAAACTTATGTGACCCCCACTGCTACTGAAATTATCCATGACATAGTAAGGCTCACTGCATCATAGAAAATTTTGGCTGCCTTCAGAGGGTGGAGTTTAAATTGTAAAATGTATGCAGAAATATATTGCATTTTGGCCACAATCAGAGAATAGTCATAGAAATAAGACTTGATTCCAAACCAGAATACATGATAGAAACCCCCAAAAAGTGCTTTTTTTTTCTTCAAAAAGTGCTTTTTTTTTTGCTTTTTTTTGTGGAAAATTGCTGTACGAGGACTGGTGTCTGTGTGTTGTGTGTACGTGTCATGTGCGTGTTTCTATGTATGCTCCAAGCAAGGAGCAGAAGGGCTCCTTCTGACCCCCGAACCCCCATGAACAGTGCTTGTTTCTGTTTGTGGGGTGATTTTGAAAGTTGGGCCTCAATTACGAGCAAAGGGAATCATGCTGGCCACGTGTAGCCGCGGGCCCGTTGATCTCCGATATTTTGTTCTTCAAATGGAAACTAAGAAAGAAACAAGGCCTTGCTGATCGGAAAGAATCACGTCACTGGTGACCCGTGTTTTGCCAACAGTTCATGAATTGAGAAAGGTCTCGCCTCGTGCCGTTCACCTTTCAGAAAGCTGAGAACTGATCTTCGCCTTGTGCTTGTTTCAGATGTGGGTTTGCCGATTCAGTTTGAGGCGCTGCTCAAGAGCGGAGAGTGGAAACACAAGCCGCCGCCGAAGCCTCTCAAGGCCGTCCCCGCCACTGAAAGAAGGTAGGGAAATGAAACGTCCGAATGGCTCCAACTGCTGAACGTGACAGTTCGAATTGGATCCGCACCTTTGGGCCATTCCGTCGTATTTTGCTGCAACTGGATGCGTGCTTGTTTCTTTCAGACGCAAGCTGACAACGGGGATGGTGACAGAACGGGTGCGCAAGTACAACAAACGCCTCTCCAAAAACTCCTCCGCAATGTTCCTCTCTTCAGTCAGTGAGTAATGACACCTTACTTTTCACAGTTTCGAGATTATAATTGCAGAGGGCCAGACTTCCAAGGACTGGGTCGTATCCTTGACCTCAGAAGGAAGGGGATAATCCATGTGGGCGTGAACCTGGTTTCTCCCTTGCTGATTTGTTGCGCTGATCATCTTGCAGGGATACGAAGCAAATACGTCGACAAGCAACTGAAGCTGCCGTCCACGCCGAAGCGCGGTCGGTCTGACAAGAAGCTGCGCGGCGTCGGGCTGAAGCGGAAACGGAAGACTGCGCTGCACGCCTTCAGTAAGTGCTGGACCTTTCTCCAGGCTTGCTGAGACAAGCGCCACAAGAGGCTTGTCTCGCATGCATGCTTCAGCCCACGCTCGAGTCCTTTGTTCCCTCTTGCTGGTTTTCCCCTTTCCACCCCTCTAAAACGCCCTTCACCTTTGTCTTGTTGCTGGCGCAGGTCAATTGTCGCGTGCTTCGGACGACGACGAATATTATGACGAAGAGGACGGGCTTGTCGTCAGCGGAGCATCGCCAGGATTCGTGCAGTCGCTTGGCAGCAGCGGTGGTCTCCGAGGCGGCACTGATCAGAAGCGGCGGCGTGGGGAGAGCGCCTTTGACATCAACAACATCGTCATTCCTTACAGTATGGCTGCCTCAACTCGAGTCGAAAAGCTGCAGTACAAAGAGATCATCACACCCAAGTGAGTTGTCATGCTGTCGGGTCATTTTCCAAAGGTTCGCTGTGGCAGACGCAGGCTATTTTGAAATTTGCGGTTTATCCCCCGTCTCCCAATCAGGAAATTTCCGAATTTGGGGTAACTCGGAAATTTCTGAATTCTTTTGTCAATCGGCTTGTATCACTTTGATAGATTCGCCAAGCAGGCGATGCACGCTGCTAACGGCTGATGTTCCAGTTGAAAGTTGGCTCTGTGCTGTGTGGAACACGACTGTTCCAGAAAGGAGTGGGAAAAATTGTTGATGCTCATTGCGTTTGCTCTTCAGATGGAGAGAAGTCAAGGAGGAAGCAGGGAACAGCGAGCTCAGCGGCAACCCCGTGGAGAGCCCCTCGAAGCAGGCGGAAGTGGCGGCCGTTGACACGCCACCCTCCGAGCACAGCGCGGACACTTCAGTGACGCCCCCTGGATCGGCCCTGGACAGCGCGACGCCTGTCGAGAAGAAACCGGTGAAGGACTCTGGCATTGCGGTGACCATTGGACCATCAGCTGGAGACAATGGCATCATCGTTCCTGGTCCTGATTCCGAGGTCTGTGTTCACGTGCAACGGTGGAAAGTCCACACAAAGTCGTTCGACACGTACGAGATTCTGTTCAAGTCGTTCGACACGTAAATTCTATTTTCGTCTCAACGGGTTCGTTTCCATGATCATGGGGAAAATGGGAGTGAACATACCGTTTCAATTTTCGCGTTTTGTGGTGTTCTTGTATCCAATGTGTTGTCAATCACTCGTTTGTATGCAGGTGGAAGACATCTCTGACGAAGTTTTCGCCGAACGCCACATGCGCTCCGAGATTCTGGAGAAAAAGAAGTTTTGCACATTCCAAAACAATCAGCGACGCCGCAACCGACACGACTCCTCCGCTTCTGGTTTGAGTTCTTCTGCTCCTGCTGCTGCTCTGGGCATGGACCTTGTGGAGCCTCCTTTGATTCCAGTGGGCTCGCACCCATCCTTATCTTCCCTCGCTATGGACCAGTCTGACAGCACTGCATCGCTCACTTCACTGGGCGTGAATCACGCCGGAAGCTCAGCCTCCCTGACGTCGCTGGCGGAAGACGACGGTGGGGTGGGAACGGCGATGCGCGGGCGGAGCGGTTCGTGTTCGTCGCGCACAGCAGACGATGAGATGGTGCCGCGCGGGGGAGCGCGCGCTGAGGAGCTGCGTGAAGAAGCTCGCTCCACAACCGGCGGTGCCGCAGCCATCAACAACCGGCGCCGCACCGGCTCGCTCTCCAACTCGCAGAACAGTGGCACACCGGCCCAGGCTCGAGGTCGAGGACGCTCACAGTCCGTATGTGACGTCGAAACCGTGTACGAAGTGACATACAACCCTTGGGAGGAGCGGTGCTTTCCTTTAGACGACACTGGTTTTGCAAACCTGTACAAAGAGAGCCCTTACGGGGAAAATGCGTACGTGCCTCGGCAGACTCGTCGAAATTCAGTTGTGGAGGGCACCTCGCAGGTAGGAACTATTTCACGAGTCGTGACTGGAGGTGTGCGGGTAGAGGGTTTGCCAGGAACCCCTCAGAACAGTCGACCCTGCTCGCCAGCTCAAAGCTCCTCGTCCAGCACAATTATCGAGGAAGATCCGAATGACCCGGAGTGGACAATTGTCACAGAAACGGAAGCGAAATCGGAACGAAAACCTAGCATAGTTTTGAAGCTAGCCAAGAGATAGGGTTGTGCTTGGGATGGTTTGTGTTCGGCACAAGTGAATCAACAGCTGGTGGTATGTCTGTGTGGTCGGGTATACGCACCCCGACGCCCCAGCAAAAATGGGAACAGGAGGCTTGACACCATGCAGCTGCCAGAGTGGTTTGCCAGTGTGGAAGGACAAGTGAATTGGCGAACTGTCCTCAATCGTGTCGAGAACATAGTTCATGGTCACATGACAAAAGGATGTCCACGGTGTTGAAGCAACGAGTGGAGTCTGAAAATGCAGTGTCGAGTCGTCACTTCCATGTGATTCCCGGTGGATGTATTGTCAGGATGTGAGAACGAAAGGGAGACTTTTGGATATTTGTACAAAAACGTAATACAGAACGGAACAAATGTACATTTTGTACAGTTGTACAGTGAGATGAGACTCGGAGACATGTGCATGACATGACTGCTTTATTCTGTACATTTGCAAACTGTGTGCAATTGAAAAGCGAATGGACCAGTCTTTGTTACCTGATGGGTTCTTTGTCCTTTTTTGCCCCATCTGTGTGCGAGAAGGCGGCTGTTGCTATTGTTTGATGTTCTGTGGACAAAATTTTGTGTTTGATTCTGTGGTTGACTATCTTTTCTGAACAATAGCTTTCGGAAGAAAAAGGGTGGTCGTTGACCGGAGTTGACTTGTGAAATTTGCTTGGTCTTGACAAAAGTGTGGAGCCAAACGACAGATTCATTTGCTCGGGTGTGTCGGGTGATCAAGTCACAGCTGCCAGTGCTAGATCACACCCTGGTCTTATGACAGTGTTTCGACAGAGTATCGTTCTTTCGCTGTCAGGAGTTGGCTGGAACTGAATTCTGGATGTGGTCGGACAGAACGTTTCCAAAGTTCAGAATATTTTTGTAGATGGAGGCCGTTTTTGTCCCAAGAATGTCTTGTTCGCAGTGTTCCAGTTTTTCTACCAAAAATTAAATTTGTTGTTTGCCATAAAAATTTTGAACAAATGTGCACAACGTTATTGTTCCAAGAAAAACGTTTTCTGTGATTTGTTGCGCGTTTCATGCCATCATTCAAATGTAATACATTTTTGCCATCAGCTTGTGTCGGAATCGTCTTGGCTTTTTGTTGTTTCATCAACAGCCGTCGGTTGTTGCTTTTGGTAATCCACAGTGAGTTTAGTGTGAACCAGAAACGAAGTAAAGTCGGCATTTATTCTTAACGTTTGTACTGCATCATTGTTGAAAAATAATGAACCAATAAATGGAACAAAATCAAACTGTCAATGACAATTGCTCGAGACAAATTGATGTTTCTCCCGAAATGACACTGCAGAACCAACAAACGCACTTGTCCGACTTAAGTACGAAGACACCACCTCAAAGATAGACCGGGACATTTTCACTGACCAAAAGCAGAACGATTTTCTCTTGAAGCTGTTGCAATCGAGAAAGCGAAAGCGGCGAGGTTCACGGGCGCACGATCCGAGCACTGATCGACTGCTCGCCCATTTTGCCCGACACTTGGAGACTGGCCATAGCCATGTTGCGACAAACCGCGTCCACAGTGGTGGAAGCGAACCATCGCGTCCGAATTTTTTTTTCGAATTCTTGGTCCCCCTCCTTGACTCAAATTTCCATGGAGAAGAGGCACAATTATTCCAGTGTCTGTGAGCTTCAAAACACAAGCAAAAATAACCCCGGCGTGTTTGTTTGAAGCAACATTTATTCATTTCTCCATGATGTGGCCAGACGGGTCTGGAAAACCCCGTGTCTGGTCAGCTGATGCAAAATCTCTTTTCGTAATGTCTGCTTGCATCGCCACAAACTTGTCCTTCGGGCTTGAAATTGGAGAAACCGCGAGCATCCAGCTCCATTTTGTGACTTTTTTCAATTGTTTGGATCCGAATTGAAAGATTTCTTTGCTCACACTGCAGGTCTTTCCCAAGTAGCTGACTGTCAACTTCTATTCTGCCTGTTTCCCCACCCTCTTCGGTGAACTGCAAACAAAAAGGGTGTGATTTGCAACCAAGCATGAATATCAGGACAGGAAATCACAGAGAAACTTTCAGTCACGGGAGGGGGGGGGGGTTCTGTCCACAGCACTTTTCCCGAAGCGTGATTTCATCACACACACCGATACACTTGGTATTCGGTTCGATTATTTTCCCCAGCAAAACCTGGGTCGGTACTGTAGGGAGCACGGCGTAGAGTCCGCACGCGTCTACACCGAACGGTGTTTTGGTTTCCAATCCTCTGAACACACACACAACTGCCCAAAGAAAAACGTCCCTCCGATCCGCCTGCATCTTCCTTCTCCCCCTCATTACTTTTTGGCTCTCACCGTCCTTGAAGTCGTCCATGTCCCGCGCGCGACGCAGCGCCTCCGGGTCGTCGGTTTCCTCTTCTTGATCCCGCCGTGCTGCGTCGGCCTCCTCCTCAGTACCTCCATCAGCATCACTCGCACCGGTCGCAAAATTATTTGTTCTGTCACGACGATCAGGGGAATTAGGCCCTAGTTAACCTGAGGAACGCTCGTCTCCTGAGATTTGATCCTCTCATGTTTCCTTTCGCCGTTTCACTCACCCGCAGTTGCTTGTCTGAGCGTCCTTGTATCTCTGTTCGTAGAACTCTTCCAGCGTGTAGGTGGGTACACTGGGGTATCCCAACCCAATCACTTGAGCCTGAAGCTTGTCTCGAGTCAGAATGAAAGGTCCCAAGGGCTACGAAGCAAACCAGCAAGGTATCAAGCGTCAAATCTGAGGATGATTCGTGCAACAAGACAGTTTTCCAAAACACGCCAATTAACATGCAAGACAAAACGAGCTGAAGTACCTTCTTGGCAGGTTTCTGTGTCGGTTCCAGATGAGACATTTGTCCACTGTTACCCTGACGCATTTTGGCCATGTGTTCAAGAATTGGAAGTTCATCTGAAATCAACATAACTTTCAATGTCAGTACGATCACTTCTCTGCCCTTTTCGAGTCTTCAGAAGGAAGTTTTCACGAAGTGTCCTTCAGAAACGATGGCCACCAAATCATTGTGACATTGCGCAACGTACCCTGAATGCTCTCAAGTTCTTCGAGACTTGTGTTTACCCATCTCTTCAGCAATGTTGTGTAATATTCTCTCTGAAATGAACATTCAACACCCTCTTGACAAAACCAAAAGCATATACTGCTGATAAACGAGATGACTGCAGCGCAGCTCTGAACGCAGGCGCGCAGCCTGAAGCGAAGTCTCCACCGGGTTGTCTCCAGTGATGACCACTGAGAATTCACCGCAGTGAGCTGCCAAGATACACTGAGGATACGCCGGTGGAACATGATCAGCCATCGCGGCTGATAATCACCCCTTGTGACCCCAAAGGGAAGGGGTGATACCAAATTCTCAGTGGTGATCAGGTGTGATTGCTGCCGAAAACTTCTTGGTTGCTCTATCCCCTTCCCTTTGAGGTAATCAGGGTCGAATCGCCACTGCTTCAACTGGTTGCCAGTGCACAACAGGCGCGCTTCAAAGGTCGCGTCAGAAAAAGCAGTTCTGGCCAAGAAGTACCCTTTGGAAGGGCTCAGTTCTATTTGATTCCAGCTGGACTGGCGGAACCCGCTGCAAAGACAGAACAACATCGGGCCACCTTGACTTCGTCGTCGACGTGTTCCCTGTTCACAGCAGCATGAAGCTCTTTGATGCGTGATTCTGTCTGTTTCTGGGCTCGAAAACGTTCTATCTTCTCCTTCCTTCGTTGCGCTTGCGAAATCAACTCCGCTTGTGGATTTTCTCTGAGGACAAAACACACAAGTTTCCAACTTTGAACAACTTCGCAGAAACATCAGCTCAACTGAACTGAGGAAATTTTGTTGAAACAAGAGCCGAGATACAGGTCGTGATGTCAGCCGGGAGGGAGGGCGGCAGTTGCCAACACTGAAAAACACTGGACTGGGAAAGGGGCCACAGAGGAGTCAAGCAGTAAAGGATTGCAGTGGATGGCTGATAAATAGGAAACAAAACAGAACAGCAAAGTCTGGCAGATAAAGTGTTTTATTTTCCCTGCTATTGACCCCCCTCTCAACACTTGCACCGCATGGCACACATCCCGAAAGAGCCTTCGCACAACCAGGTCATGGAATTGGGAAACCTTTGAAAAATATCTTTTTCTCGTTCAGATCGCGTTGCTTTGTGTTTCAAAGATCGTTCCTTGCCAATCTCGCTTTGCAGAATAATCACCTTCCTTTTGGCTGAATGTTTTCAGTGTCGTCTTTGGAGTCTGCAATTGTCACACTTGTCAGCTTGTACATCTTCACCAATCGCAGATACTCTTTGTAGGCTTCCTGAAAAATAACAAATATATACAAACAAACGACGACATCTGACAAAATAGAAACAACTAGACTTTCAAGTAGACAATCAGCCGCGGGCAGCGTACATAGGCAGGACAGCACTTGTCCCAATCCACCAATGCCCCAGTCAGCAATGTGTCCAAGATCCCGCTACCCCACACAATTTGGAAAATTTTTCTTTGTGGGGGGGGGGGTAACCCAGACAATCGGACAATCGGACAATCTGTCCAAGATACCCTTAACCTGGACAATTTGGAAAATTTTTCTTTCTGGGGGGGTGGGGGGTAACCCAGACAATCGGACAATTGGACAATCTGTCCGAGATACCCCTAACCCGGATAATTTGGAAAAAAAAATTTGCGGGGGGGGGGGGCGGGGAGGGGGGTAACCCGGACAATTGGACAATCTGTCCGAGCTACCCCTAACCCGGACAATTTGGAAAATTTTTCTTTCTGGGGGGGGGGTAACCCGGACAATCGTACAATCTGTCCAAGATACCCCTAACCAGAAAAATTTGAAAATTTTTCTGTCGGGGGGTGGGGAAACCAGTACAAATGGCGAATATGTCCATGGTCCCCCT
>JAAUXT010001199.1_pt1 | contig 14467 bp, 11 predicted proteins | sample 7278171 | NCBI WGS metagenome assembly JAAUXT01 (sample SAMN14350112, study PRJNA611818) | marine sediment metagenome | isolation source: surface marine sediment (1.8m) | place: French Polynesia: Moorea | collected 2018-08 | reverse complement strand
TTCCGGCTTGGGGGCCGACTATCCCTGGCCGGGGAATGTACGCGAACTGGAGCAGTGCGTCCGTCGGGTAATTCTGAAGCGCGAGTATGTCTGGCGCCAGATGGATCCGGTGCCACCGTCTGTGGCCTGTCTCTTTAGCGCGGGGATCGAGGAGGGTTCGATCGACGCCCACAGTCTTACAACCGGCTATTGTTACCACCTGTACGCTCGATTCGGCACCTATGAAGCGGTTGCTCGCCGCACCGGACTCGATCGGCGTACGGTCAAAAAGTATGTTGAGGATTGGGGTGCACGAGAGGCGTCCCGTGGTGCAACGGTCTGAGCGGCCGTCAATTTTGGGTGGCGGAAATGGCGGGCGGAGGGGCGGTGCCGCTATCGTCGTCCGGCCTATCGGCCAGCGCATCCTGAAGATATTGCCCGATCCGGGTCGAATAGTTGATGGGGGCATGGTCCGCCAAAAAACCGGGCGGATCGTACCAGCGGCTTTCCTGGGATGGCGCGGTCGCCAGCGTATCGTTTTCGCAGGCCAGATCGGTCGCCTTCTCGTCCTCAACGATGCGCAGCAGACCCTTGGCGCAGATGTAGACCAGCTGGCCGGCCGGCTGAAACGGGAGGATCTGGCTGGCGGGGGGGAGCATGGCGACGATATCACGGTTGTTGACGATCCGGTAGACGGGTATGGTGCGCATCATTGCGACATAGCCTTTGTCGCCCACCCGGGGGGCACCGAAACAATAGACGGCCCGCGGCCGGAAACGCGTTGCCGCCAACTGCGCCAGGGCGCCCCCCATGCTGTGGCCGGTAAAAAAGCAGGGGGCGGATAAGCCCTTCAGGGTTGGCAGCAGGCGATTCCAGATGTACTGCAGGGCTTCCGCAAACCCTCTGTGGACGGTTGTGCGGTCGTCGAGTCTTTCGGGTCGGACATCCAGATCGAGCAGCCAGTTGCGAAAACCGGTGGTGCCGCGGAAGACCAGGACAGCGTAGGCGGGTGGGCTGCGCCGGGGCCGAATCAGCGCGCACTGCGTCTCCTGGCGGCGAATGAAGAGAATCTCCTCGCAGTCCACCTGGGCCAGGATGTCATGCCGCGTCGGCGATCCATGCCGTTCGGGATCCTCTTCCGGATTGCGGCGATAAATGAGGCGGCAGATTTCGCTGAGCCAGTAGGCATTGACCGGATTAAAGTCGGCCCGGTCGGGGTTGAAAGGCGGCAGCGGATCAAGGGCGAAATAGTCCCGGCCGTTTCCCGGCTGGGTCAACCCATGCCAGCTTAAATCGATCTGCATCGCTCTGCCTTCCCGCTACCGTTGATCCCCGACCGAATAAGCGTCTCCGGGTGTTTGTCCGGTGTATCGTACTTTGCCGTCCGGATTGAAAAAATTCGTTATGGCCACCAGGGCGCGTTGTCGTTCCCGGGCGTGCGAAAGGAAATGATCGCCCTCGAGGCGGACGAAGGCCGCCGACGGGCAGATGCGGCGAATGGCCCGCTCGTATTCCCGGGGACTGTCGAAATAACGAAAAGCCCGCAAGAGCCGATCGTCGACTGAATATAGACAAAGCACGGCCGTATGGGCAAGCCGCACGGTGTGCAGCTGCCGAGAGGCCAGCCAGTCCACCAGCGTTTGCAGTATTCGGATCCGCCGGAGGGCCAGATAACCGAATTGGCGGCGGTTGATGGTGATGCCGGGCAGAAGGAATTCTGCGTAGCGACGCAACTGGATGCCGAGGTGGGCCGCCGACCAGGGATCGGCGTTGAGGGCGCGGCGAAAATCCCAGAAGGAGTGCACGAGGTTGTGGGAGAACAACTGGGGGATGGCGTTGATCAGTACGACGTGTGAAAGGGGTTCGCCGAACCGGTGGAGCGTATTGAGCAGCGGGGCGGCGGCATAGCAAATGCCAACGCCGTGGTGTGGTTGAGGAAACCGGCGGGGATGACGCCGGATGAGCGCCAGGAGACGCTGTGTATCGCCAAAGCTTTGACGAATAGAAAACGGTCGGGTGGAAAGACCGTGGCCCGAATAGTTAAAGGACAGCAGGTTATAGCCCCGGGATTTGAGCGGCTGCAAGTACCGGAGGGTCAGGAGTCCGTCGCCGCCCACCAACGGCGGCGCAAATATGGTCCCCCGCGGTCGGGGGGCGCGCATCTGCATCCATTCGAGTTGATGCCCCCTGCCACTGGGCAGCAGCCGGCGCTCCAGAGGAGGGTGATGATGACGGCGGGGATCGGGCCGTTTCAGCATGGTGGAAGATCGTCCTGGGGCGCGGGGTCGAAGGGATCGTGGCCGTGCAGGATAAATTGCCGTATCGCCGCCAGCGTGCGTTGGGGGGCCTCGCGGTGCGGGACGTGACCGCAGGAGGGGATCAGGAGTTGGCGGGCCCCGGCTCCGATGCCGTTAACCATCGCCCTCACCTGTCGCGGCGTGCCATAGCGATCGGCCAGGCCCTGAATCACCAGGACCTCGCAACGTATTTCCGACAGACGCGCTTCGACGCTCCAGTGCCGGAATTCCTCCGCCAGCCAGATGTCGGCCCAGTGATAGAAGATTTCCCGGGTGCGGTCGCCGTGATAGCGGGCCAGCCGCTTCTCGAGATCACCCTGGCGGAAGGCTTCCACCGCCGCCCGAATACCGTCGAGGGTGGCAGGTTCCATCATGACGTGGGCGGCTTCCGCGACGACACGCGTGACCCGCTGCGGGAAACGGGCGGCATACAGCAAAGCGATCGTGCCACCGTCGCTGTGGCCGATCAAGACGGGGGCGTCGAGATTGAAATAATCGAGCAGGGCCGGGAGCAGCGCTTCGGCCTCCTCCTGCAGATAATCCTGTCCCGGCGGCTGGCCACGAGGGGCTGACCGGCCATAACCCTGGCGGTCGTAGACCAAGGCCGGCCGTTGGGTGGCATTGACCATCCAATGCGGAAAGTCATGCCACATGGCCGTGCACCCCAATCCTTCGTGAAGAAAGACCAGCCAGGGTTTCTGGCTTGCCATGCGCGCTCGAGGGACCAGGGTAAGGGTATAAAGATCTTGATTGCCGATCCTGACATGTCGGGATGTGCATTCCAACTTTGAGGAGGGGGAGGCATTAACGATCATGGTGTCGGCCAGTCCATCTTGCGGTTTGGCCCGAAATGGCCTTTTCCAGTAAGTTTGGTTGGCCATGCTGGGCAGGCATCGATTCATCAGCGGCAGAACACAGATTGAAGCATAGTCGATCCGGGTCCGAAATCAAGACCGATCTATCTATTTTGTTTCACTGGAGAAGTATGTTATCCGGATTCTATGACTTTCACCTTCGAGACCATCGGCACCGTTCATTCCTGTTTCAAAGAAAAGTTTGGCATTCCTCGTCAACCCGGCTTGGCGCCGGACGCCTGTGCCGTGCTTAAACTCGAACCGCCATACAGTCGCTTGGAAAACCTGCAGGGCCTGGAGGGCTATTCGCATCTGTGGTTGATTTTTATCTTTCACGCCGCGGGAGGCCGACTGGATAAGTCCACGGTCCGACCACCACGGCTGGGGGGCAATCGTCGCGTGGGCGTTTTTAGTTCGCGTTCGAACTACCGTCCCAACCCCATCGGTCTGTCCGTCTGTGAACTGGCGCGCATCGAAGCCAGCCATGGTCACGGGATCCTGCATCTAAGGGGGGTGGATATCCTCGACCAGACCCCGGTGATCGATATCAAACCCTATCTGCCCTGGGCGGATGCCCGCCCGGCGGCCACGACACGCTGGGCCGCCGACCCGCCGCCGGTTCGGTTTGAGATTTTTTTCAGCCAGGCCGCTGAAGCGGTTCTGACGCAGTTGCCGCCTGGGGAGCGTACGGCATTGCGGCGGCTGATCCGTCAAGTCCTGGGTCTTGATCCCCGGCCGGCCTATTATCGCCATCAGGCGACGCGGACCGCTTTCGGGATGCGGCTTGATCAATGGGATATTCGCTGGGAAGTGCGGCCTGACGGCATTCAGGTCAATGATTTGGTTCCGGTCGAGCGGGAGGGGGACAACCACTAGTGTCCGGCTCACGCGCGGGCGACGGCCAGCAGTCGGCTATACTTGCGACGCCACCAGAGCGAACTATGTTTAATCTTGACGGCAGCGCGATGCCGAACATCGTTGCACCGCCAATTCAAATACATACAGGAGGTGGAGAATGCCGATCAAGAAGATCCTCTGGCCCACCGATCTGTCGGGTCGGGCGCAAGACGCGCTGCCGTATGTGACCTCTTTGACGGAACGCTACGAGGCCGAGATTCATGTGCTTTACGTCATCGAAGATTTGACCGCCCACCGTTGGTACGGGGAATTCGAACCGGACCACATCAATAAGATTCTCAAGTGGGAAGACAAGACTGCCAAGAAGCGCCTGCAGCAACTTTGTCAGGATCACCTGTCGGGCTGCCCGCTCTATATCCGCCACGTCGCGGTCGGCGAGCCGGCGCGCGAAATTCTGAAACTGGCCGAAAACGAGAAAATGGACATGATCGTCATGGCGACCCGGGGTACCGAAGGCCATTTCGCTTTTGGCAGTGTGGCGGAAAAAGTCGTTAAAAATTCATCGGTTCCCGTGGTGACCATTCCCCCTAAGGGCGGCCCGGATGGAGCGCCGTCAAGGGTCTAAGATCGCACCGGGGCTCTGCGGACGGATTCGAAAGCCGCGGGTAGTTGAAATCAGGTCGAAAAAGTGCCGGCATCGCGTCGAGTCCCGAGGCCCATGGCCCGGTACGCACGCCGTCTCAAGCCACGATTCTCAATGAGAGTTGCCCATGTTTGCCAAACAAGTCTATCATTCCCGTCGTTCCCGCCTGATGCGGACACTTTCTTCCGGCCTGATTCTGATTCCCGGTCATCAAGCCAGCCCGATCAATTTTAAATCCAATGCCTATCCCTTCCGGCAAGACAGCAGTTTTCTCTACTTCGGCGGTCTGGCGGATCCCGACCTCGTAATGCTTCTCGACTGCGAGGCCAATCAATCCTATTTGTTCGGACGCGAGACCGAGCCGCACGAAGCGCTATGGACCGGTCCGCGCCCGGTTCTGGCGGAGCTGGCTGAAACCGCGGCATTCGACCACCACGGTGATTTGTCGGCGCTCGTCCAACAGTTGACATCCGGTCAGCGTCAAGAGCGACCGTTACATTATCTGCCGCCCTATCGGGCCGATCAGATCCTCCTGCTGAGCCAAATGCTTGCCATCCCGGTCGATCGCGTGGTCCGGCAAGCATCCTCCGCCCTGATTCGCGCCGTCGTCGAGCAGCGCGCCATTAAAACCGACGAAGAGGTGGCCGAAATCGAACAGGCCCTCGGGGTTTGCCGAGCGATGTATCAGGCGGCCACGGAAGGCTGTCTTGAAAATCAGACCCCCCTGGAGATCGTCGGACGAATGGCCGCCGTGGTGGCATCGCATGGCAGCCGCTTTTCGTTTACACCGATCGTAACACCCCACGGTGAGATTCTGCACGGTGGCGTACCTGCGGAGCCGCTGGCGCACGACGCCTTGCTGATCATGGACATCGGGGCCGAGTCCCCGCGGGGGTATGCTTCGGATATAACGCGCACGCTGCCGGTACGCGGTCATTTTGATACGCGACAGCGCGACCTGTATGACATCGTGCTACAGGCCCAGAAAACAGCGATTGCTGCTGTCGCACCGCAGAAACGATTCATTGATATTCATCTGGTCGCGGCCGATATCATCTGTCGCGGGCTGCGGGAACTCGGGTTGATGAGGGGATCCTGTGAGGCGGCCGTGGCGGCCGGTGCGCATGCCCTGTTCTTCCCGACCGGCTTAGGGCATATGCTGGGTCTGGATGTTCATGACATGGAGGCGCTGGGGGAGGATTACGTCGGTTATGACGACCAGACCCAACGCAGCGATCAGTTTGGGCTGGCCGCCCTGCGTCTGGGCCGTCGGCTTGAACCGGGATTTGTCGTCACGGTGGAGCCGGGAATTTATTTCAACCATGCGCTCATCGAACAGTGGCGGCATGAACGGCATGCGGAAGAATTTATCAATTACGATCAGCTCGCCGCGTATGTCGGCTTCGGCGGGATCCGCATCGAAGATGATATTCTCGTCACCGAGACGGCATGCCGTGTGCTGGGACCGACCATCCCCAAATCCATCGCCACCGTTGAAGCCGCGCTGCAATGAGCCCCGATTGATGGCCTGAACCGACTGGCACGGGTGGCCCATAGATAGGGGAAAGGTCTGTATCCACCGGCCGTGGCGCTCTGTTACGTGTTTTGGCCGCCACTGGTTTTGTGGGGAAATATATCTTCGAAGGCGGTGGTCTCGATTTTTTTCAGGCAGTCCTCGAGTGCTTCCGCTTCGGTTCGGCCCGTACCCTGGTATTGGGATTGGGCGATGATGTTGATCAGGTTGGGCACGGCTACGAAAGGGGCCGCCAGCGATCCCCGCATGGCCTCATGGACGTCGATGTAAAGCATTCGTCCGTCCCGGATCAGATTGTACCGAGACACTTTGGTCAGCAGGTCGTTGGGCTGGAAATGCGGCATAGGTTTAAACCAGATAAAGGGGGCGCCCCGCGACGGTCGCCAGGCGCCTTTGGGGAATTTTGCGGCAGGCGGCCTCAGCGCCTGGGTTGCGACGCCCCGCGGCGGATGAATTGAATGGCGATCCCGTTGCGGTCGTGCCAGACGATTTTGCCAATCCGTTTGACGTCAGCGTTTTGTTCGCCGAAGGGGCCGGCCACGACCACTTCCTGACCCACAACGAAACGCTCCTTGGTTTGAACGTAAATACCGCCCTGGCTGATGTTCTTGATGGTCCCCCGAAACAGCTCCCGGTTGGCGGAAAAATGGGTGTCCTCAGAGCAGGGAACGCGTCGGTAGACGCGCGCCTCCTTGTTATCAAGCTTGCGGAAGCCACGTTCAAACTTCTCGAGCGGGTTCTTGCTCGAAGCGCCCTTTTTGGGATTGGAACGGGGTCGTTTCATCTATATTGACCGAAGCCATTTACGCTGATCGGGCGCAACCCGATCAATTGAGATTACAGCCATAACTCCTCCTATAAATTCAAATTTCAAAAGTCAACCCCAAAACAACCGAAAAAATTCAGAAAAATCTCTTTGATCGATCCCCGCGGTGGTTGATTCTCCACCTGCGGGCGGGGTGCTGGTCAGCGGCCGTCGATGAAACCCTGGCGGACAGGCGCATCGGGGGTATGGCGTCTAGGAGTTGTGTTTTACGGCTTGCTCTGATAGATTTATAAGCTTAGACAAATTGCTTTTTTCTAACGTAATCCTTGGCGGAGGGCGGCGGAACCCGAATCGGAGCCGATCGTTGGGCGGATAACAGGCCCCCGATTCATGCTGACAAAATCATGGGCGTTGCGGAACCAACCAAATTCGGAAAATACTGGCTGACGGACCGGATTGCCGTCGGCGGTATGGCCGAACTCTATCGCGGGAAGATCCTGGGCGACGAGGGGTTCGAGAAGGCCGTGGCCGTCAAGAAGATCCTGCCCCACTTGGCCGCCGAGCAGGATGCGGTCAACTATTTCATCGACGAAGCGCGCCTGGCCGCTTTGCTTCAACATCCCAACATTGCTCAGATCTACGATTTCGGCCGTCTGGAGGACGCCTACTTCATTGCCATGGAGTACCTTTTCGGCAAGGATCTCAAGACGATTCTGAGCACCGCCGAAGAGCGCAACCTGCCCCTGTCGCTCGAAAATACGCTTCATATCGCCTCACGCATCTGCTCCGGGTTGGATTATGCCCATAACATGAAGGATCTGCAGGGCGACCTGCTCAACATTATCCATCGCGACGTCAGTCCCCAGAATATCTTCATCACTTATGACGGCCAAGTGAAAATCATCGACTTTGGTATTGCCAAGGCCGCCAGTCGAATTACCAGTACGCGCTCGGGTGTCATCAAGGGCAAGGTGGCCTACATGTCGCCCGAACAGGCGGAAGGTCTCGAGGTCGATCATCGGGCCGATATCTTCTCGGTGGGGATTCTGCTTTACGAAATGGTGACGGGCCGTTTCATGTACGATGGCGATGCGATGGAGATTCTTGCCCAGGCCCGGGAAGCGCAGTTTACCCGGCCGGAACGGGTCGTGCGAGACCTTCCGGAATGTGTGGTTCTGGCGCTTGACATGGCGCTGGCCAGAGACACCCGCGTGCGTTACACCTCATGCGGGGAAATGCTGTCGGATCTGGAAGACTGCATCTACCATCTGAACTTCAGGCCGAGTGACCAGAAACTGGCCCAATACATGAAGGCCCTTTTCGAGGATGAATTCGAATCCGAAGAAGCTTCGATGACGCGGGCCCTGCGGCAAGTTACGCCCACTGATTCGGGCCTGGATGGCACATCCGTCCAACGATCGGGCTATGAGGAAACCAAGGTGCTGGCCCCCGAGGCGGGGGCGCCTAGATCGAAACGCTGGCTTTGGGTCGGCCTGTGTCTTGTGGCTATGGTGGCGGGTGCCGGTTTCTGGTTCATGAACCGCCCGGGAGGCCAAGACCAGGACGGGCCGGTCGTCGTTCATGTGCCAATCAAATCGGCCCCCGCAACACCGGTCGAACCAGCCCGGCCCAGGACGAGCAAGGCCATTGCCCCTGATCCGGGGCCGAAAGAGGAGGTTGTTGCCAGGCCGGCGCCTGATCCGCGAATTGCCAAGGGCTTGAAACAAGCCGATCAATACCTAAAGGCCTGGAATCTCACCGCCCCGCCTGGTCGCAACGCGTACGACACTTACCAGAAGGTGTTGGCCATTGATCCGGATAATGCCGCCGCGCGAAAGGGCATCAAAAAAGTGGGGGCGCGCTACGCCGATCTGGCCGAGAAAGAATTGAAGCGCAGCAATCCCGACAAGGCCATGGGCTTTATCAAGACCGGCCTGAACGTCGATGCTACCAATCGCCGTCTGTGGTCTCTGCGTGAGAAGGTCAACCTTCAAAATGAACAAGCGCGCCAAAAGAAGATTCAGAGCCTTTTGATCAAGGCCAACGAGCGCATCGCCTCGTTGCGTTTGACCAAACCGCCGCGGGACAATGCCTTGCATTACTTCCGCGAGGTGCAGAAGCTGGATCCGGAAAATGCCGAGGCCCGCCGGGGGCTGGGAAAGATTGCCGACCGCTACGCGGTCCTGGCGGAAAAGGAGATGAACCGCTTTCGCTACGAAGATGCCCGCCGGTTCATCGATACCGGGCTGAACGTGGACCCGCAGCACAAGCAGTTACAGGCCCTGAGGACGGAGATCAACAAACGGCTCGATCAGCGGGTGATGCGAAGCCTCAGGAATATTTTCGACTAAGCGATCGGAATCGAGAATTTGGTCGATGTGGCCAGTTCAGCGAAACGCGCTGGAAATTTAGGTTATGTCTATAGATGGTTTCTGGTTTCAGGTGTCAGGGAAAACAAGGTAGAAACGAGCCGACCTCCTGAAACCCGAACACTGAAACCCGAAACTTCAAACCCATTCCCTGTGCCCCTATCCCTTCAAATCTGAACTTCACGTGCAGATGTGATCCCGACGAACCTCAGCCATCAGGCCACCGTGAGAATTGTGGTGCCGCTGGTTCGTCGGGCTTCAAGGTCGCGATGTGCCTCCGCCGCGGCCGACAGCGGGTAGGTCTGGCGGATGTCCACCTGAACGGCGCCCTGCGCCACCACGGTGAAAAGGTCGGCGGCATGGGCCAGTAAATCTTCGCGCGCGGCGGTGTAGGTCATCAGGCTGGGCCGGGTCAGAAAGAGCGAGCCCTTGGCGGCCAGAATCGCGGGATCGAGAGGACCGACCGGTCCGGACGACTGGCCGAACGAGACCAGCATGCCCATGGGGCGTAGGCAGTCCAAGGAGCGCATGAAAGTCGTCTGGCCCACCGAGTCGTAGACCACGTCGACCCCCCGGCCTGAAGTGATGGCGCGTACCCGCTCGACAAAGTCCTCTTCCTGGTAGAGCACGGGATGGTCGCATCCGTTGGCCCGGGCCAGATCGGCCTTTTCCGCCGATCCCACGGTGCCGATGACCCGAGCACCCTTATGGCGTGCCCACTGGCAGACCAGCAGTCCGACGCCGCCCGCAGCGGCGTGAATCAGAAGGGTGTCGCCCGCTTTGACCGGAAAGCAGCCATGGAGCAGGTAGCGAGCCGTCATGCCTTGGAGCATCATAGCGGCCGCCTGCCGGGTATCGATGGCGTCGGGCAGCTTGATCAGGCGGTGAGCAGGTATGCAACGGCTCTCGGCGTAGGCGCCGGGCGGCAAACCGGCATAGGCCACGCGGTCGCCGGGTTTGAATTCCGTGACATCGGCTCCCACGGCCTCGACGCGACCGGCGCCCTCCATCCCGGGTATGGCTGGCAGGTCACCGACGGGATAGAGACCGCTACGGTGGTAAACATCAATAAAGTTCAGTCCGACGGCTTCATGTCTCAACCGGACTTCTCCTGGTCCGGGTGTCCCGGGATCATAGGGTTCCCAGCGCAGGACTTCGGGTCCGCCGGTGGCATGCATGACGATGGCATGGCTCATATGACGCCTCCCCTGTGGCAACGGTTGCAGGTGCCGCGCGCCGGTTGAAGGGATCCTTCATGGTGGTCACGCAGCACCATCTATCCCTTAAAGCCCGTAAGATGTTCTGTCAATTGGATTTGGGGCCGCCAAGACGGCCCCGGTCACAACCGGTGAATCTGAAGCACCTGGTCAGGGAGGGTCTGCCGGGCCAATTCCACCATGTGTTGATGATGGGTGAAAAAAATCACCTGCGTTCGATCGGTCAGTTCCGCCAGAACGTTTAACGTCGCGGCCGATCTCTGATCGTCGAAACGCAGCAGAAGATCGTCCGCCACAAAAGGCAGGGGTTCGCTGGCGTCCAGATACTGTTCGATACTGGCCAGTCGCAGGGCCAGGTATAGTTGGTCGGCGGTGCCGTCGCTCAGGCCTTCCACGCCAACCTGTTCTCCGCTGCCGCTGCGAAGACCCACCAGGACCGGTTGGCCCTTTTGGTCGTATTCCGTGCGTACGCCGCGGAAAGCTTCGGTGGTCATGCGGGCAAACAGGTCGCTGGCCCTTTGAATCAGCGGGCCCTGGTGTTTGGCGCGGTATTGTTCGATGGTCCGGGCGAGAATGGCCAATGCCAGTCTGAGGCGGGCGTATTTTTCAACGTCGGCCTCCAGGCCGGCCAGGAGACGTTCGGCCTCCTCCGCATGACCCGCGGCCGTGGCACGGCCATCCATGCGCTTGAGTTCGGCGTGCTCGGTACCGATGGTTTGATTGAGGGCGGCGCGTTCCAATTCGAAGGCCTCGATGTCCTCGGCCAATTGAACCCGGTCCGCGGTGATGCGGTCGCTGTCGACCGCAGCCGCCGCCTCGATGAAGGCCGCAATCGTCGCGCCGGCACTCAGCGCGCGCAAGCGGCTCTCCAGCGCTTCCAACTCCTCCTTGAGCTGACGGCGTTCACCGGCGCGCTGTTCCACTTCCAGGAGTCTTTCCGGCTGTTCGCAGCAAGCCTCCCGACACAGGGTCTGCATCATTGCCGTGGCGTCATCCATGCTTTTGTGGGCCTTGCCCAGCACATCCTCGGCCCTTGTCAGCTGTTGCTGGAGGTTTTGACGCGTGGCCTGCGATTCCCGAGCGTCCGTCAGACGGGCGTACAGAAATTGGGCGGTGCGGTCGACGGGCTCGTCCCGGAGTTCAGGGGCCAGATCCGCGGCCAGATCCATCACCCGTTCGTGAAAGGCCCGGGCGTCGCGGTCGATGCCCTGGATGCGTTTCCCCAGGATATCAGCTTCGCTGCGCTGGGACCGGGCGGCTCGCAGCCCCTCGATGACCGCTGCGGCGACCCGGGGGCTGGCATCCCCTTTAAGTCCTATTTGGGCGACTTTCCGGGACCAGGCCCTGCGCCAGGCCCTGCGCTCGTCTTCCAGGGCGGCCATTTCGTCCTGCAGGACCCCAAGGACCTGGCCTTGCTTCAACCGTTCTTTTTCGGTCGCTTCGATCTGCATCCGGCGCCTCTCCTGCCGCGTCACATGCGCTCGGGCGGTCGCAATCAGCTCCGTGAGTGATAGGGACGTGTCGACGCTCTGGCCGGTAAGGCGCAAGGCCTCGCCGAGCTGGGCCTTTAATGCGTGCGTCTCGGTGCTGAGCTGATCGGCCCGGGTAAGGTCGCGCCGCAGGCCGTCGAGCTTATCCCGGATGGACAGAATCCCGGCCAGCCAGGCGCGCATTTCACGGGTTGAAGCCGGTTCGATCTGCGCCGGGGCCCACAGCTGCTGCCAGCGCTGCTCCTGATCGGCGCGCGCCTTGCGGCTGGATGCGAGATCGTCTGCAATCGCCTGCAGCTCGCTGTTGTATTGCGTCTGCCGGGCTTCAAGCAGGTTTCGGCGACTGACCTGATCGGCTTCGCGCCGGAGGCGGTCGACGATCTGATCGGCACGGCGTACGCTGGCCTCGAAGGCTTCCGGTAGAGGGCTGCCCGCCCTGATGCGTGCCGTGAAGCGCTCCTCTTCCGCTGCGGTTGCCCCGCGGCCCTCCAGCCGGCGACGGACCAGCTGCCAGCCCTGCTCCCGCAGCGCGCGGGATTGTTTGAGGTTCTCCTCGGTGGGCAGGTCGCCGGAATCGCTCAGACTGCGCAGCTCAATGGCGATGCGGGATAATTCTTCTTTCTTCTTGGCTTTCTCGGCCGCTTGTTTTTCGATCGTGGCCGCAAGACTATTCAGGCATTCTTCATGCCGGTCAATACTCTCCCGCGCCGGCAGTGCCAGGTTCTCCAGTTTCTCCAGATCACCGGACCACAGGGTCTGGCGCTGGAGGGCTTTTTTGAGGTCCGCTTTCTCTGCGGCCAGGTTGCTCCGGGCTTCGGCAAGCTGCTTGTCGAGGGGGCCGGCGTCCTGCGCGGTTTGCAGGGCATTTTTCAGAGCCGCGATGTCGGGGAGCGGCGTCAAGGCCTCCTGCTGCCGGGTGAGGGTGTCAAGCTCGGCATCGAGTTGACGGCGGCGCTCCTCTGCCGTTTCCCATCGGGTTTGCAGGCGTTCGTGGGTTTGCCCCAGTTCTTGAATCTCAGCGACCAGCGCGGCCGGCATCTCGGGCATGCCGGCGGGGTTCTCCCCTCCGGGGGGGAGCGCGGCCGACAGACTGGTGTCCGCCTGCTGGTAGAGAAGGCGCATGCGGGCTTCCAGTCGCGGACGATCCTGTCGGGCTTTGTCGAAACTGCCAAGCTCGTGCTGCAGCGCCTCCACGAGGGGGGCATGGGCGAGCACTTCCTCCGGCACTTCCAGGGCGGCCGACTGCTTTCGGAGTTCCTGGACGCGCGATTGGGCCCGGCTTAAATCGTTGGCAGCTGTCTTGAGACGGTATTCGGTTTCGCGACGTCGGGCCCTGAAATTCGCGGGCAGTTCGGGAACGCCGGCATAGGTGTCCCACAAAGCTTCGATTTCCTGGCGGCGGGCCATGAGCGGCAAGGCTTCCGCCACGCGCTCCAGAAATCCCTGGCGCTGGCGTTTATCCGCCAGCGCCTGCTGCACGACCTCAAGGCGCTGGCGGGCGTCGTCCAGGGCGGTCTGGTGGGTCAGCCAGGTCTTGGCCTGCAGCCGGGCGTTTTTTTCATTCTGGCGGGTCTGCTTGAGCAAGGAAAGGGTCTGATTGATGCGGGGCTTCTTGCCCGTGGATTTGAAAAGGGCCTCACATTCACCCGCCAGCCGCTGCTGAAGCGTCTGCAGTTGGATCAGACCGGCACCGGCGGCAAACAGCGCCTGTCCCACGCTGCCACCCCCGGCGACAATCTCTTCACCGCCCTGGACCAGATCGCCGTGGCCGATGGCAAACATCTGTTCGAAAAAGGCCTGATCGACACCGCCTAAAAATGGGTGCAGGGTGGATTCGTCCAGCAGCGACCGATCGTCCTCGCCGCGCAGGGTTTTGCGCTGCCCTTTGCGCCGGACAAAGGCGATGCGCTGGCCGTCGCTGCGCGTCAGGCAGGCCCCGATGCGAAGCTTGGGATGGGTGTGCCGGAAGCTGTCCGCGGTCCGGACCGGGATCCCGAAGAGCAGGCCGCGCAGCGCTCTCAGCGCCGAACTTTTGCCGGCTTCGTTGGGACCGAAGACCAGGTGAAGTGCGCTGTAGTCTCGGGTAAAATCCAATTCCACGTCCGTGAAAGGGCCGTAGGCGATCAAACGCAGGCGGTCGATTCTCATGCCCCGGGCATCTCCTTCTTGAGCCCCTTGACCAGCAGATCCCGTGCCTGGCGGACGATTTGGCGCCAGCGCGCGGGATCCTCGGGGTTGAGCGCACCGTCGCTCTGCCGGTAGTCTGGGGGCAGCTTGCGCCACAAGGGCGCCAGCGCCGTTCCCAGATCGATCAGTTCGTCATCGTCTGCCAGCAGGTCGTTCACCAGCCGGTCCAACTCCCGGAGTGGACCGGGATCGGCCGGTGCGGCAGCCGTCGGTCCGGGGGGCTGGGTCCAGTTTTTGACCTTTTCAATCCATACGCGCTCGCCAAACTGGGCG